>Ga0247610_10000700_pt1 | contig 45918 bp, 61 predicted proteins | sample 174DNAGHGhighgp2_FD_193483 | JGI IMG/M metagenome (GOLD analysis project Ga0247610, IMG submission 193483) | Sheep rumen microbial communities from Palmerston North, Manawatu-Wanganui, New Zealand - 1742 DNA GHGhigh gp2 | ecosystem: Host-associated > Mammals > Digestive system > Stomach > Rumen...
TCTGAACATTCAGAAATAAAATCTACTACTTTATCTATATCTATATTATCCATAATTTATTAAATTGATGAAATAGATGGTATTAATCCTTTATTTTCCATTTCTTTTAATATTTCTTTATTAATATGTTCAGTTAATTCTTGTACGTGTAAATCAAGAACATTTTTTGCTTCTTTTTCTATTGTCCTAATTTGCCTTTTAGTAAATGGTTTCTTTTGAAGATGAGTAACTCCACAACAATCATCATAATCATAAAATCCAGATTCTTTAAATCCATTTATTATATCATCAATATTTATACTAAAAAATCCATCTTCTTGTTGTTTAGATTTCTTAAATAATATATTAAAAAATTCTTTCATAAATTATAATATGTTATATATTAAGTACATTTTTTATATATAAAGTATATTATATTATACATTATATCCAATATGGAGCAATTTTTCCATTTTCATGTATAACACCAAAGAAATACTTTTTAGCAAATATCCATCTTGTACACATCTTAATAAAATCCCATATATTTGCTTGATGTTTATTACTTCTCATAAAACAAGATCTTTTAATATAAAGATGTCCAACAAAATCTGGAATTAATTTTTTTATATTTTTATATTCTGTTTTACATCCCCATGCAAAAGGAGAATTCATCTTTATATTAAGCATTTTAGGAATATCAATATACCAATCATCAGCATCAAATAATTCACATATTTTAATATTTTCAAATCCAACTATTTTATTAAAATATCTTATATTCCATATAACCATATCAGAATCTTTAAAATATGGTTTAATTATATTAATACTTCCTAAAATTTTATCAGTACCACAATGATCAATTATTTCTTTATAAAAATCAGTTCTATTAAATGTTGATTTAGATTGCCTTATTTTATCACCTATAGAATCATTAAAATGTTGAAGAGATATTTGTATTGAATCACATTTATCAAGTATATCAAAAAATTTATCCTTTTGGTCATAACAAATATTAGGTACACTTGTTATTATAAGAATTTTTAATGTTGTATTCTTTTTAATCCAATCAACAAGAGTTTTTAAATCATCAATAAATATAAATGGTTCTCCACCAGATATAGTAATATTTTTTACTTCATCTTTATACTTATTTATAGTTTTTATAATAGCATTAACATCTGGTTTCTTAGTTGCTACACCATAATTTATTTTATCTATACAAAAACAACAATTATTAGGACATACCTTTGTAAAATGAATCATTAATTCACTTGCTTCTGCAGGATGGTCACAAGTATTTATATTATATCTAATTTTCATTATTTAAATAAATGTAAATCTATATATTGTCCAAAATACCAAGCCAAAAATTCATGTTCTCTTTCACCCCAATATGCTGTACCCTCTAATGAATCTCTCCAACAAAAAGCATTAGATATAGTATTTTTATCAAGATGTCCATGAATAATATTATCAGTTGTATCTTCAATTTCTTTCATTACATCATTATTAAGAAGAACTTCTCCATTATCATTACGATGTGATTCAATTATTTCATTCTTAATATTTGTAATAAATGCATTATACCACTTTCTGGTCTTTAACCAACATTCAATTTCTACTCTATCTCTACCATTAATCTTATAATAATTTAAATTATATTTTTGTATGAGATAAATTACAATTGGTAATAAAACCATACAAAATAAAATAAAACCTAAAATAGTGTTATTCATATTTATTTACTCCATTTTATATATCCATAAATACAATTCATAATCCAGAAAATATATTGTGCTATCATAAATATATTTCCAATACTTATCCAAAGAATAAGTGTAGCAACATCAACAATTAACCACATTATCCATTGTTCTCTATATCTAAACATCAACATAAACTGTGCGATAAATGCTGGAATTGTTGATATAGAATCCAAGAATGGATTAGGATCATTTGTTTTTAATAGTATTATATATAGTAATATAGTACTTACAATAAATATACTACAACATAATAACCAATCCTGTTTAGATAGTTGACGTGCAATAACTTCCTTTTCTTCTTTATTATAATTCTTAATCCAGATAAAAAGAGCTATTGTTGTAGTAATTACATAAAATATATTTTCAACTAATTCTCCCCAAAGATGTTGTTGAAATATAATTACTATATAAGTAAACATTTGAATATAAGCAAATAAATAAAATGAAAGTTTCTTTTGAGAACAAAGAACTACATTTATTGCTCCACTTAATCCACAAATAAATGAAAGAACTGCATCTTTGGTAAAGATGAAACATACTACTTGGATAAGAATTCCAAATAGCATAAATAACCAATCAAATGTTTTAAGTTTACTCATATTACCAATCATGAAAATGTAATCCTGTATCAGATTCTTCTCTTTTTCTTTTTAATTCTTGTTGATAACGATATTCATCTTCATCAGACCAATGCATTGATCTATCACAATTCAATTTATCTTGTTCCAAAGGTAAAAAATCATTATTTAAAAAACTCATAATATATCAAAACTATCATAATAATCAATAATTTTTTGATATTTTTCCATTTCAGATGGTAAATTCATATTCATATAATGTTCATCTATCCATTCTGGATTTAATATCAATGTACTATTACACCCTTTAATATATTTATCCATATTATTTAAAAAATTTTTCTTCAAATGGTCTTACTTTATAAGAATTTCTCCAAGCAATGATTTCTTCTTTACTAATTTCTCCTGATTGATATTTAAATTCCATCATCAAATCTCTAAGTGCCGATTTAAGATATTTGATATCTTCTATATTTTCATTTGGATCACCTGCATTCGGACCCATAGGAACTCTTACATTATAAGTTCGTCCGCTTTCATCCATCATGGTAAGACTTACATCACCATCCCACCCTTGATACATAGTAAACTTAATTCCAGAGTTATCTAAATCTTTAAGAAAAAATTTATTCATATCTTACAACTTTACAAGGTATTCCTTTTTGTTTACATAAATCTATTGTGTTTTTAGTGCCTTTACTTTTTCCATCCCAGAAACAAATAGCTGCTGATGCAATATCTACCATTTCTTTATTTCTTCTATATCCTGCACTTTTACCATACTTATACCAATCAGCTGGATGTTTGTCCAAATAATAATTTTTTTCTATTGCATATTTTTCTCCTAAAGTATCTGCACCAATTGCACAACCAGAAATAATTACTATATCTGTATTATCTAAATTTGATAAATAGTAATCACATTTATTTTTCAATAATTCATAATTATCGAAATCTCTACCACCAGCTATAATTACTTTAAACATTATAATCGATCATTAATTTTATAATATTTATCATAGAAATCAGTTAATTTATATTCTAATTTATCTATTTCTATAGGTTCAAAATCAAAATCAATCATCTCTTCATGATTAAATATATCAAAGAAAGATGCAAAATCATTTGTATTAGCTATTTTTGAAATATCAACATAATCAGTAAAATCTTCTTTATGATCCAAATCATCATAAGTAAATGCATATCTTGTATATAATTTTATACGAACATATTTTTCTTTTTTAAGAATATCTAATATCTTTTGAAACCATTTACTATCTCCACCAATTTTACTTCTATAATTATTAATTGCACTTTGTGCTCTTGGAATTAAAATATCCAAAGTATTTGGTCCTTGATATCTATACATAATTAATCATCAAAATGTTTTATTCCTTCATACCAATCATCTGGAGTAGGTTCAAAATGAGGACCACCAATATTCATTTCATATTCTTTCATTGAATCATAATCATCTAAATGAACGCCAAATCCAGGAGAATCATATTCTAGTTGTTTGTTACAACCATCATTACTAAAATGTTTCATATTTCTTCATCACCATATATTTCTTTAAGTACTCTCAAAATAGGACAATTCTTGCATTTATCAATTTCAGGAGCACAACTTATATTACAATGATATTTATTTGTAAAATATTCTGCTTTAGTCATAATTTTATAAAATCATCTTTTAAATTCAAAGTACTTTCAAAACTATATTTTCTATCTTCACAATATTTAACAGAATCTTTTGCAGATTGTAATTCTTCATTTATTTCTTTCATTGCTTTATCATAAAGAATATTTTGAATGATTTCCCAAATATTATCTGGAAAATCTGAATATTCTATATCAGGATGATTCCATTCTCTATAATAACATTCAGGATCATTAAAATAATAAAAAGTCCAATCTTCTCCATCACGGTCATAATCATAACAATATCTTAATGCTATTGTATAATGGTGATCTTTATAATCCTCATCAAGCATACCATGTAAAAATATTTGAACAACAGTACCACCATCAAATGCAGGTCTTTTAAATTTTTCTGGTCTACTTGAAAAAAAGTCCCAAAAAAATTTACATAAAACTTCATCTGCCAACATTACTTCATTGCTTGCTTTCGGACAATATTCAAGTAACTTTTTAATATTTTGTATTCTATCTTCTATTCTCATATTATCCTTCAATATTATTATCTTCTTCAAGTTTCATAATTAATTCATCAAATTCATCAGTCATCTCTCCTACTTCAGGATACCTAAAATGATCTAACTTTTCTTTAATAATATTAATAACATAATTAATACCATCCTTTACTCCGTCGGTATAAAGACTAGCATAATCTTCATAACTATCATAATGGTTCATTCTTAAATCAATAAGATTTTCAACTTTTTCTTTAGCTATTTCTTTTGGAGATTTCCAAGAACCATTTATCATTTTAAAATTTTCCATACCTTTGTTTATTACAAACATCATTATTAAAATGTTTAATCTTCAAGTAATTTATAATGTTTACATTCACCTTTCTTTAATTTTGCAGGGAACCATTTAAAATTAATACTTCCCCAATCTCCTTCATCAGACCTAAATACTCCATCTTCTTCAAGTGTTGGTTTATCTAACCATATTTTATATCCAGATCTTTCTTCAGTACCCCTTGTAATCCATATTTCTTTCATATTATCCAATGGATTTTGTTCTGGATCATTCCAATCTATATTTTTATCCATATATAAGACTATTAATATAATTCTTTACTTCATTAAAGTTATCAAGAAAACTACCATTCAAATATGTTTTACTTACTTCAGGATAAAATTCATTTACAAGTTTCTGAAGATTCTCAAAATTCTTTTCTCTTTCTGACATACTTGATTGTCCCATGTATCTTACACCATCATTAACAAATGGTTTAGAAGGAGGGAAAATAAAGATATGATCCCATTTATATTCATAAGATTTATTTAAATCTTTTGCTACAGCATAAAGACAATTATAATCATCTTGTTTAATAAATGGCATATTAATATCTTCAACATATGCTTTTGCATACATAAGAGTTACTGTATTATCAGTATCTGAAATAAATATACCATTCTTAGATTTTCTTCTCTCTGTATCACAATAATCTAATTGTCCATGTAGAAAATCTTCAAAATCAGCATAAACTAAATCTTTTTCAGGTATTCCTTCAGCTTCTACATAATCTCTACCAAATTCTCTAGCATAAGGTATATCAAAATAATTAGCAATATCTCTTACAAGTGTAGACTTACCTTCACTTGCAGTACCAATAACAAGAATATTCTTACAAAGATATGGTTTAAATGGTCTTGTAATTTTATTCCAATATTTAACAGGATTTTTTCTAATCTGTGTACCAGAAACAGGATTTACTTTATTGATAAGAACTATATCATCAACCCAATAACAATTTTTCTTAATACTTATTTTGTAAAATGATTCAGCAACATAGAAAGTATATTTTTTATCCTCATGAAATGCATAATCACTTCCTAAATCTTCAGTAATTAATCTTTTTACTTCATTTGTCCATACTTTCCAATTATGATCAGACATACTTTCATCAAGTCCAAGAACAGTATCATTAATCTTTCTGACTCTAATCTGCTCATCATCTCTAAAGAAATCACTAATGATTATATATCTTTCATCAAGATTAAGATTAATTTCCCATCCACGAGGTTCATTATCATAACCACATACAATAACATAACAGATGTCATTTTCCTTCTTAGCTCTCATAATGACATCCATATGTCCTTGGTGAAGTGGACAATAACCACCAAAACAAATACCTATTTTGTTATTCATATTTAAAATGTAGCATTTTTAATACATTCTTCCATTTCTTCTCTTGTCCAAACCTTTGGAGGATCTAACTCATATATCTTAATTCCAAGACAATGATGACCAGCAATCTTAAGAGTTTTCATAAGAAATTGCTCAAGTTCTTCATTATTTTCAGAACTATCAACTATAAAGTCAAAACCAAGAAACTGTGGACCACCATATCTGATGTCATCCCAATCATTTTGTTCACAATCGATAATAACCTTTTTCATAATTTATTATTGTTCAAAAATACTAATTCTAAATGAATTATATTCATTTGCATCTATAAATACAAAATCTGTATCAATTTCTAAATCATTACAAATATTTATTAATTCTTGCACGTTAATACCATATTCAGTTTTAATATTGATAGCCCAAAATTCTTTATCTTCAATCCATCGACAATTTAATATAGTAATGTTTTCAATATTTTCAGTTAATACATCGAATATTTGTTCTTCTGTTAATCTCATATTATATAAATCTAATTCTTAATGAAATAATTTCACCTTTACTATTTTTACCGGCATAAAGATCATATCCACCATCTCCGAAGCCGCTAAAACTAATAACACATTTATTATCAAGAGCTATGCCTTCTCGTCTTTCTTGTCCAGAATATTCCCAGTGACCTTTTCCAGGATTATTAATAGTTCCATCTTCATTAAATGTCCAATCATCTACCCAATGAGGTTCTATAAAATCTTCACCATTAATATCATAATAATATCTTAAATCAAATTGTTTATCATACCACTCAGATGATTCAGGATAATCATCCATATATTTGCCTTCCTCAAGAATATGATACTTTTCAAAATATTCTTTATCAAAAATACCAGCAGATCCACTATCTACTCCGATATCAATACCTTTATCAAGAATCTTAGTAGGATAATTTTTAATATAGTTTTCATGTGCTATCCAAAGGTCAGTAACTCTAATTCCATTCATACTGCCTGGTCCAAAATCTTTCTTATACATAAATCCATAATACTTACCAGGTTTAAGACCTTCAACAAACGCCTGACACCATGTGCCAACTCTGTAGCATGGATCACTTACATAAACCTTATCACCTAATTCTATTGTACCTAATTCTTGTTTATACTTTTTACTCATATTTTTATATCCCATTTTAATTTATTAAATTCATCTGCAATTTCTTTAGAAACAACTACATAATTTGGTTTGCCTCTTTTACTTCTATTATTAATTTCATTAGTAATTTTATTAGCATGTTTAAACATTATATTAATAGATTCAACTATTGCTTTTTCTCTAGGATCTATAAATATACTATCTTTTTTAAGTTTTAACATAAATAAATTATTTAGAATAGAAGTATATAGAGGAACATTCAACCTCTATATACTTATTGTTTAAAAGTAGAATTTCAAATCTGCAAAGAAATTAATACCTGCTTCTCTAAAGTAATATTCTACTCCATTATCAACCATTGCATTATAATAATTTACTCTATTAGTAAGATTATTTATTCTTGCACCAAATTCAATATTCTTCCAACGATAATTACCATACATTCCAATAGTCAAGTAATATGGAATTTTATGTTCATTATCCATATCCATATACATTGAAGAATGATAGTGATTATTAAAACCAACTCTCCAATTATTACCCTTATAATAAATATCATTATTTAAAGTAAATGCAGGTGTAAGGATATGATACTTATCTTTAAATGTTTCAGTATTTACCTTATTTCTACTAAGTGAAGTATTAAGTGCATAATGGAATCCTTTCCAGAAATTCCAATCCATACTTACTTCAATACCAGTACGATAAGAATTTGTTGCTGTATCATGAAGAGGAAGACCATTTGCTCCAAGTTTACCATTCAAAACTCTTTCATTAATAAATCTCATATAATAAAGATTTACATTAGCTTCAATCTTATCAGTAGCAACTACATAACCAGCTTCTACATCATAAGAACGTTCTGCTTTATTAGTGGTAAGAGCAACATTACTTGGATTAAAAAGACCAGATGTTCTAATATCTTCTGTACCACCAAACATATCAGTTCTAGTAGGTTCACGATTTACAGTAGCAAATCTTACATAAAGTTTATTAGAATTATTGATATTAAAATCAACATTTGCACCATAGTTGATAAAATTCCAATTTGTACCAAACTTAGCTGTTCCCCAACTCCAAAGTGGATTATAATTATCAGCGTATGCAAAATCTACATAACGATACTGTACATTAGCACCAAAATTCCACTTACCAATCTTATAAGTACCACTTACAAATACATTAGCATCATTCTTATTACCAGTATTGTCATAATAGAAATCACTTACATCTCCAGTGTATTTATTCTTTACACTATCATTCATATAGTGCCTTCTCTGATAGGCATATATATTAGTACCAGCAGTAAGAGTAAAATTATTAAGATAAAACTTAGCAGCTACATTTCCACCATATAGATAATGGGTAAGTCCAAGAGTCCAGACACCAAGACCAACATTTGCAGGAAGATTATCAATATTATACCAACCATTCTGATACTGGAGATATACACTTGAAGTAAGTAGAACTTTATCACCAAACCATCCCTTATACTGAATCTTATTTACAGTCTGGAACCACTCGTCATCTTCCTTATAAGTATTACCATTTGCCCTTGGATTTGCTTTAAGCTCTTCAAGAGTATTACCAAGCCAACCCTGACCATTACGGTGACGACCATTCAATGAAAGAATATCAATAGAATGTTTTGAATTAAAGAAATATCCATACTTAACTGTAAAGGCCTGAGAATTATTGAATCCATAATCCTTAAAACCATCAGTCTGTTGCTGAGTAGCCTTTACATGAACTGCATTATGATTTCCAAGAAGTCCAGAATTATAAACAATACTTGTCTTATATGTCTTAAATGAACCTCCACCAATATAACCATAACTTTCAGTATCTTTAAGAAGGTCAATACTTTCAAGATTAATACTACCACCACTTGATGCAGTACCATTATTAGTACTTGAAGTACCACGTTCAACCTTTACTGAATGAATACTAGAAAGAAGGTCAGGTGAATTAGCAAAATATGTACCATAATCTTCAGATTCATTCCAAGGCATACCATCAAGAGTAACATTGATACGAGTTTGATCTAGGCCACGAATACGGAAATATCCATAACCAAACTCAGTACCATTATCATTCATACTGAAAATATTTGGCATTTGTCGGAACAAATGTGAAGGTTCCTGACCATGATTCTCAGAAACAAGAGTCTGATGATTTACAAGAGACCCAACATTAACTGTATTACGATAAAATGAAACAACAGACACTGAATCAATAGAATAAACTTTAGTAGTGTCTACATTTTCTGCAAAAGCAGAACCCATCATAATAAAGATGGTAAGAATAATTGTAAAAAATTTCTTCATCATTATTTATTTTGTTTTAAAAGTTAAATATGCAAACATAAAGTAGATTGTGAAAATGGTTTATCTTTGATAAATAAAGTTAATGCCCATCTTGCATCTCCCATTGTAGTAGTTACCTTTCTAAAATCAATTTTTAAGTTTTCTTTTAAATAAGTTTCTATATACTTATCAATATTTGTTGCTGTTATTGGTTTAGGTTTTGCTATACATTCTTTTTCATCTGATTTTCTTTTCTTTTTAGATTTTAATGAAGGCTTATTTATAATTGCTCCACCTGTATTAGTATTAATTGGTTTATCATTAATTGATAAATTTTTTATTGATACAGAAGTATTTTTAGGTATATTAAATAATCCTTCAGAAATTATTTGTTGAATTTGTCTTAAAGCAGTTTCTTCATCTATTAAACCATCATTGTACATATCTGTTAATATATCTATTTTACTTTTCATATATTAATATAGTATTATTCATTTAAAGAATTTCCATCTGGAGAACAACAATATAAGTCTTCTGAAGCTAGAGGCTTAAAATCTCCAGCTTTAATTCTTTCTGGTAGTGGAAGCCAAGTATCATCAATATCCTCTTGTGTCCATTTAGCTCTCTTTTCATCTACTTGACCAGCTTCATATGCAATTTTCATTGCCTCTTCTCGATTAACAAATCTTCCTTTAGAAGTATAGAATCCATTTGTATCTGGTTCATCATTATTTGGAATTTTTAATTCTTCATAAAATCTTTCCCAAATATCATGATGACGATAACCAATTTCAATATTTAGAATTTCATTGTGACCACCTCTATATGGATTTCCTTCAGTTTTTCTTGGTTCTTTTCTAAGAACAGCTGCACAAAGTATATATTCTTTACTATTATCTATCATATTATATTATATTTTCATTATAATATAGAAAAAGGTTTGAAAAATTCAAACCTTTTTAAATAAATTATCTCTTGTAAATATTTGCCGAATATTACACCCAATATAATTTCCTATAACAACAATTAAATAATATAATAGTGGTTTCACAAAACCATAGTTAAGTATCAGATTATCTTCCATTCCAAAATAAAAAGCATCAGCAATTGAGTGATTAAAACCACATGCAACAAATGTAGGAATACCAATAAGAAGTGGAATTACTGAATTATCTCGTTTAGATAAGAATACTGAAATATCAACAATAACACCACACATAATTGCTTTTGATAATGTTACATACCATGGTGACATTAATTTATTAAATATGATTGGTGTAATATTATTTCCAACAACGCCGTCATAAGTAAAATGCATCAACCATGCACCAAATGCTGCACCACCAATATTTAAGGCTAAAACTTCCATTTTAGTCCAAAACTTTTCTTCTGTCCCAGCAATTCCTGTATATAATGGTGTTTGGAGTTTTACAACACAGATAATACCAAAAGCAAATAGAAATGCTCCAATTATTCCTCCAACTTTAAGAAATGCATATCCACCGATAGCAATCAAAAATCCAGCAAAAAACTTTTTAAGAATATTCATTATTTTTCTTTTTATTAGGACAACCAGCAGCTAAATCTAAATTATGACTAAGCATGCATCTATATTCATTATCTTTTATATTAAAAAATATACAATCTTTACATTTTTCTGGAATATTCATCTTAAGTACACTTCAATATATTTGAAATATATACTTAAAAATAAAATATCTCTATATTTTTCTTTCAAATGTATATAAAAATCTATTTGTTGAATTTTCCTCAATAATAGGAGTTATTGAATGTACTCTCCATCCTCCTATTTTATTAATAAAATTTAATACTTCATCAAAAGTTTTTATATCTAATTTTTCATAATATTTATATGATTCATTAATATCTGCAAATTTATGTGTAAAATAAAAATTTGCATCATTAAAATCATAACAACCGTTTGGACATCTTATAATACTTCTTTTAGTTAAATAATACCCTTCTACTTGTGGTTTAATAACAATTAAACTATTATATTCATATCTACTATTTTTATTTTTTCTTTCTGTTTTCATTAGAATAAAGTTAATTGTTCTTCTTTCTTTTCTTCTTTAACAGGCAGAAAACCTTTATCTCTTAGATAAGTTAATCTTCCACAAAATTCAGATGTAGTCAATACGGTTTCATTTATTTTATTCTTTCCAATTGAATGTGTCAATGTACATCCTTTAGTAGATAACAATGCTTTTCTAAATCCTTCATTTTTATAAAGCTCATTATAAGCTCTATTTAAAAGATTTTGATATTCATCACTATCTCTTTTATATGTATTACCAAGCCAATAAAGTTCTTGTTTTTGAAACCACTTCTTTTTCTTTCCTTTAAATTTAGCTGCCTTTCCTACAAGAGTGCATACATGCTTTTGCATATCAATAGATTCAAACTTCAAAGACTGAAGAAATCCTTCCATTGAATTGCATTGTACTCCATCTATTTCAAATGGATGAGGAGCAAAATTACTTAATGTTCCAGCAGGATAACCACTTCCACTTCCTATATCCATATATATTAAACAATTATTACTTGATCTGGTTCAACAATAAATCTTTTACGCTCTTCATATTCTTTTTCAGTAATATATCTCCATTTATAAAAAAGAATAGATGGTACAGTACAAGGACCATTATAATGAATTGGTTCTAAGAAGTTAAATATTCCATCTTTTTTAGCAATACACATATATTTACCATGGCTGGTATCAAGTAAAAACTTTCTACCAGCCTCTGGATGTATATCAGTATTATTCCATTTATTCATAATTAAATTTTTGGTAATGCTTCATTAACTTTCTTTACAGCAGCAATACTTGCATTAAATTTATCAACAAGTACACTATCAATACTAGAATAAATATCTTTTACACCAGTCTTTTTAGTGGTAATGAATGTTCCAATACATACACCATATTCAGGACGATATACAGAACATGTTGCTCCAAAATTAGGATCTCCAGTTACAATTGCTCTGACAAGAGAAGCAATATTAGCACCAGGTGCTTCCCAAGCAGAAGTTCCAAGAAGATTTGTAAGAGTAGCACCACCCTTCATTGTATTATTTACAATTTCACTAATTTCATCTTCGGTGAAAAAATCATTAAGATTTTTTGTATTACCATTTACATGTACGGTAGCATAAATATAATCTGGAACCATTGTAGTATCACCATGACCTCCATATACATTTGCAGTAATAGAATCCATACTAACATTTACACCTTTCTTTTTAAGAGCAGTATAAATGAAATATTTAAATCTAGAACTATCAAGCATACCACCCATACCGATTACTCTCTTATCATAATCGATAAAATCTTTGGATGCTAGTTCTCCTTCATGAAGATATTTAAGAATCTGAATTATTTGATATGTCATCGTATCCATTGGATTAGATACAACTACATAAACAGCATTAGGAGAATATTTATCACATCCTTCTACTACACTCTTCATAATAGAAGAGTTAATTCCAACAAGCTGTTCACGTGTCATACCAGGCTTACGTGGAACACCAGAAGTAATTACAACAACATCAGAATTTGCTGTTGCAGAATAATCATTTGTTACTCCAGTAACATCAGTCTTGAATTTTTCTGCAATAGCACACTGCATAATATCCATTGCTTTACCTTCAGCAAAACCTTCTTTAATATCAAGAAGAACAATTTCATCAATAACATTCATTGCAGCAAGCTTCATTGCAGCAGTTGCACCTACATTACCAGCACCAATAATACTAACTTTACTCATTTTATTTATTATTTTAAAATTTACAAATTAATATAGAAATATATATTAAAAATTCAATTATTTCTTTTTTCTATGTTTCTTTCTAGCTTTAATTCTTTCAGGGGTGGAAATATATCCATTCTTTCTTTTTATTCCATATTCTTCATAAATAGTTTGCCATTTCTCAGAACTAATACAATGATTTCCTAAATACATATTTTATCAGATTTATGTTGTTTATTTGATTTAAATGATATTACCTTTGTAAAATCAGCAGCTCTATACCACTTTCCATCTAATGCTCCATAAGTCCACTTCTTTTCCTTAAAGCTTACCTTAGATGTGCATACCCAATTCGACCTGTTTGTAAAATTATCTTTAATATAATTATGCGCCCATTTACTTGCACTATCAAGATCAAAAGACCTGAAAATGACAGGTTTCTCTATACCTTCAATCATTAATACCCATTGACTACGCGGATAAGTATTTGTATTAGATATTACTTGCATTTTTCTTTATTTCAAAAATTGCTTTAATATGAGTATAATCTTCAAGTATAATATTAAAATCTTTTTTAATACATTCATCAAGAAAAGGAACCCTAAAACGTTTAAAATACGTTAAATTATATTTTTCATTAAATTTAGGTAGAAAATCCTCAATATAAATAGGGAAATAATTCTCATTTAATTCTCTTTCCCAATTAACTATCCAACGATATTTTAAGAGATAATGAACAACATTTTTTACATTATTCATATCTTTATACTTCTCTCTAAATTCATTATAAGTTTTTATATTTTGAGATGAATCAAGATGATCATTTAAATTGTTATCATATGTGGAATCTTTTCTATCGATATCTTTAGAAACCATCATATCTCTAATACAAATATAATCAAATTCACAATTAAGAATTCTATTCCAAAACAAATCTATATCATCAGAAGATTCAGCATAAGAATAAACTTCATGAATAACAGATGAAAGAATAAGTACTTTCTTTTTGTAAGAAATATATATATTATTGATTTTATTTTTTACTTCTTCCCAATTAGAAGTAAACAAAACATCTCCAGCATTGCCATTAAAATTGGTTTTTGCAATATCAATCATCGTATCAGAAATATCATAACCAATATATGTATTTGTATAATAATGGTTATAAATATTTACAAGATAATTAATAAGGGTACCATCTGCACACCCGAAATCTACAAATATATAATCTTCATTTTTAGGTAACTCAGAAAGGAAGAACACTTTGTCTTCCATTCCTTTTGCCATATTTTCATTATAGGAAATAATATTTCCAAATTTACCACCAATTTCCATTATTCAGAAGTTTTATAAATAATATGTTCAGCACGACGTACCCAAGAAAGAAGTTCTTCAACACTAAGGTTATCAACATGAGTAAGTCGACCATTCATATTGACAAGAACTCTATCATATTCAACTGTAATACCATTTGCAGTTTCCATATTCTTATAACCACGATTATGGAAAATAGTACGAATATCTTCAATCATTTCATAACGAAGATTAGCGATAGCACGTTCATTTTTAGCAAAATAATCCATATCAATGTTTATTATGTTTTAATTATTTACACTAATAATATAGAATAAAAAAGAGGAAATTCAAAATTTCCTCTTATTTCTTTTTATTAGGTCCTAAAACTATATACATTCTTTTTCCTTCTAGTTTAGGCATATTTTCAGCTTTACCAAATTCTTCACATTCAATAGCAAATCGTAAAAGAAGTTTTTCACCTTGTTCTGTAAAATTAATTGAACGTCCTTTAAAGAATATACTTGCTTTTACTTTATTGCCTTCTTTAAGAAATTCTTGTGCATGTTTTAATTTAAATTGAAAATCATGTTCATCAGTATTAGGTCCAAAACGAATTTCTTTAATTTCAACACTCTTAGAATTAGCTTTCATTTCTTTAAGTTTCTTCTTCTGTTGATATACATATTTCTGGTAATCTAATATCTTACAAACAGGAGGATCTCCATTAGGAGAAATTTCAACTAAATCTAATTCTAATTCATCAGCAATCTGTAAAGCTTTATAAGTATCATAAATACCAACTTCTACATTATCACCAACAAGACGTACTTTCTTTGTATGAAACTTAATCTCATCATTAAGTCTTAATTTTTCAAAACTATTATCTTCTTTCTTCATTAAAATATATTTTTATCTATTTCTTTTGTTAAATATAGTTCTTTAATATCATCTTTTAATTTATCTAATCTATCAGAATGTTTATAATATTCATTTTTAAGATATTCTAATCTTTTATTCATTTCTTTATAATTACCTACAACAGGTATAACTTTTAATGATTTAGAATAATATACCATCATACACCATTCTGTAGGCATATGTGTTGATTCTCCAATAGTATCAGCATTATCATTATAAATATCACTTTCATTTTGAGGTCTAAAATATAAAATATCTTCTAAATTTATCCATGTTTTCCTAGGTTCATCATGTTCCCATCTTTTAGTTTTTTCATTATATGATTCATGATGTATATCATAAACAAATAATTTAACTTGAGTTTCTATTTTAGAAACAATTTTTTCATTAGATTCAAAATTTGTATTATAATCTGCAGTATTCATTAATATTGTTCTTTTGTTAAACATTCTAATAATTCTTTATACTCTTTTCTATAAGATTCACTACCAAACTTAATTGTTAAATCTTCTTGAGGATAACTTCTATCATAATCAATACTCATTAAATAAAAATCATCTGAAATCCAAAAATCTGTATAATTAAGTCCTAATTTCCAATGTATATAACTATCTAATTTTTTTATTTTTTCAATTTCATTAGAACGTATTTCATGCATTCTATCAAGAGTTTCTTTATTATGTTCTAACCATAATTGATGTTTTTCTTCTTTCTCTTTTAATATTTGTCTATGTTTTTCATCCTCTAATTTACATAGATAATTATATTCATCAATGTAATCCTTTGTTTCTGAATATATAGTATTTATTGTATCATTAGTATATGGAATTACAGTCATAATTATTCAGAATAATTTATAATTTTTATCTTCTCTAATTTATCTACTATATTATAGTATTTTGAAATTAGCTTAGTATATTCTTCTATTTTCTTTCTGCATAATTCTCTAATATATACTTCTGCATCTTCTTTTGTTACAAAAACACGATAATGATATACATCTATGTGTGTAGAATTTAATACTTGTTCAAATTCATCATCAAATAGATGATCTTGTCCATGCATACCAGTATGTTCTGGTGTAGATTCACGAGCATCATTACAAAGACGAATAACTTGAAAATCAGCACCATTTCTAAAATTCTTTGATGAATGAATAGTACCAACTAAATGTTTTGTTGGTATTTTTTCACCCCACATACTTCTATCCCACTCTTCATATTTAATATGTAATTTACATTTATATATCTTATTAGGTATTTCATCTTCTTTTAGATTATAAAAATCTAAAACATATACAAATGCATCTTTATTCAATATATCACGTATACTCATATCTATTAATATCTATCTGGACTTCCAATATCACCTTTATCATCATTATGTGTATGCCACCAACTCTGCTCTAAATTCATAAGCATCCCTTCAGGATAATCTTCTTGACAATCTGGTAATTCTTGAAGAGTAGCATCAAGTTCATCAGCAATTAACATAGCGGCTGAACATAATCCTTCACGATAACCTTCTTGTAAATAATATAGTTCTTCTTCACCTAAATCATCAGATTTAATTGTATAAGAACGCATATCTCTAAGAGTATTAATAAGTGTTTTTAATGTTTCTATAGTCTTATTCATATTATTCAACATTTATATTTTGATATGTATTTAAAATATCTTCTTCTTTATAAGGACAACAAACTTCCGCTATTTCATGTACATACATTTCATATGCATCATCAATATTTGTTATCTTTAAACCATTTATTGCAGATAAAAATTCATATTTAATACGATTTATTGATTTATACCAAATATCAACAAATATATATTCTTTAGAATTATCTTCAAATATTACACAAAATTTATCAATATTAGAATTATTATCTTTGGTATTTATTAATTTAAGAGAAACTACTTTCATATTAATTATTTTTTAATTTTTCTTTTTGTTTAGCAATCTTTTCTTTTTCTTTAGCAATCTTTTCTTTTTCTTTTAATTTCTTTTCTCTTTCTTTAGCTTTCTTTTCTTTCTCTTTTTGTTTAGCAAGTTTTTCTTTTTCTTTTAACTTCTTTTCTTTCTCTTTTTGCTTTGCTATTTTTTCTTTTTCTTTTAACTTCTTTTCTTTCTCTTTTTGCTTTGCTATTTTTTCTTTTTCTTTAGCAAGCTTTTCTTTTTGTTTTTTCTCTTTTATTTTTTGCTTTTCTTTTTCAAGCTTTGCCTTTTCAGTATCTTCTTTATAAACACCACTAAATTTTTCTTTTTTAGGATTTTCATCTTCAGGAAAATCTGATTCAAGAACTTTTCTAAGATCTTTCAAATCCTTAAGATACATTTCTTCAATAGTAGTATTCTTAATATATTCAAGTTCCTTTGCTATGTCTTCATTTTCTTTAAGAAGTGCTTCATATTCTTCCTTGGTGAGCTTAGAAATTGGAATATTAAGCATTGTATCTGGAAGAGAATAAGGCTTCAAATCGGCTTTAATATCAGCTCTGGGACGATTATTTATCTTAATCTTCTCTTCAATAACTAACTTAATAAACTTACAAACATCAGAATTATTTTTTAACTTCTTTGTAAGTACATCAACAAGAAGAGATTTTCTGTCATTATACTTATTAAGTCTATAATTAGTAAAATATTCAATAAGACTATTTGGTGAATCAAAATATTTTACTTTACCATTTTCATCAAGTACCCAAAGATTATCATTAGGAACTCTTTTAATTAATTTAAATTTATTAGGAAGATGTGTATCTGTTGATTCTTGTCCAATTTCTTTCTTTAATTTACCAGTATCAAATTGAATAGAATAATTAATTTTACCACCATTACTAAAGTCTTTCCAATCTTTAATATAAGCAGTTTCTTTATATTTATTAAGAATCTTTTCAAAGTCATCATATGTCATATCATAAGGAAGATCTGTGATAATCATAATATCACGGCTCTTATTATATGACCATTCACCATAATTCTCCCAATAAGAAGTTCCTTTCTCATCATCAATTATAAATTTCCAGTTATATGTTTTAATACCTCTTACATAAGGTCTTGTAAGAACATTACATTTACCTTTCTTAATAAATGAAATACAATTATCAATTATATCAAGAGGATTATAACTCATTGTACTAAATCTATAACCAGGAGCCATACCAATACCTCTACTAGTTAATACTGTAGGAATAATTGGAAGATAATGTGTTGGTTCTAGATATTCACCCTCATCAAATACATAATTCAAACAATCATAATCTGTCTTATATATAATATTTGCATACTTATTTAACTTTACATAAAGGTAACGAGGACTTGATGCTTCAGGTGAACGAAGTGTACCATATTGACCTTCAATTGCAAGAGGATTAAGATTATCATTAAAATCTTGTGCAAGAGTAATTATTGTAGAATTAAGTGAAGTATCACCATGAGCATATAATGAAAGTTTAAGAGTATCTCCAGAAAGATTAAGAAGTTTTACTGTACTACCATTTTTTATAGTACCATTAAATGCTGCATGCATAATCTTTCTAGCACCTACTTTGAATCCATCAATAAGTGAAGGACAAGCACGTGTAGAAATAGTATATTTTGTAAAATCAGTATAATCTGAATTAAAAAATTCAGTTACACTTTTATTTTCTATTGTTACAATATTTTCTTTATCTTTCGCCATAATTAAACTTCATCTTTAAGTGCATTTCTTCTTTCATCAGCAATACCTTTAGCAAGCCAATGTCTAAATGTAGAATCTGCTAAATCATCTTTAGAATAAACTTGGAAATGAGGATTTTGCATCATATCTCTATAATATCCAGCTTCAAGTGTACCAAGTCCTTTAATATATTTAATTCTAAATCCTTTAAGATTCTTTTCATCTTTTTTATATTCTTTAATAGTAAAATAACTTCTATGATCTTTACCTTTTTCTGCAATGATAATAGGAGAAATACTTCTACAAATAATTCCTTCTTCAAATAATTCAGGAAAATGATTACAGAATTGCATTAAAAGTCCAGCAATATGATGACCATCAGCATCAGCATCAGAAGATATAACAATTCTATTAAAGTTAAGTGTATCTTTAGTATTCTTTTCTCCCCACTTAAGATTCATTATATTAATTATATCGCTAAATACTTGGTTTTTCATTACTTGAACAGCACTCATACCATAAGTATTAAGAGGAACACCTCTCATAATATATGCTGCCTGAGTAATAGGATTTCTTGAAACTCTAAAACCAGCCTTAGCAGAATCTCCCTCAAATATCCAAAGTTCTTTTTCAGCTCTATTTTTTGATGTACAATTAATAAACTTATCAGAGCGAAGAAGTTTTTTACCAGCTTCTTTATTAAGTTTCCTGATTTGCGCTAAATCTTCTGCTTCACTTTTTTGTTTATACCAATCAAGAACAATATTAATAATTTCAGATTTTGTAATTGCAGTTAAGAATTTATCTGGGCAAGGAATATATCCATAATCTCTTGAAAATAATTCAGCACTTGTAGTTAATTCCTCTTTAGTCTGAGATGAATATGCTGGGTTAGATACATCAATACTCATAAACATTGAATATTTATTATCAACACCAACACTTGATTTAAGCTCAATCTTATGTTTCTTTTCCATGAATTCAATAATCTTATTATTGATTTCATTTCTAACTACTTTAAAATGAGTACCTTTACTACATTCTGCACCATTTACAAAACCAATATTGATATTACCAGAAGGATATACCCAGACTTTTTTCTGTGCATCTTCAAATTTAATACCTTCTTGAATATCTATAAAATTAGAATAAAGGTCAATATATTGGTCGAAACTTCTAAATTTCCACTTACTCTTTTTTGAATCTTCTCCATCGTTATATTCAAAATTAACAGTAAGACCAATATTTGCCGCAGCAGCATCAATACATCTCTTTTCAATTATATCAACAAAATCAGAATTAAAACAAGTTTGTCCATCAAATCTTGAATAATCAAGTAAAAATTTAGTTTGAGTAAAGTGTTTATCACTTTTTTCAATTTTTAAATCATCATTGACAACTCCCATATTATCACTCCATGAACGATGGAATGAATGTTTTTTATCGCATGTATCAATAATGAATTTCTTTGAAAATATATTAGTTATACTTGATCCGACACCATTTGTACCAATTACATTTCTATCTTCTGTATCATCATAGTTACTTGAAGTACGAAGACGACCAAATATAAATTCTGGTACATATACTCCAGCTTCTTTATGTTTTACAACAGGAATACCACCATTATCTTTAACAGTAATCCAACCATCTTCAGATAATGTTACCCATATTTCAGTAAGACCAAGATTTTCTTTTCTTCTAAATTCATCACAAGAGTTTGAAATAACTTCATCAACAACTTTAAGCATTGCTGGAGTATATTTAACTTCTCTAATCTCCATTGTCTCAGAAGTAGAATCATATAAAAACATTGTTTTCTCTTCTTCTTTAATAGAACCTACCCACATACCAGGGCGAAGAAGAACATGCTCTCTTTCTGATAATTCTTTATACTTTTCTTCTATCTTTTTCGCCATATATAAAAAATATTATTCAATATAATATAGAAAACAGATGAAATATTTTTCATCTGTTTCATAATATATTAATATTTAATTAGTTATAATAATTCAATTCCATCTCGTTTACATTTATCAATCATCTCCTTTGGCCAAACTGAAGCTTGAACTTCACCAATATGTTTCTTTTGTAAAATTAACATACATAATCTTGATTGACCTATTCCACCACCTATTGTATAAGGAACATTTTTATCTAGAATATTTTCATAATATTCACATTTTTTAAATATATTTTTTCCAACATAATTTAATTGATCAAATAATGAATCTCTATCTACTCTAATTCCCATACTTGATATTTCAATAGGAGCTTGTATTGCATCAGACCAATATAATAAATCTCCATTTAATTGCCAATCATCATAATCAGCAGCTCTTAAATCATGTGGTTTACCATCTGGAAGCGGCCATCCTATTCTTTCAATAAATACTACTTTTTGTTCTTTACATATTAAATATTCTCTTGATTTTGGTGATACAGCTGGATATAAATCATATAAATCTTTTGAATTAATAAAATATACATTTTCAGGATATTTTTTATTAATATCAAAAAATGAATTTATAACTTTATGTATTATTGAAACTGTTTCTTCTAAATAATTTTTAGTTCTATCACTTTCATTAATTATTTTTTCCCAATCCCATTGGTCAACATAAATTGAATGAAGATTATCAGGAGTTTCATCTGGACGAATAGCATTCATATCAACATATATTCCTTGATATTTTGATGAATCAAAATCTTTAAGTCTCATTCTTTTCCATTTAGCAAGACTTTGCACAACTTGTAATTTTCCAGATTGTGTATTAAATGTTACAGGATTACTGTTTCCAAGATCATCATTAATATTTGATTCTACAGATACAAAAATTGGACCAGAAACTCTAAGTAAATTTAATTCATATGCAAGTTTCCTTTCAAATGTATCTTTAATCCATTTTATTTTTTCTTCAATTTCTTCTCTATTCATATTAATCAAGTAAACTAATTATCATTTCTTTATCTTTTGGTGACAATGAATTGCCAATATTCTTTAAAGCTTGTGTTATAATATATTTAACTTTATTTGCAGGTATTCCTTCTGATTCAGATATTTCATTGATTGATAATTGATATGGCATACCTACACCAAAACGTTTCTTAACAATTCTTCTATCTGTTACAGATAAATTACATAAAGCTTTTTCTACAACATCTTTAAGTAAATCTTGTTTTTCTATATTTTCAACATATTCATCTTCAATTATAAATTCTTCTTGTGTTACTTTAGAAAGTTCATCATCATAATAAGTATCATCTGTATAAGGATTTACACTATCAAGATTTATTATAGTAATACTTGAGTTAACTTTATTGCCTTCTTCATCAGTTTTTTTACGTGCAGACTTTGGAACGCGAACAACTTTTGATAATTTATTTAATTCAAGAAGAATATATGCTCTAATCCATTGGAATGCTACTGAAGCAAATATTGCAGTTTTAATATTCTTTTTAATCCATTGATAAAATTCTTCTTTATCAGCAAATCCTTCTTCTGGTATAAGTTTTATTGTTCTTTCTAGATCTTTAGAATATGTAAATGAATTTTTAATAATTTCTTCAGCATCTTTATATGTAAAACTATCAAGAGTTGATTCTTTTACATTTTTAGTTATTGCATTTTTTAAGTTTGCTTTATCTGTATCAAATTTTTCAAAAGCAACACAAAGTCCTAAATTACCTATCTGGATTAAATCTTCGAATGGTAATCCAAGATTTTGATATCTCTTTGCGCAATTAATAACTAATTTAAGATTGTTTTTAATGAAAGTATCTCTATTTTCTGGTAAGAATTCCAGTTCATCACTATCAGACATTGGTGATTTAATATACTCTCTTTTTACATCATTAAAATAAATATCAATATTATTATCAAATGATTTATAATCAGTATAATGATGTGCAAGTTTAGCTCTTGCTTTTACTTTTAATATATCAAAAAAATCAGGACCTATTTCATTACAATTATTTAAAAGTTCTTTAATAGTTTCTAAATAATAATCAGTTATAGCTCTTTCACTACAACCCTTTAAAGATTTTATTTCTGATTTTAGTATATCTGAAAAAATAGATATAAATCTATCAGGTTCATCTATACAAACTATTTGGTCTAAATTTTTTCTAAATTTTTTTAATTTAGTTTGACTTGTTTTGTTTAAATTAATACTACTACTTCTACTCACGGTAATTACAAATCTATATTTATAGATATTATACCGTTATATTATATAATAGAAAAAATACAGCAAAATATTCAAAAAATTTAAAAACTTTTTGAATATTTTACTGTAAATATTTAAATTTTTAATAAAATTACCTCATATAGGTAACATATTTTTTCTTACTCTGTGTATAAGAATATTCTTCAAGATATTGTCTCCACGTTTCTGAAATTTTATATTTATTATCAGATTCATTTACAACCCATAACAAATATTGTGGATCTGTTATCATTACGGTTGATAACGTTCTACCTTGATATTTACCGAAATTAAGTTTTTCTGTTTTATCTACTTTAATTTCTCCAGTAAAAATATCTCTTTGTACCATAATAAATTAAATTTGGAAAACACTACCAGCAGGGAATCCTCTACGATTAATTACATTATAAAGTTGCTTAGTTACTTCTTTTCTAAGCTCAGGAGTATTTTCAGCATTTGCAAATTGATTAAGAACTTTATCTACTTCCTGATTAATTGCTTTTCTTTCTTCAATAATTTCATTAAGAATTTCTTGCTCTTCAGTAAGTTTAGGTTCAGGAACAACAATTGGAAGAGTTTTACCATCAGGTGTAACTTTTATTTCTTGTTCAACTTTATCAATTGAATTATTTAATTGTACCTTAACTTTAACAGGTTCTTCATCATTCTCTTTTGATTCTTCTACTTGAACAACAGCTGGATTTTCATCTTGTTCTTTTACAGGTTCTTCATCTACAAGAGGAGCAGACTCAGCAACTACTTCAACAGGATTAATATTTTCTGAAACAAGTTCTTCTGGACTTGGAAGTTTTACTTCTTCTATAATAGGCTCACGGTCATCATAAATAGTAACATCAAGACCTTCACACTTATTAAGATACTTTTCCATAAGAGGAATAACTACATCAGGATCAAGTCCACCATTTGTACAACCAAGAAGAGGGAAAGCAATAGAAGTAATACCCTTTTCTTTCCAAATTTCAACAAACTTCTTAAGACCTTCTTCAAGATATTCAATCTTAGAAGGATTTCTCCAATCAATCTTTGTAGGGAAATTCAATACCCACTTTCCATCATCTGCCTTATAAATCCAAAGAACACCAGGCTTAAATACACCTTTATCACAGAATGACTTATATTTATCAAACATTGCAGGATAACGGTTCTTAAATTCAAGAGCAAGACCTTTACCCATAACACCAACACAGTTAATTGTATTTACAAGTGTCTGTGCGGTTGATTCAAAAATAGTTTTACCACGTTCAATTTTTACCATAATTAATATATTCTATAGTTTTATATAACTTTCAATTTTAATATAGAAATCGAATAAAAAACAATTCAAATCCTACCTTTATTTGTTTTATTTTTAATAAATACATTATGTTTGAATTAAAGATATGGCAAAAGTATATATTTTTATTGATGAGAATGATGCTGCTGAATATGGTGGCGAGATGCTAGATGAATATTTATCAGCTGACTTTGGTGATAAAATATTTCTTATATCTGAAGATGGTAAATCCTTGTTTTTAACAGAGGACGGTGCTTCTTATTTAATTCAAGAATACTTTGAATAAAATATAAAATAATAAAAGATATAAATTATGGCTATAAGTTCAAAAAAGATTTCTGGTTTTAGAGAATTACAATCAATAAGTGGTGATGAATACTTAATGGTTGCATTTAATAACCGTTCATACAAGATTAAAACTTCTTTATTTACATCAGATATTATTAAGAGTATTGAACAGAAGATTGTTCCAGGTGATGAAGCTTCTAATCCTATAACTATTACTACAGGTGATGGAAGACAATTTATTTTCACTGTAAAAAATGGTGCTAAAGGTTCAACAGGTGCTACTGGTGCTACTGGTGCAAAGGGTGAAACAGGTAATACTGGTATTGCTCTTTATAATACAGATTTTGATGATAGAGTTATTAATAAATTAGATGGTACTGACAATGAAGGTAATTTATTAGAAGATGATGAATTAACTTCATATGCATTATCTGCTATGCAAGGTTATGTATTAAATAACAAATTAAACTCTTTAGCAGAAGAATATATTTCTCAAGATGAATATGATGAAAGAGTAAGAACAAATAATATTTCTGCTAATACTAAATATTTTATAATAGACGAAGATTAAAAAAATATTCTTGATAAGTTATGGCATTATATGTACAATTAGAAAAAGGTAAACAACCAAAACAAGTTACTGGTATTTATAAAGGAACATCAGATGGTCCTAAGGTTGTTTCTGCCGTATATCAAGGATTAAAATTATTATGGCAGTTCATTAAGTCATGTTTTGGTCGTGGTTATTGGATTAATGATAAAATGTGGTCAAACAATGACGGTTGGGCAAATTAAAAAGAATAATATAATTAATATAAAATATGGCTAAAAAGACACAATCAAAGATATTAAGAGTTAGTGATCTTCCTATTATAAACAAGGTTTGGGATGGTATGTATACTATCCTTGCTTATAATAAGCAGAACTATCTTTTGGATGTATCTAAAATAAAAGGTAAAAAGATTTTCGAAATTACTTCCAATGAATCAACAGAATCTGGAGGTAAAAATATTATTTATATAAAATTCACTGATGGAACTTCTGAATCATTCGTTGTATATAATGGTACAAAAGGTGATACTGGTAAAACTGGTTTAGTTGGACCAGATGGTAATCAAGGTGAAGATGGTTTCATTGATGAAAGAAAGGATGGTATTAGTGGTACTTTATACATTATAAATAATACTGATACACAAGATCCTGATTCTCCATGGTCAGCATATAGAGGTAAAGTAATGAATGATTCTATTTATGAGTTAAATGAAACTTTCATTACTGAAGCTGAATATGATGTTTTATTCAATAACATCAGATATATGTATGCTGAATTTAAAACAAAGACAAATGATCAATCAACAAGACTTTTCAATAATGATACTAATAATCACTTAGTATATAAGAAATATTGGACATATGAAGATGAAGGTCTTGAAACATATTATATCTATAATCCAAATTCAGATACTTATGACACAGTATTAGCAGATCTTTGGAAAGATATTTATCTTGGTAAAAAAGAAGGTTATTTCTTAGCAACAACAAGTATGGCTAAAGATTCAACTGATTTATATTACTTAGATAGACAAACTAATAATTATTTCAAAATTACAAAAGTTGTATCAGTAAGAACAACAACTGTTGATGGACAAACAACAACTGAAGAAATTGGTTATTTAGGAGATAAGAGAATAGATAGTTATTATCTTCCTGAAATTGATGCTTCTATTTCTGCTGATTTTTCAATTCAGACAAATAAATGGACTCTTGAATTAAATGCTAAATCAGAATTAGTTCCAGAAGTTTATGTAACAGAAGATGGTATACATTATACAAAACTTACTGATGCTCAAGTATTATCAATTGATACTTCTATATATGCTGAATACTATGAAAAAGTTGGAGATGATTATGTTATAATAAGTAATATTGCTGCATATCTTGCAACAAAAGAAATAAGATATTATAAGAGAAATGTAGGTGTTACTGATAATTTATATTCTGAAGTTGATTTATCTGATATTAGTGAAGAAAACTTTGATGATTATTTAATAGTATCAAGAAATAGATTAACAAATGTTTATACATTTGAAAGACATCATGCAGAACTTTTATATGGTGAAATGGTATATTATACAGATACTGTTTCATTAAATAATATTGATTTATACTATTACACATCTTCTAGAGATTATTATACACTTTCACTTGAAAAAGAAGAAACAGTTGCAGAAGATGGTGAAACTATAATAGAAACATTTAAACAAGTTTATACAAAGATTGAAATTCCTTATTGGATTTATGCTGAATTCAAAACTAATGATGAAGACCAATTATCATTAATTCTTAATGCAAATGAAGATCTTGGTGAAGAAGATAATACAGAAATTGATAACACTGAAGAAGATACTAATACATTTGTAAGAGAAAAGAATATTACTAGAATCGTTCCTGGTAATAAGAAACCTTTATATCATAAGAATACTAATAATACTTATACATTAGTTAATTTAAATACAGATTCAATATATTCTTCTGCTGAATATTATATCTTAGATGATAATTATATTTATGAAGAAATTACAGGATTTGATGCTAAATCTAATGGTATTTCTGAAGTTTATGATAAGAATTCAAATAATAGATATATCTTACATTCTGGTATATTAGTTGATTCAGAAACATATTATATAAGAAAAGAAAATTATATAAGAGTAAATAATCCAGAAGAATACTTATCAACATATTATTTAGTATTATTCTATGGTGAACCTCAATTATTACCTATTTCAATTTATCCAGTAAATTCTTATAGAAGTTATGTTACTATAGAATATGATCCTGAAAAGATTATATTATATGAAGATGGTAGAATTGCTGCTACAGTAGGTAATAACTTTAATTCAGAAATTATTATAAAAGCTACAAATAATCCTTCAGTTTATTGTACAATAAATGTAAGATTAACAACTCCTACTAAACAAATAGTATTTGATCAAGATAATATTAATGAATTAAATATAGGTGAAACTGGTATTATAAAATATAATGTATTACCAGAAACATCATTTGATAAAGAAGTTGTTTGGTCAGTTTCTGATCCAGAAGCTCTTACAATTGAACAGCTTGATGAAACTTCTATTAGATTGACTGCTAATAAGAAGTCAGAAAATTGTACAATAACTGCTACAGCTCATGATGGATTTGGAGCAACTTCTTCATTTGATTTTGAAGTTATTCAACCAGCAGAGTCAGTATCTTGGGATCAAGATAATGTAATATATAATGAACCAGTTTATTATACTCCTCAAGAAGTAGCATCTTATATGGCTGAACATTATGATGAAATACAAGCTGGTACAATAGTTCCTATTACAACAAATGATATTAAAGAACCAGGATATTATTCAATGGTAGCTTTACTTTATAAAGAATATATTTTATCTCCTAAAGTAGAACCAGAAGATACTTCTTATAAAGATATTATTTGGACAAGTTCAAATCCTTCAATAGCACAAGTTATTGAAAAGAATGTAAAAATTATTGATGTAGAACAAGTATCACATATCGCTACTGAACAAGATGTAGAATCTGGTAGAGCAACAGAAGTTGGACAAGAAGTTATTGATGTTCAAGAACGTTCACATAATGAATTAAAATATGTATTAACTTCTACAAATATTGGTAATGTTGAAATTACTGGTAAATTAAGAAGATATAATGATTTAGTTGTAAATATTAGTGTTAGAATTGACCAATCAATTGAAACAATTAATGTTTATCCTTCAACTTTATCTCTTAATATAAATACTAAGAAAAAGCTTACTGCAGAAATTTTACCAGATACAGCAGTTAATGGAACAATTACTTGGTTAAGTAGAAATCCTAATATTGTAACTGTTTCTCCTCAAGGAACAATTACTGCTATTAATCCTGGTGCTACTACAGTTATAGCTCATGCTCTTGATGGTAGTGACGTTGATGGATTATGTAATGTAACAGTAACAATTCCTGCTAAGGATATTACATTAAGTGGTAATACAACTAATGGTATTGTTTATGTTGGTATTGGTAAGACAACAGTTATTACTGCTGAAATAACACATAATACAATATATGGCACAAATGAATCTAATATGAATAAAGAAATTAATTGGGTAAGTTCTGACACAGATATTGCTACAATTAATGAAAGTGGTACTGTAACAGGTATTGCATTAGGTAAAACAACAATAATTGCAAATGCAAAAGATGGTTCAGGTGTATTTGGAACAATTCAAGTAAATGTAATAAAACTTATTGAAGAAATATCATTTGATATTGATTCAATTGAAATGGAATTAAGTGACTCATTAGTACTTGTACCAAATATCAAGCCTATTGATGCTTCTAATGAAATAGTTATTTGGTCATCATCTGATGAAACAGTAGCTAAAGTAAAAGAAAGCGGTATTGTTTATGCTATTTCTTCAGGAGAAGCAACAATAACAGCAACTACAACTGATGGTAGTAATTTGACAGTAAGTTGCAATATTACAATTTTATAAGAAAATAATAAAAGTATTAAAATATGAATAATTTAAGTAATGTACAAAATTTAGATTCAATTATATTTTTTACAGGAGAATATTCAACAGTTGCTGCTAAAACTTTAGAAAATAGAGATTATGGTACTTCTGTTGAAGGACATGGTAAATTAATGAAGGATAATAATTCTTATTCATATTATACTAATTTTCCAAGTATTAAATATGTTGAAAGAAATGTTAACTTTGAAAATATGAATGATTTGTATTCAGAAACATTAAGCTATGTTTCTAAAACAAATTTTGATTTCTCAGTTGGATATACATATATTGTTAAGAATAGATATAATGCTATTTATACATATGAAACTGATTTAGATAATGATTTTGATAATGCAAAGATATTTGTACCAAGAGATTTAAATAACTTCTTACTTGGTTTAAATAATCAGAAATATAATAAACAGTTAAAATATAAAGATGATATTGAAGTATCTTCAATTAAGATTGATCAAACATATTATAGATGGTATCCAGAAGATACAATAGCATATTATAATACTATTGAGCATGAAATTCCTATCACATATACATATTATACTATGAATGATAATAGTACAAATGCATTTGATGATTGGGATAGTGTTGAAATGACTGATGAATTATCTGAAATGAAAGCATATGCTGAAGCTAATAATTTATATCTTCACCAGTTTACATATAGTTATACTGAAATAGAAATTGAAAAAGAACCATATAAGATTGGTGGTAATTTCTATTCATATATAAGAAAGAGTTATGATATTATTAATACTGCATTAATAGATAAAATAGGTTATAACCTTTCAAAATTTGAAGATAAATACAATAATGATCCAAGTATTTATGCTTACTATATGTATGATTGTAATTCTGATATTGAAATGTTATTAACAACACAAAGTCTCGGAATTAAACAAAGTACATTTAAGATTGGCTTTGACAGTAAATATAATAATTGGTTTGGTAATACAATTAATATAAAAGCTGATTTATCTAATGGTGATGAAATTGCAAAAATAACATCATTTAAAAATGATGAAGTTTTCTCAATTTTCAAAAATAAACAAGATAGATTAAGTGGAGAAAATAAGATTATAAATAAAGATGAAACTAAAACATTCGTTGCAGAATTAGAATCATCTATAGAAAATGAAGATATTATAAATATCTTAACTCCTTATTCTATTGATACTTTAGATTTAAGTCCAATTAAAACAAAAATTTCTCCAATCTTTAATATTAATGAAAGTGATTGGATTTTAAGAGATTGTAATTTAAAATCACTTATATTAGATGATGGTGATAATACAACAAAATCTAATATTGAAAAGATATTTGGATTAAATGATATTACAACATTAGAATATATCAATATGGCAAATGTTGATAAACTTAGAGCAACACCAGCTATTGATAAACTTGAAAATCTTAAAGTTTTCAATGCTTCTAATAGTAATATTGATTCATTCCGTCCTGCAAGAGGAGCTGAATTATATCATGTAGATCTTCCTCAGACAGTAAAATCTATAAAATTAGTTGATAATTTATTTAATCCTGGTAAATTAACAATTGCTGGTGAAGAAGTTGAATTTGATGGTAAATTAAATTATACTCCAAATTCATTACTTGGTAATTTAACTCTTAGAAATATTAATGATAAATTATCATATAACTTAGTAACAGAATGGTATAATGTCTTAGATTCTGAAAACAAATTTGATAGTTTAATTTATCTTGAAATGAAGAATATTAATTGGACAAATGTACCAGCACAGACACTTATTAATCTTAAGAAATTTGATATTAATCCTAATTTAAGTGGAGAAGTATCAATAATTGGTTCTGGTAATTATAAGTGGTTAACAAGAAGTGAATATCAAAATATTACTAAATTATATGGAGTAAATTCATTTGTTAAAGGAAATACAATATCTAATAAGATATTTAAAGATTTAGATATTAATGTAAACAATAAAGAAACATTTGAATTTATATTAAAAGTAACAAATGAAAATGTAACAACAAAGAATAATAATATTACAATTGATGATGTTACTTCAACAAGATATAATGATACTCTTAATGTAGAATTTAAAGGATATTTTTATGATAGATTAGATAATACTGAAACAGTAACAAGTCCATATAATAACAGAGCTGCTAATTCAGTATTAGACATGATTTATTCAGGAGAAATTACAGAATTTAATTTTGTAAAAGATCCTATTGATAAATATGTATATTGTCAACTTCCAAGAAGTATTGATACATCTAATTCAAATGAAGTTAAAACTATTAATGCTGGTGATATACTTTTATTTAATGGTGATACTTTAGTAATATTCTTTGAAAATACTACAAATACAATGTATGAATATATAAAACTTGGTTCAATAGTAGATTCAACTGTTCAAGATTATATGGGTAGATTAGTTTCAAGTATTGGACACTGGTTTGATGGTGATGATGAAAGTTATAAATTAACATTTATTCCTTCTCAAAGACCAGTTGTTATTCAAGATCTTTTAATTGATTTTGAAAATTGGAATGAAAATAATATAATTTATAATACTGATGTAGAACCATTTAAACTTAAAGTTAATATTGATGAATATACTAAAGAAAATATTGATTCTGTAGAAAATAAGAAAATTAATATTGAATATGATTCAAATATATTAACAATTGAAGAATTAGAACCTACTGACGAATTTAAATTATATTCTGTAAAAGCAAAAGAAGGTCATAATTTTAATGAAATAGTTGAAACAACAATTTCAATTTATTGTGATGCAAATAGAGTAGATACAGAAAAAGTTATTAATGTATCACTTAGAAAAGAATTTGAATATTCACAATATGATGAAGAAACAAATAATATTCTTCTTAATAGTAGTATGTATGAATATAATGATGAAAGTGAAAATATTATAATTGATACTTCATTAGTTAATGTACATTATGATGAAGAAACACAAATACTTACAATTGATTAATAAATATATTTAATATATAAAATGAGTAAAAAATTAGTTAAAGGTTTACAATTATCAAATTCAGAAGATGTTTTTGTTTTTACAGATAATACTGAAGAAGTTAATACACTTTCTGAATTAGTTGAATCATTTAGAACTCAACTTGAATCTTTAAAAAGTAAATATGATGATTTAAAAGAAGAAGTTGATGAAATTAGATATGATCAAGAACACTCTGGTTCTACAGATAGTAGTAATGAAAGTGTTAATGGCGATGTTAACGAAAGACAATAACAAATCTTTTTATTATAGCATATTTTATATTTTTGGTGATATGTTTATACATATCACCTTTTAATTTATAGAAATTTATACACTTTTTAGTTTTATTTTTAATTAAATAAGTTCTTATTTCTTAAGAATTGAATTATACAAAATAAATAAATATACTTTAAAAAATATGGCAACAGTACTTTGGGATCAAGAGATTGATAAAACAATTGATTGGGCTGGTGATGTTAATACTGGTAACGCACCTGTTTCTGGAAAGTATGTACAAAAATTTATCAAAGACACTCTTGCAAAGAAGTTTGGTTACATGTACTATGACAGATCTTCTCTTAAGTATTTAGTATTCGCTGATGAAGATGATTACAATACTTATTCATTAGATCCAACAAATAATAGTAGTTTATTGCTTGCAACATTCGATGCTCCAGCACCAGCTACTATTTCTATCATAGACTCTTCAGACTATAATGTAACTACTCTTTTAACAGCAAGACAAAGAAAATTACATTTTAATTACTATATCGTTGATAAATCATCTAATGCTGTAGCTGAAAACGTTTCTATGAGAGTTTTAATTACTCGTAGTGGTGAATCTCAGTCATTTACAGATAATATTCCTATCGATAGAGATAATTATAATAATGATGAAGTTGGTACATATAAGGAAATAGAACTTGATGATTACCTTACAGAAGAAGGTAATTATACAATTACTATTACTTTAACAGGTCTTAACACACAAGCTTCAACAACTTTAACATATTTCTATACAGTTGTTAATCTTGATCTTTCATTAGATAATTTTAAATATTATATACCATTTGATAGTACAGCTAGTTCATTTGATATTTCATTTACAGCAAGTGGTGCTGCTGGTATTCAGAAATCAATGGATATATATATTGATGGAGAATTATTAAAACAAAGTGGTTTAGGTTATCCAAATGCATTCTCAAGTGGAGATACAATTGGTGGTGGTGCTACTATTACTAATTATCTTACTCTTTACAATAAAGATATTAATGGTAATTTAGTAAAATGGGGTAATGATATTGAATCAACCAATTTATGGAATAAATCAAAATTTGCTCCTGGTAAACACTCTATCCAAGTAAGAATTTCTATTCCTAGTGAAGATGTTACAAAACCATTCTATTCACAAACAAAATACTTTGATTTTGTTGTTGTAGATCCTAATGCAACAGTAAAACCAACATACTTACTTTATGCTACTACTGGTGAAGCTGGTAAGATTTTTGATGTTAATAATCCTATAGAAATTTCTGGTCAGCAGTATACTTCTATAGCATTAAATGTTGCTGCAGTTGATGTTAATAATAGAAGAACAGTTGTTAATTATAATATTGAAGGAGAAAATACACATATTAAAAATTCAATTCAACATACTGTAGATAATCAGACAGTTGATACATTTGAATATATCTTTGATACTCCTGATACATATAGATTAACTGTTACTGATGGATTTACTAATACAACTCAGGTAGAAGCAGTTATTACTGTAACAGCTTTCAATACAAATGGTGAAGTTCTTGAAGAACAGGATCAACCTAACTTACTTGTAAAATATACAGCTCTTAATAGAAGTAATTCTGAATTAAATAAGACAGTTTGGGAAAATAGTGCTATTAACTTCGTACATAACAAGTATTCAGCAATATTTAATAATGTTCTTTGGAATGAACAATCTGGTTGGAATGGTGAAGCACTTGTTCTTAAGAATGGTGCAACAGTAGAACTTCCAGTTGACTTATTCAGTATTTTCGATAATAATGGTCTTGGTCTTACATTTGAAATTGACTTTGAGACATTTGATGTTCAGAATGATGATGCTTTAGTAATGGACTATAGTGATAATCAATCAACTAACCGTTCATATATTAAAATTACTGCTACTCAGGCATCAATGAATTCTAATAAGGGTATTTTCCTTAAGACAAACTTTAAGGATAATACAAGAAATAAGATTGCATTTGTATTCAATCCTACAACAAAAGTAGAAGGTGGTGTATCACAAGGTAATGGTAATCCAAACCTTATGTTAATTTATGTTAATGGTGTTCTTGACCGTGCAGGTAAATGGGGTAATGGTGAACCAGCATCAGATGATGTTAACTGGATATCTCCTAATACTAAATCAATAATTATTGGTAATACAACAGGTGAAGCTGGTATTAAGATTTATAGTATTAGAATTTACCGTTCATCATTTGTTCCTGAACAGGCTTTCATGAACTATGTAATTGACCAAGGAAAGAATATTCCTGCAATTATTAATAAGAACCACGTTATTGATGAAAGTGGTAATATAAGCTTAGACTTAGTAAAGGGTAAGATTCCTACACTTATTCTTTCAACTGACTATACAGCTATAAATAATAGAACAAATAAGAAGGATAATACTCAATATGATATGCAATATTTTGACCCTATTGATCCATCACTTAACTTCTATGTAAGAAATGGTTGGTTATCATGTCAGGGTACTTCTTCAATGCAATATCCTATTAAGAACTTACGTCCTTATTTCAATAAAACATCTAATGATAAGACATTCTCATTTGGTATTTCATCAAGTGAAACAGCTCAATCATTAATAAATAATGGTATTACAGTATCTCCTGTATTTAATACAGAATTCTGGCCTGTATCAGAATATAATAATGATGCTGTTGGTAATCATGAAGAAGATGTTGCTTCATTCGTTGATGCTAATGGTATTCTTCCTTATTCTGTAAATAAGAAAGAAGTTGTAAAAGATAAGGAATTTAAATCAGATGATGGTGATAACGAATTCCATGAAATTGGTAAAGGTTTATCAAAAGAATATAAGATTGATTTAGGTACTAAATATTTTGGTAAAACTGAAATTTATTATCTTGATGGTACTGCAACAATTGGTTCTGGAGAAAAGGCAAAAGAAGTTGATCACTATTCAATAGTTAAACTTGCTGATGGCCAATCTGCTAAAGATGCAATATCAGAAATTGTAAATTCTGGTAAATCAATTTATATTTCTGCTTATCGTCCACTTCTTAGATATGGTATGGAAATTGGTTCAGAAGATTACTGGATCTATATTAAACAACTTAGATATTCTGGACAGAAATTATTTACAAAAGAAGTTGTTTCTGATGAAGATGGTAATGTATTAGGTATTTGGTATAAGAAAGCTAAGAAACTTAATAAAGATACTGAATACTATGGATTAGGTGCTTGTTGGAGACAATATGCTGAACCTCTTCACTATTCTGGTTGGACAGATAGATGGACACTTAAAGCTGACTATGCTGAATCTTCAATGTGTCATAACTCTGGTATTGCTAGAGTATGGGGTAATGCTCTTAGAAATGTAATGCTTAATGGTGTTGCAGTTGGTTTAACAAAAGCACAAGGTTGTTCTAATGATCCATACTTCATTGATATTAGAACTTCTTGTGATGGTAAACCTATTGTTCTTTTCGTAAAGAATCCTATTGGTTATGATGAAACAACTGGTAAAGTTGTATATGGTTCAGCTGAATTTGCTGGATTATTCAATATTATGACTGATAAATCTTCTACTCCATTATTTGGTTTCGAAGATATTAAAGATGAAAATAATAAATATTTATTTATCGCTAATGCTTCACTTGAAGATGATAAATCTAAGATTCCTGTAGGACAAGAAAATAATAAAGTTCAATGTTGGGAATTCTTACAAAATGGTTCATTAATTGGTACTGGTAACTCTCTTGCATTCGATGTAGAAGGTGCTGCAGTATATAATGAAAAGGGTGAATTAATTTCTGGTGAAGTTACATATGCTGATGCTCAAACAGATAAAAAATTAGGTAAGAATATTGGTGAAGGTCGTCCAATCTTTACAGATTTTGAACCAAGATGGCCTGAAAGTGGTGAAGCATATCATGAAGGTGATATGAACTTCTTCCAAGACGATGTATTTGGTGTTGAATCTAATGCATTCGAAACATTCTGGAACTGGTTAGCATTCACAAAACCAGCTATTAACTATAGTGTTAGTGGTAAAGATGGTTATAATTTCAGTGCTTATGTAGCATTTGCAAATACTGCTGAAGCAGCTTCTTGGAAAGCAGAAAATCCTGATAAGAAGATTTATATCCAATGGAATAATTCTGGTAATATTGCTTATGCTGCTGAAGGTGAACAATATGGTCTTAAGGGTGAAGAAGCAATATTTGAATTCAATCCTAATATCCAGGGTCAACCTCTTTATTGGAAAGATGAAAATATTGATTATGAAAATGTTACTAAATCTATAAATGAAGATAAGATTATCTCAACTTGGGGTAGTGATGTTTATGAAGTTCCAGTTTATGGATTTGACTCTCTTAACCGTTTCGTTGATCCTGAAACAGGAAGTATTAATGAAGAAGAAGCTTCTAAGTATACTGTAAATGTATACATGTACAGAGAAGGTAGATCATATAAATATACAAATATGTATGGTAAGGTTATTACCTATCCTAATAGCTCTGAAATTTCTGAAGATGAATTCTTAAGAGCATCTGATGGTATTTCATATGCTCAAAAGACATATATGCAATTCTTTAGTGCAACTAAGTATGACCACTTAGATGTTTATAAAGTAGCTGCATACTATGTATATATTATGAGATTCGGTGCAGTTGACCAGGTTGTTAAGAACTGTATGATGACATCAGAAGATGGTCAGCACTGGTATTTCATTAATTACGATAATGATACTACTCTTGGTGTTAGAAATGATGCTCAGTTAATATTTAACTGGGATTTCGATAGAGATACTTATGACTACTCAGGTAACTCATATGCTTACGCTGGTGCTAAGTCAGTTCTTTGGAATAACCTTTCAATGGATAATGACTTTATGAATATCGTTAAATCTATTGATGCTATTATGTATTCAACAGGTTTACTTTCAGCAAAAGCAGTTCTTGAATATCTTGATGAAAAGCAAATGAATACTTGGAATCCAAGACTTTATAATGCTCAGGAACAGATTAAGTATCTTTCAACATTCAAGAATAACTTTGAAACTGATAAGTTCTTGTTATTCATGCAAGGTACAAGACAGTCTCATAGAAACTGGTGGGTAAATCACAGATGGGAACTTTACGATGCTATGTGGAGTAATGGTTCTTATGCTGATAAGAAGATTAAATATTATGAAGTTATTACAGATGCTTCTAATACTAATGAACTTGAATTCTTAAAGATTACAGCAGCTTCTAAGTACTACTTTACAGTTCAGAAGAACAATAAGACTATTCCTAATGGTTTTGTTGAATTAAAGCCTGGTAATAGCGCATCATTCTCAACTAAAGAAAATATCGCTATTGGTGACCCTATGGTATTTATTGGACCTCAAAAACTTAAGGTTCTTAACTTCCGTCCTGGTAACAGATATCTTTCTGCTACACTTTCTCTTAATGAAACATATCAGATTACAGAATCTGATGGTATTACAAAGAGAAATACAAACTGGGTTTCTGAAGCTGGTACAATGATGAGTAAACTTCTTATTGGTAATGGAGAAACAAATTGTCCTGTAACTAATATCTCTGGTCTTAATGATATTTCTTCTCTTGAAGAAATTGATATTAGAAACTGTACATTATTAACAGCTTCACCATCAGTTAATAGATTATCTAACTTACATATATTCAGAGCAACTGGATCAACATGTACAGTATTTGAACCTGCACAAGGTGTTATCTTACAAGAAGTTTCACTTCCTTCAGATAATGCTTCAGCTTCTGGAGAAATTTATGTAACTGATGAACAAGGAAATCTTATTCCTAAGAAAGATGATCAAGGTAATGTAATGACAGATGTTAATGGAAATATCATTTATGAAACTCAGAGAGTTTCTAATGTATATGCTCTTCAGACATTATCTCTTAATAGAGTAATATTCCAGGCCCCATCTGATTCATATGTAGTTTACCAGACTGGAAATTATAATGACGCTCTTCCTTATTCATTTGATGAAGAAGGACATCTTACAGGTGTTTACACAGATGAAAAGGCTTATAAGTATACATCAGAAAGTAAAGCAATATTTGATGTTCAACCTACAGCAAAATTAACAAATGTAACATTTAATAATGTTGTTGGTCTTGATACAAAACAGTTCGTATTAGACTGGAGAAATATCATTGTTGCTAGTGGTGAATCACTTAGTTCTAGAGTTGTTGTTCTTAATGGTATTAATTGGGAAGACATTACAGTTTCTGAACTTATTGAATTCAGATTTGGTGTTAAGAAAGATGGTTCAAGAACCGCTACATTTAACATCCAGGAATTCACTGGTACAATAAAAGTTAAGTCTGATGATCCTGAAAATACATCAATTACAATTGATGAATATAATAGAATTATTGAATTCTTCGGTGATGATGCATTTGATCCTCAGAACGCTATATTTATTACATGTAATGATGGTATCTTCTATCAACCTACTGCTAATTCAAAACAAGTAGTTCTTAACGAATTTAGTAACGATACAGTTGCATATTCACTTGTTTCAAGATACGGCAATGTTTATGAAGTTATTAGAGGTGATGAATTTACTGTTAAAGCAACAATATTCCCTAATGATGGAACTAAATATGTATATGTATTAACTGGTTTCGTTAGAAATAATCCATTTACTATTGAACCATCTGATACATTTGTATATTCTCATGGTACTTCAGGTGCTAGATTAGTAAATAATGCAAATGGTACAGCAACTATTAAATTTGCTGAAGGAACAGTATATACAGATTATCTTTTCGCAATAACTGTATGTAAGTTAAATGAAGATGGTACAGTTGACTTTACAACATCTTCAGTATATGATGAAGATCATAATATTTACCTTGGTGTTGTTCCAAGAAATATTCCTAAGGCAAACCAAATCTCTGTAAATATTGATAGTGATCCTAGAAATATCAGTTCATATGAAGTAAAAGATGAAAATAAACATACTATTAAATTTAATTTACCAGCATCTACAAATGCTAAATTAAATGAAGTTAATGTTAATTTAAATAATATTTCATACTCTGAAAATATTCATATTAACAATGATAATTTCACTATTGAAAATAATGTTGTAACAGTTGACTTTGAATGTAATATTCCTGCAACAAAGATTGAAAACTTAATTGCTTCATTCTCACTTGTATTTGATACAACAGATGATTCAATAAGAGAAGTAGTTAAAGATATTGTATTTACAATTACTCCTATTTATCCAGAATCAATCACATTATTAAATGGTGATGAAGTAGTTGGTGATACTCTTGAAATTAATCAAAGTGGAGAATATAACTTTACAGTTGTTGTTAACCCAGATAATTACAATATCGCAGTTTCTGAATTAACATTATCTTCAAACAATGTATTTGGTGCTAATAACCGTCAGGTTGTTTACTCAGATATTGAAGATAATAAGTTTAAGATTACTGTTACAAATCTCGACTATAAGTCATTTGCTAGAAGAGATACTCTTACAATAACATTAGTAAATAAATTTGATACTAATAAACAAAATACTATTGTTAAGGTAGTTGATGTAACAACATTCATTGTATATCCAGAAAATACATATATTGCTATTCAGGATTATAATGGTAATACAGAAAATTACATTAGAACAAATAATACAGATAGAAACTTAGCTGATATCTATGTATTAAATAGTCAAGGTACTGTTAATACTCATAGTTTATCTAATTTCACTCCATTAATTACTGGTTCTGAAGTAATTTACGCACAAATATTACCAGAAAATGTTGAAATGTTTGTTCCTGGTGCTACAACACCTGAAATATTTGAACCTACTGAAGATTACACAATTACTATAAATGATAATATTAATGTTGTAAGTAATAGTATTGAACAGGTTTCTGCTGATGATGTTAATGTAACTATTAATGGTAATAAACTTGCTATTAAGATAGCTGCTAATACTAATATCATTGCAAAAGTAACTATCTCTGGTTCTTATACAGTTGTATATGATGTTGACAGAAATACTGAAACAAACAATGATGTTAATAATACATTTGACTTTGTAATAAATGTAAATTACACATTAGCAAGTAAAACAACATATAGTAAATTAAATCCTGGTAATTATTATTTAGTTGATGAAAATTCTAACTATTATGAAGTTGAACTTGATTCAGAATATAATTTAGTTCAAGACTCTCAGAATAGAATTAGTAGAGCACATGCATTAGGAGTTAAATTTGTTGGTATTGGTTATACAAGTATATCTGGTACAAATGTAGTTCCTCATTTTGCAGCTCTTGTAGAAGATTCAAGATACTATAGAACTGTAGGAGAATTTACAAGAAATGGTGCTAATTCACCTATAACAGTATTCTATCCACAATCAGCTAAAGTTGGTATTACTGATTCAAGATATCATAATGATAATGATAATGATATCAGATTTAATGGTAATGATAATACTGAATACTGGTATAGCTTATTAGAAAATGCTAATGATTACCAAGATAGTACATTTAATACTATATTCAGTAAATATGGTACATTAAAGAATACTTCTGGTGAAAGGGTATATGGTGAATTAAGAACTGGTAATATTCTTTTATATATTCCAACAAATAAAGAACTTATTGGTTTCTTAGGAACATCTACAACAACATATATACAAATTGATAAAATTATTACATACTTAAATACTAAAGATGGTAATAATTACATGTTAATTTCAAGTATGTTATATGATAGAGAAGGATTTAAACCTGGTTCTGTTGGAAATGATGTACATGGTGTTGATAATAACATGTTATATAACTTAGGTGATTATGATAAGATAATGATTATATTAACATCTAACAGTAATTCATCCGGTACTGTAGCTCAAACAGTTGCAAGAATTGGTGTTAAGAATGAAGGTGGTGCTAATAGCGTATACTTTAATACACCTATGACTATAAATATTGTTACTGAATACTATGGTCATTATAACTATACATCAATTTTACCATTCGTAAAGGTATCTTAATTAAGAAATATATAATATTATAATATAATGAATAGATTTTTTAATAACTTTGGTAAAACATCTGATTTTAAATATATTGCAAAATTAGATGATGGTAAGTATCTTGTTAGTTTTGATAAAGTTGATATATTAGTTGATGAAATAGTATATAAAAATAGTAGACCTATAAAAACTGGTAATTTATTACCTTCAGGTGAATCTGTATGGAAATCAATTATATTTGATTTCTATACAGATCCAGCTACTATCGTAAACACTTTGACTAGTTTAATAGATACAGATACTCAATATAATATTATCAATTCATTCATTTGGAATGGTTATAATGTTTATTTAAGTAAAGAAAATCAAATGAATTATAAAAATGCATTCGATTTAGCAGTATCAACAAATGGAGAATCACTTCCTGTAACATTTAAATTTAAAAAAGATGGTAAAGGAGTATATTATACATTTGATACAATAGCTGAATTAAAAGATTTTTATATTAAATTGAATAAACATATTAATACTTGTTTATCAAATGGATGGAAACGTAAAGATGATATTGTTTTAGACAATTATAAAATTTAATATTTTATAAAGTATATTTATTTTGAAGGATGTGTATAATTAATTTTATACACATTCTTTTTTATTTTTATATATAGAAAAATATTAATTAAATTAATATGTCAGCACAGATAGGAATTCCTAATTATAAAGATGAGATTAATTCTAAAAAACTTAATGAAATTAAAGATTATCTTAATGCTTTATGCATAGATTATAGTAAATTATCATCATCAGAAGCAATAAATAATAGAGAATCAGATAAATATGATGAATATGTTTATCAATACGAACATGATATTGTAGTATTAAAAGATATTATATCATTAATACAAAAATTACAAAATAGTGTTAATGATTCATTATTTACTATTTCTACTCGTTCAGTTTATTCACATTTATTATCATAAAAAATAAGGGTATCAAATTGATACCCTTTTTATTTTTTATTTATTAATTAAAAACTTGGATCTCTATAAGGATTACAATAACCAAAAGATATTGGTGAAGAATAATTTGATTTAGCTTTCTGCCATTTATTATTTTTTCTTAATGAATAAATTTCTACATTTTTTGTAGAAAGTTTTTCATATCCTTCATACCACATTATTCCATTACTATCTATATAAACATGTTCATTTGTATAGACATTATCTTCTGAAATATCATAAAGTCGTAAAACAGAAACTCTCTTAGGAGAAAGAACATCTATACAAACAATAGCATATCTATCTGAACCAACATACTCAGTACCTAACATACCAGATTCTGGTGTTTGATCATCATAATTAATATTAATTTCTTTTAAAGGAATTTCATTAATAGGCTTTCTTGTAGGTTCAGCCATTTTAATGTTTTTTGTAAGATGTAACCCCATAGTATTATTTATTAATTACACTAATAATATAGTTATATTTTAAAAAAATTCAATTTATTTTTTCTAAATAATTAACTAATTTCCAATACCTTTCATCAAGCCCAAATAACTCTTCATAAGCTTGTAACACAGTATTATATCCATTGCAATAACCAATATCTAATGTACTATTAATAAAATTCTTAATATTAATCTGTGTATCTATAGAAAATTGCTTATTTTGCCAAAATCTTCTGGAAGTTTCTCTACCTATTAAACCTTTTTTTAAAAGTTTTAATTCTTCTGATGATAAATCTTCTGGTTTTAAATCTTCTTCTATCATACTACATCTCTAAAATAATTACTTTGGAAAAAATCTATAACAGTATATATATCATTTTGATTTAATAAATCATAATTTAATGTATTATTATTTTCAAATAATATATATAAATCATTATTTGTGTATAGATTCTTTATAAATCCAGATATATTTCTATTATTTATAGTAAAATCTTTGACCATATCATGTACTTTAAAAATTTGAGAATTATTATCAACATGACATGTTACATATTTACTATCTTCAGACTCAGTATTATAACAATTTACCATAAATTTACTAAGTCTATTTAATATTTCTTCTTTTATACTTTCTTTATTCATAATCTTCTATATCTGCATTTTTACATTCTATATTAGTCCATACTTCACCCCAATGACAAGTAGCATCATAAAGTGTTGAATCAACATCATGTTTCCAACTTTCAAGTTTTTCTTCTAAAGAATCACCATCAACATTTGAAGAATCTATTTCACAAGTTACTTCAAATTTTACTACTAATTTTTTACTATTTTCCATAATTAAAAATGTTTAATTAGTAATCTTTAAATTTATATTCACTTAAACCAATTGCCTTTCTAGCAGCATTAGATGCTTGTCTAGCAACTTCTAAATCATTATATATTGCCCACTCATAATTCATCCACTTACCATCTAATTTAAATATATCTGTATGATATTCACATGGTTCTGGATATAAATCAAGATCTCTAAGATACCACCAATGTCCAAACTTTTCAATAAATTTTTCTTGTTTACTTTTCTTTTGTTTTTTATCTTCAGTCCAATATACTTTTACTTTAGATGGATCATACTCTTTAATATATTCATCAGTATACCAATCAGGTTTTGAAAATCTACTTGTATACTCAATCTTATCTACATATTCATATTCAAGATTAACTATACTATCAGATAATCCTCTTAATTCAGGCCATTGGTCATATAAAGATACTAAATCTTCTAAATAAGCAACAAGTATAAATGAATTTGTATTTTCTCCAGAACACCAATAAGGATATTTTATAGGCCAGATAACTGGTCTAAAATCATTATCACATTTATTAAATGGTAAATAAAATCTAGCTCTAATCATAATTAAAAAAATGTAAATTCAATTAACCAGCTGCTGGTGTAAGATATAATCTATTAAATAAATCCTCCATACTTGTTGCTTCATATACAATAGCATGATCTCTTGCAATATCAGATACAAGTCTACCAGTAGCTCTTAATGATTTAATCTCATGTTTTTTAAATTTTTCTGGAGTAAGAATACAATAAATAACTAAATCTACACTAGTTCCATATATATTAGCAAGATGTGCGGAATGAATTATTTCTGCAATAGAATATACACCTTGCATTTCAGGAGTAATTACATAAAGATGAATATTACATTTATTATTCTTTTCATCTTCTTCAATTGCTTGACATTCTGGTGTCCAATCTTTTACAACAGGATTAAAATATTCAACTCCTTGTTTATCAAGTAATGGCATTAATTCATCTCTCCATGTTGTTTCAGCACAAGTACCACCCAAAAAATATCTTTGTTTTTCCATATTATATTAATTATATATTTTTAAGTTCAAAAGAATTAGAAAAATCTTCTCTAGTTCTAGCGAAATATTTACCATCTGGATTATCATATAAAGCTTTATAAAGACAAAGGTCCTTTTTCCATACACCATCTTCTTTAAACATAAAATTATCTGCAATTAATGTATATGGTTTACCAGTTTTTTTATGAATATATAAATATCCAGGTTTTAATGATTCATATTCTTTTACAGCAGTAATTACATTATTCTGCCAATCATCTTCATCATAATAATTATTTGTTCCCTCTCTAATCCAAACTCCTCCTGAATAATATACATTGAAGATTTCTTTACCATCAGTTACTTTTGTAAAATTTCTATTATTCATATTAATTCATAGCTGTTAAATTTATAGTCTTATCTTTTATATTAACCGTCCATTCTCTTCCACAGAGACTGGTCCAAGTATGTTGAGGTGTTCTTATACAAATATCTCCATCTTCAAAAATATATGTACTCATTGTATCAAGAGCAGAATCATCTATTTTTAGAAGTTCTTTAATAAGTTCTCTTTCTTCAGATGTCAATATATGTTCTTTTTTTGTAGAATATTTTTTAACCCAAGCATCTCTTTTAGCTGCTTGTTCAGGGTGAGCTTCATCCCATTCTTTTCGTCTTCTTTCATTTTCCTCACTTCATTTTT
>Ga0247610_10000701_pt1 | contig 45883 bp, 48 predicted proteins | sample 174DNAGHGhighgp2_FD_193483 | JGI IMG/M metagenome (GOLD analysis project Ga0247610, IMG submission 193483) | Sheep rumen microbial communities from Palmerston North, Manawatu-Wanganui, New Zealand - 1742 DNA GHGhigh gp2 | ecosystem: Host-associated > Mammals > Digestive system > Stomach > Rumen...
TCAGATTGTAGATCACCGTTCCGATGTTGCAGAGGAATATAACGAGACATTCGTGGAAACAGGAGAATTGGAATCACTATGGTAGTATTTAAGTTTATTGACTACGGGACGGACTTTGGTACTCGCGACATGGGGCAGAAACTCCGTGCGAAGCTCTTGCCGCTGATCAACGGTGAAGAGAAGGTAGTTCTTGACTTTACTGGGGTTAATGTAGTATCCAACTCCTTTGCTGATGAATGTATAGCGAAACTACTGATGGAAATGCCTTTAGCAGAGTTGAAGAAACGTACTACATTCCGCGGTCTGAATCCTTTGGCAGAGCGTAGTGTATTGGTGGCTCTCCAGCGAAGGTATAAAGTGTTGTCGGGAAAGTGATATCAGCAAAAGTGCCTCGCATTTAGCGACCGCATTATCAAGTTGAACGACTATCTGCTAAAGGAGGCTGCAAACAAGAAGCCTGCATATAAGGTGGTTAAAGGAAAGAAAGTCTATGAAAAGTCGGTACCTGTCTATTTACAATCTGTGTCAAATCTTTGCAATCAGTTACTTCGTGCAGGCACAAGTATTGGAGCCAATAATGCTGAGGCTACAGGTGCAATCAGTAAAGCAGACTTCAAATCAAAGTCATATATAGCATTGAAGGAGGCAAGAGAAAGCCTTTATTGGATAGACTTGCTTCACCGAAATGGATATTTAGACGATAGGCAGCATAATAGTATTTATGCTGACTGTGAGGAGTTGGTGAAGGTATTAACGCACCGATGTAAGAAACTTGACGGCGTGGAATAACATCTTCCATCATCCATCATCCATCTCCTGCTGTGAAGCAGTATTTATAAAAAATCGTTATTTTAGTCGGAGGGGAGGATAGCAAGTAACTCTCATAAAGATATAGGTTCATGAGTGCGAGCCTTCCCTCCTTTTAAAGTCAAAGTGAGATTATGAGTTCACTCAAAGGAAATATCATTTTAAACTACATCAATACGATATCGGGGTTGATCTTCCCGATTATCACCTTCCCCTACGCAGCTCGCGTGCTGATGCCGGAAGGTATTGGCGTGGTCAATTTCCAGAACTCAATCATAGGCTATATCATATTGTTCACCAGCTTGGGCATACCATTATATGCGGTTCGTGAAATTGCCAAATGCCGTAATGACTTAGAACTCCGTGACCGTACGACTATAGAGATACTTATTCTCAGTATCTCTCTTAGTCTTTTTGGCTATGTCGTTGTTTGGCTGTTAGGCGAATTTGTACCTCGCATCCATGAAGAGGCTACTTTGTTCTATATCCTCAGTCTGACCATTATCTTCGTAGGTATTGGTGCTCAGTGGTTCTATCAAGGTATTGAGGACTTCCTGTTCGTTACAGTTCGTGGCCTTATTGTCCGTTCTTTGTGTACAATTGGTCTCTTCGTTTTTGTAAAAGACAAGGATGATTTGCTGTTATATGGTTTTTATATTATCGGTGGTACTGTAGGAAACAATCTGATTAATTTCATACACCTTCGGAAATACCTGAAACTCGCACGTGTTAAATGGAATCAATTGAATATATCCCATCATTTAAAGCCGACATTAAATATTTTCTTATTAAATGTTGTGATAAGTATCTATATCCAACTGAACACAGTGATGCTTGGTTTTATGACGGATGATAGGGCTGTCGGTCTGTTTACGTCTGGTACCAAACTTACCCATCTCATTACTGTCGTTTTGACGTCATTAGGCGTAGCCATGCTGCCACGCTGCTCACACCTGATTAGTGAAAGACAATTTGATGATTTCAATGTCATTATCACCAAGTCATATCATTTATTAATGTTTTCTGCGATACCACTGACAGTGGGCACGATTCTTCTGGCCCGTCCATTAGTATATTGTTTCTGTGGTGGAGAGTTCTCGGGATCAGTTCCTGTTGTTCTTTATACAGCTCCAACCATTCTTTTGATTGGAATGACACAAGTGATTGGTATCCAGATACTTTATCCGTATGGGAAAGAGAATCTTGTGATTATCAGTACTATGGTAGCAGCAGTAGTAAATGTCATTCTTAACCTTTTATTGATTCCACCATTAGCAGAAGTAGGTGCCGCAATTTCTACACTGATTGCCGAGTTCTCTGTCTTAGTAGCTCAAGTTAAATTAGGAAAGAAATTCATACCCTTCCGTTATGTCGATAAACAGGTTGGTAATTATCTCATTGCTACTGCTATCATGTCTGTCGGTATACTTTTATGTTTGCAGATTGAAAATATTTGGTGGCAGCTACTGTCTGCTGCTGCAGTTGGTTTCTTTTTATATACCATATTCTTATTTGTCCGTCGAGATGTGATCCTATACGAAATTTACAAGTTCTTACTGCATAAATGATAGTATACCATTCTATTTTTGTCTTTAGCGACTTTTTTCTGTGATAAATATAACTAATAGTACAAGTTCAGATGAATTAGCGATAAAGAGTCTTTCATCAACGGATAATGAAAACGTGGTAGAAGACGGAGGAACTCAAACTTGGCACTTGAGTTTCCTTGAGTATCTTTTGTTCTTTTTCATCATTTTAGAGTTTAATACTGCTTATTTAGAATATCCTTCACTTTGGAAATATTTATTCTATGGAACGGTATTTCTTACTCTTCTGTTATTGTTTCTTCGGAAAAGTCCATTTAAGATAGAAGGAATACTTGTTTTATATTTTGTGGGTTCCCTTTTGCCTCTGTTAAACGTTTACTCTGGGTGGGGAAAACATTTTATAAAACTCTATTGGATTATGACGCCTCTGTTTATGGCGTATTTTTTATCTCTCAGACGCATAGGTTTTAATTATTTGACTTCTTTTTTATTAAAGTATTCTAATATTGTAACGGTTTTAGCATTGATCTCTTTGGTGTATTGGGTTCTTGGAAGTAATCTCAATATTATACAACCAACGATGTCTGTGCCAAATAGTTGGAAGGGAGATGGAGTGGATTTTATACCAACTTTTCATTTTCTTTATTTTGAAACTCAAGAGACTACTTTTATGGGATACGAAACTGTCCGTAATAGTGGTATTTTTAATGAAGGGCCAATGTATAATATGATTCTTTGTGTAGCACTTGGCATGGAATTATTTCTTCGTCCTTACAAGTCCTTGTGGCGTATTATTATTTTAGTGGTAACTATTGTTACAACATTTACAACCACTGGATTTCTTTTCTTGTGTTTTGCAGGTGCTTGGGTTGTCTTTAAATTATTTTCCCAAAAAGCACGTATTCTCTTAATTGTGTTATTACCATTGTTGGCTATAGGTACCATGAATTTCTCAGACGCTGTTCTTGAAGATAAAGAGTCCTCAAGTGGAGAGGGTTCTGTAAGAGCAAGGACAATAGATATCCTTACTTGTATAGATGTAGGTATGGAAAATCCTATTTTAGGTCAGGGCCTCTTTACAAAAAAAACATCTGAAAATCAAGGCGGATCATATGGATTCAGCAATTCCTTGTTTACTTTGTTTGCAGATGGTGGCCTTTACACCGTCTTTTTGTATGTTGCTGCTTTAGTTCTTATACCATATAGATATTTAAGGGATAGCCAGCAATTATGGCCATTGATGATGTTCTCCTTTTTTGGGGTGTTTATTATTACAATTTCTCATTTTCAATTTCTCACTTTGCTCTTTGTAGCATTTGGATGTGCGATGTTTGAAAAGGAACTCGATTAAAAAACAGGAATATATGGACAAGATATTATCAATTATTATTCCAACATATAACATGGAGAAATACCTCCGTAAGTGTTTGGAATCGCTTATAGTGTCGGAAGAGAATATGAAGTGTTTGGAGGTCTTGGTGGTGAATGACGGTTCCAAGGACTCTTCTTCGCTGATAGCGCATGAATATGAAACTAAGTATCCTCAGACATTCCGTGTAATAGACAAAGAGAATGGCAACTACGGCTCTTGTGTTAACAGAGGACTAAAAGAAGCGAAAGGTAAATATATTAAATTGTTGGATTCGGATGATAGTTTTGTAAATGAAACATTTGATGAGTTTGTTCATTTTCTCATGACTGAAGATGCAGATTTGTTCATTAATGATTATTGCATCGTGGATGCGAATGGGAAAATCATGGAGACTTATTCATTTAGGATGCCAGTAGGTCGGAATTTCTCAGTAAATGAAATGCCGAAAAGTGTAGGTCATTGGCTTTGGCATCATGGAATGACTTATAGGACCCAGATTCTGCGTGATATGAATTATTCCCAGACAGAAGGCATCTCCTATACAGATGACGAGTGGATTTTCAAACCAATGTTTAATGTCAGGAGTGTTAGGTATTTCCCCAAAACTCTTTATTTATATCTGATAGGAAGAGAAGGGCAGACGTTCGATCCCCGAGTGGTCAAGAAGTCAATGCATAATATGCTAATTGTTAAACGGTCAATGATAGACTTTTATACTAAAGCTAAAGATCTGTCTAATGATAATTATTTGTATGCAAAACTCTTTTGTCGAGTTGTTGAATTATATGGAACGCATATAGTTCATTTCTCAAATGATTTTAATCCAGATATGATTGATTTTGATAATTATATAAAGAAAGAGCTACCTCGGTTGTGGAATGATCTCGATACAGTAAAAGGTCGTTTGAAATGTAGATTTATAAATTATTGGAGGAAGTCTGGCTATAAAAGATGTTATACTCAGTTCTTCGAATACATCCTTAGATTGATTGTCAATAAAATTAAGGGTAGGAGGCCAGGTTATCATATGGCTGACATATTAAAGAGAAGGTAAACTCTTATAAATTTTTTTTTGATATAGTTTTGTTTTATTAATTTACGTAGATTATGGAATTAAAAGATTTTATTGAGAATTTTGCAAATCAGTTTGATGATACTGATGCAAGTGAGATTTTGGCAGAAACAGAGTTCAAGGAGTTAGACGAATGGTCTTCTCTTATTGCTCTAAGTGTAATTGCTATGGTTGACGAAGAGTACGATGTCACTATAAAGGGTGATGACATTCGAAACTCAAAGACTGTAGAGGATTTGTTTAATATTGTAAAGTCAAGGGTATAATGGCTTTTTTGAAGATTCCAAATGTAGCTATTCGGGGTATATCGGCCTGTGTTCCTCCCAAAGTGGAGGAAAACAGGGATATTCCTTTCTACACACCCGAAGAGGCTGAGAAGGTTATTGAAACGACAGGCGTAGAGAGAAAACATATTGTAAGTGATGGTATAACTGCTGCCGATTTGTGTCAAAAAGCATGTGAAAAATTGCTTAGTGACTTGAATTGGGAGCCAGAAACTATCAATGCTATATGTTATGTGACACAGACGCCAGATTATCTGAATCATCCTACTGGTTTCATTATGCACGACCGTTTGAACTTTCCTGAGGATTGCATGGTGCTGGATATATACCATGGCTGTCCAGGTTGGATAGTTGGACTGAATACATTATCATCGATGATGAGTAGTGGCACTTTAAAAAGATGTTTATTATTTGATGGTGATAATATCACTTTAGGCAGAGCTGCATTAGATAGAGAAAGTATTCCTTTGTTCGGAGACTGCGGAACCGTAACAGCCTTGGAATATGATGAAAGTGCTCCTTCGATTTATTTCAACCATGGAACAAATTCTAAAGACGGAGAGGCCTTAATCCAGAAAAAGGGAGGCTCAAGAGTACCCCATACACTTGAGACTTTTATCGAAAGTCTTAAATTGCGCTCGGGTGAATTGGCTCCAGAAGATGTTGCTGCCGATGTTATGGATGGTATGAGTGTGTTCTCATTTGGTATAACGGCTCCTCCTAAGAGTATGAAGAATCTTTGCGCCGAATATAATTTGGACATCAATAGCATCGATAAGGTTGTTATTCATCAGGCCAATTTGTTTATGTTGAAGAAAATTATAAAGAAATTGAAAATTGATCCTGCGAAAGCTCCGTCATGCTTGAAAGAATACGGTAATACTACAAGTGCGTCAATTCCACTCACCATTGTATCTGAGTGTAAGAAAGAGTATGAAGGTAGCAAACAGACGTCATTAGTTTGTGGTTTTGGAACAGGCTTGTCATGGGCATCCGCTTATTTTGAAACAAATAATATAGTAGTACCAGAGGTAATAGTCTATTAATATGTATAATCCATATTCCCTTGAGGGAAAAACCGTTTTGGTGACAGGCGCTTCTTCTGGAATTGGAAGAGCTTCTGCCATCGAATGCGCCAGACTTGGGGCAAGTTTAATAATAACTGCCAGAAATGAAGAGCGTCTGTCACAGACTCTTAGCCAACTGGAAGGTGATGGGCATCAGATGATTTTGTGCGATCTTAATAATAATGAGGAAATTGACAATTTGGTTTCTCAATTGCCAGAAATCCAAGGATTTGTCAGCAATGCAGGATTCACGAAGCTCCTTCCTGTCCAGTTTATTAATAGTATTGATATTAATAACATTTTCCAAGTGAATACTGTTGCTCCAATGCTTCTTCTTCAAAAACTACTCAAGAAGAAGAAACTGAAAAAGGGTGCATCTGTCGTATTTACTAGTTCTCTTGCCGGGCTTGGAACCTGTTCTGTCGGCAACTCTATGTATGCAGCGAGCAAAGGCGCGATAAGTGCTTTTATCCGTTGTGTCGCTTTAGAGCTGGCTCCTAAGAATATTCGTGTCAATGCAGTTTGTCCTGCGATGGTAGATACAGGAATTCTTGATAGTGGTACTGTTTCTAAGGAGCAGTTAGAAGCCGACCAGAAAAATTATCCTTTAGGTAGGTATGGAACTCCAGAGGATATAGCGTGGGCTATGGTATTCCTTCTTTCGGATGCGGCAGGTTGGATAACTGGTGACAACCTTGTTATTGATGGTGGAGTAACTCTGAAATAATAATGGCTATAGTCGAATTACGAAATGTAAAAATATCTGGTATTTCTGCTTGTGTTCCTTCTCATGTCGAGGATAATCTTGATATTCCTGTTTTTAGCGAGGGAGAGGCTGAGAGGGTTATAGCTCAGACGGGAATCCGCCAGAAACATACCGTTCCAGACGGTACCGTGTTAGCGTCCGATCTTTGTGTAGCTGCTTGTGAGAAACTGTTGGAGGAATTAAGATGGGAGCGTGATACCATAGATTTGTTGGGCTTTGTGTCTTTATCACACGATTATCAGGAACCACCTACTGCCTGTATCTTACAGGATAGACTCGGTCTTTCTGAGAATTGTATGACAATAGATATGAATCAAGGTTGTTCTGGATGGGTCAATGGTCTTTGTACGGTTACTTCATTGGTCAGTACTGGTAATATTAAGCGTGCCCTGTTGTTGAATGGTGATACCTCATCATTGTTGAACTCCCCATACGATAAGGAAGCTCGTCCTCTATTTGGAGATGCGGGCGTTGCCACAGCCATTGAATATGACGAGTTGGCCCCAAAGATGATGTTCAATTTCGGTACTCAGGGTAAGGATTTTGCAGCCATTCTCCGTAAATATGGAGGGATGAGATATCCAATCACAGAGGAATCTCTTAAGTTCAAGACAATTGCCGAACATATTGTCCGACGTGACAAGGATTGTACAATGGACGGGATGGGGGTATTTGCCTTCGGAATGTCTACAGCTCCCAAAAGTGTTAAGTCGCTATGTGAGGTTTATTGCATTGATCTGGATAATGTTGATTATTTCCTAATGCACCAGGCTAACCACTATATGAATGAGAAAATTCGTAAAAAGCTGAAGATGCCAATAGAGAAATGTCCATACAGCCTTGGTGATTATGGTAATACAAGTAGTGCTTCTATTCCGCTGACCATTGTGACGCAATGCCGTGAGGAATTTGAAAGTAAAAAATTGAAGAACCTTGCTACTGCTTTTGGTGTAGGTCTCGCTTGGGGAAGTGTATATTTTGAGACGGACAGGATTGTATGTCCGGAGATAGTGTTGATTTAAGACTGAAGATAGAATTATGAGCAATTTAGAAAAGTATAACAAAGTGTTCTGCGATACGTTGCAGATTAGTGAAGAACAGCTAAACGGTCTGGAATATCAGGGGGTGGAGCTTTGGGATTCAGTTGGTCACATGACTTTGATGGCTGAACTTGAGGATGCCTTTGATATTATGATGGAAACGGATGACATTGTTGATTTCTCTTCATATGAGAAGGGTAAGGAAATCTTGTCTAAGAATTACGATGTAGTGTTTTGAACAGTCATGGATAGAAAGACTGTACTGATAACAGGTTGCAACCGTGGCATAGGCAGGGAGGCTGTACGTCTCTTTGCTGCTAATGGCTATAACCTTATCTGTTGTATTCGCAAGGAGAATGAGGAATTTTCAGCCTTCATTTCAGAATTGAAGGCGAGTCATCAAATCGATGTAGACATCCTCTATTTCGATATGACAGACGAGGACTCCATCAAGGAGGCCCTCAAGCCTATCCTTAAAGAGAGAAGGCAGATAGACGTTCTGATAAACAATGCTGGTATCGCTACTGGAGGCTTCCTCCAGATGACCTCTATGAAGCAATTGAAGAAAGTGTTCCAGATTAATTATTTCTCCCATGTTCTTATCACTCAGCTCATTACAAAGCTGATGATGCGCCAGAAAAGTGGCAGTGTCATCAATATGGGTTCTGTGGCAGGTCTCGACAACTTTGCAGGTTATACTGCCTATGGTGCCAGCAAGGCTGCCATGATGGCATTCACCAGGACGATAGCGAGAGAATTAGCTCCTTATAATATCCGGGTTAATGCTATAGCTCCGGGCTTGACAGATACTGGTATGGCTGGACAGATGGAAGAGAAAGCCTGGAGGGAGATGGTGGAACGAACAGATATGAATCGTTTGGGAAAACCAAGAGAGATAGCACAGATGATGCTTTTCCTCGCTTCTGATGAGGCTTCGTTTATTACTGGTCAGGTCTATCGCGTTGATGGTGGAATGTAATTACAAATGATATGTCTATTCAAGAAGTAAAGGAACTTGCAAATAATCTGCGTAGGGAAATCATAGAATCGTCCTATGCTACGGGCAAAATTGGAGTACATATTGGCCCAGCCTTATCAGTGGCTGATTATCTGGCTTATCTCTATGGAAAGCAGATGAATGTTTCTCCAGAAAGAGTTAATGATGAGAATCGTGATAGATTCGTACTGAGTAAAGGTCATGCCTATACGGCATTATATTCAATTCTTAGTCTTAGAGGTTTCTACAGTCAGGATGAGTATCGCGCCAATTTCATGACAGATGGAGGATTATTTCCTGCTCATCCTATCAAACAATTGGAAAAAGGCATCGAATGCTCCAGTGGCAGTCTTGGTATGGGCATTTCATTTGCTGTAGGAAAAGCTTTGGCTGCCAAAAAAAAGAGCCAACCTTTCAAGACTTATGTCTTGATGGGTGATGGTGAGTGCAACGAAGGCAGTACTTTTGAGGCTTTTGTTTCCGCTGCTCAATACAAGCTTGATAACTTGATTGTTTTTATCGATCATAATGGTTATCAACAGGATGGTACTACAGAAGAAGTGATGAATATTCCCTTTATGCCGATGCTTACATCTTTAGGCTGGGACGTCGTGGAGATAGATGGGAATAACATAGATGAGATAGACAGAGTCTTTAACGATCATCTTGATAATACAGGTAAGCCTTTTGCTATTATTGGCAAGACGGTCAAGGGTAAAGGTGTTTCGTTCATGGAAGGTGTTAATAGTTGGCATCATGCTTCCATGAATGAAGAGCAATTCAATCAGGCTATTGAGGAACTAAAATAGAAGAACGTTATGATAGAGATACAAAGAGCCAAGATGCGCATGTGGTCTATGTTAGGAAAACGTGGCACTTTTGGTACGGCTTTGACCGAATTGGCACCTGACTATGACAATCTGATGGCAATGTCTGCTGATTTCGCTCGTTCATCAGGCTTGGAGCGGTATAGTAAGGCGTATCCTGATAAATTTCTGAATGTAGGTATTGCAGAGCAAAACTTGATAGGCATAGCTTCAGGTCTTGCAAGTGAAGGATACAATGTGTTCGCCACTTCATTTGCCTCTTTCATCACCACTCGTAGTTATGAACAAGTAAAGATCCATTGCGGGTATATGCGGCACAATATCAAAGTCGTTGGGTTGGCAGCAGGCTTTGGAGTTCAGCAGCAGGGCAATACCCATTATGGACTGGATGACCTTTGCTTGATGCGGGCAATCCCCAATCTGACCATATTGTCGCCAGCAGATTCCACAGAGGTGGTGAAAGCAACTCAGGCACTTCTTGATTTTGAAGGTCCAGTCTATCTACGCCTATGTGGCGAGGCAGGTGATCCGATGGTATACAAGGAAGACTATGATTTTCAAATTGGCAAGGCAATAACTCTTCGAGAGGGTGCAGATGTGACTATTATTGCCACGGGAACAATGGTCTATCAGTCGCTACAGGCAGCCAAGAAACTGGCAGAGGAGGGCGTTGAGTGTACTGTCATTAATATGCACACCATCAAGCCTCTTGATAAAGAAGTGATAGACGAGTATTGCCATGACTGCAAGATAGTCGTGACGGCAGAAGAAGGTTTTTCCAGTGGAGGGTTGGGCGCTGCAGTGGCAGAGGAAATCGTGCAGAGTGGTAAACGAATACCTCCTATGCAAATCATAGGTTTGACGGTTTTCCCACATGCAGGAAGTTATAAATATATGTTAGAGCAGACAGGTCTTGATGCTGCCCATATTGCAGAGCGTATCAGGAAGGCTTTGGATGCCTGACTCTGATGGATCAGTTCTCATACAATATTGATGATAGGAACATATTGGTTTACAGGAGTATTTATGCTCCTGTAAAATCCAATATGTTTACAATACTGACAGACAAAGAGGCTGTTGTCTTTGATCCGAATGAAGATGAAGCACTGCTGACCTTGTTAAGAAATAAAGGTATAGAAAAGATCCATATACTGCTGACTCATGGCCATTATGACCATATCAGTGGTGTAGAATGGTTGAAGGATAAAACAGGAGCAGAAGTGTTTTGCCAGACGAGATGTGCTGATAGATTAGCAAACAGCAAAAGACCTTTAGCTCGGTTAGTTGCCTTGGTGTTGGCGGAAGAAGATAAAAAGGATGGCGGTCACCGTTATCAGGACTTTAAGGAATCATACAAACCTTTTTCCATCACTGCTGACAGGACTTTTGATAAGGAAAAGATACTTGAAATTGGTGATTTGGAATTTGAAGTGACTTCAACCCCAGGACACAGTGAAGGCAGTGCATGCTATAAGCTCTTAAGGAAGATGGTGTTTACGGGTGATACACTTTTGGAAGATAATGCAGCCATTACAAGATTCCCGGGTGGAAACACGGAAGACTACAAGAACATCGCTTTGCCATATTTAAGGAGCCTTCCTAAAGATTCAATTATCATGCCAGGACATGGTGATCCGTTTGTCCTGAAAGATACGAAAAACATTTGAGATGTTATTTGATTTAGGAAAATACGCAAACAATATAGCTGTTGAGACTGAGCAGGGAATAAAGTTAACCTATGCGCAGTTGAAAGAGGATGCAGATGGCATTGCTTTTGAGATGGAACCTCGCAAATTTATATTCTGTCTCTGTCAGAATACATTAGGCAGCTTGGTGGGATATGTGGCATTTATGACGCATAATATGCCAACAGTATTGCTGGATGCATCTAAGGATTCGAGTGTGATAGGCTCACTGATAAAGCATTATAAGCCTACATATATATGGAAGCCTAATAATAGTCACACAGATATCTCAGAAAGAACTGAGATCATACTGAAGTATGAAGATTATCAACTTGTAAAGACCACCTATGAGGAATATGAGATAAATCCCGATGTATCGTTATGTTTGACTACCTCAGGAACGACCGGAAGTCCCAAATTAGTCAAATTAACAGAAGATAACCTAAGAAGCAATGCAGAGTCAATAGCAGAATATCTAAAGATTACAGAGTCGGAAAGAGCCATTACCTCGCTGCCAATGTATTACTCTTTTGGAATGTCAGTCATCAATAGCCATCTCATTAAGGGTGCGACATTGCTGCTGACGGATAAGGCAGTTATTCAGCGAGAATTTCTGAATTTCCTGAAAGATGGGAGGGCTACAAGTATAGCAGGAGTCCCATATACCTACGAGATGTTACGCAGACTGCGTTTCCTCAAGATGGACTTGCCTAATCTGAGGACAATGATTCAGGCAGGAGGTAAACTTAATGCGAATATTGTCAAGGAGTATGTGGAGAATGCACAACAGACAGGCAAGGAGTTTATTGTGATGTATGGTCAGACAGAGGCTGCCCCTCGAATGAGTTATCTGCCATTTGATAAAGCCTTGGAAAAGTATGCCAGCATCGGTATTGCCATACCAGGAGGCAAACTCTCTCTCAGGGATGTGAATGATAAAGAGATAGCGACACCTGATACTGATGGAGAATTGATATATGAAGGTCCGAATGTATGTATGGGCTATGCGGAGTGCATAGAAGACTTGGCAAAAGGAGATGAAAATCATGGGGTACTCCATACTGGAGATGTGGCCAAATTCGATAACGATGGCTTTTTCTATATTACAGGTCGTATGAAGCGCTTTGTTAAGGTGTGGGGTAATCGCTGTAACCTTGATGCGACAGAACAGTTGGTTAAGGGCATTACGACAGCCTGCGCCTGTGTCGGGGTTGATGATAAAATCACCCTGTTTATTACGCAAGAGGGTTTGGAAGAGAAGATAAAGAACTACCTTGTTGAAAAGACAGGATTGAATATAAGAGCTTTTGAAATAAAAGTAGTTGATGATATTCCGACTTTACCCTCGGGAAAGCTGGATTATCAAACCATGCAGAAAATGATTTAAGAATGATGACATTAGAGCAATTAATGGATATTGCCCCATATTCATTGGGGAAAGAAGAGAAGCACGCTGTGCTTGATGAGTATTTGGTAAACCTAACCAAATATCATTATGAGCATAGCGGAGAATACCGTAAGATGCTTGACGGTACAGGAGTCGACATCAATATGATTCAACATTATGAAGACTTGCCTTATTTGCCAGTCAGTCTTTTTAAAGACTTGACCTTACGCAGTGTTCCTGAAGACGAAGTCGTGAAGACGATGACATCGTCTGGTACAACAGGGCAGAAGACCTCAAAGATCTATCTGGACAGGGAGACCTCTGCTAATCAGACCAAGACGTTGACAAAGATTGTTGCCTCGTTGCTTGGGAACAAGCGGGTACCGATGATCATACTTGACTCATCAAGTGTGGTGAAAGACCGTAGGATGTTCTCAGCCCGGGGAGCAGGTATCTTAGGTTTTTCCATGTTCGGCAGCAAGCGTATGTATGCGCTGAATGAAAATATGGAGTTGGATATTGAAGGCATGAAGGCCTTTTTAGAAGAACATCAAGGGGAAACCATCTTTCTCTTTGGCTTTACCTTTATGATCTGGCAGCATTTCTATAAGAAATTGAAAGAGAGTGGTTATAAGCCAGACCTTTCTAAGGGTGTACTCATTCATGGTGGTGGGTGGAAGAAACTGATTGCAGAGAGCGTATCGACGGCTCAGTTTAAACAGTGCCTGAATGATGTCTGTGGTATTAAGGTGGAAAATGTACATGATTACTATGGCATGGTAGAGCAGACTGGCACAATATATATAGAGTGTGAGCATGGCCACCTGCATGCATCCAACTTTTCAGATGTCATTATCCGAAATCCGAAGGATTTTTCTATCGCTAAGAATGGAGAAACTGGCATTATTGAGGTTGTGTCAGTTTTGCCCAAGAGTTATCCAGGTCATATACTTCTGACAGAGGATGAAGGTGTCATCCTTGGTGAAGATGACTGCCCTTGCGGACGTAAGGGAAAATATTTCCATATCCATGGACGTTTGAAGAATGCTGAAATACGTGGCTGCTCAGATACCTATGCTGCCAAGTTTGGAAAATTGTCTGGTTTTGAGTATGTCATTGGAGACGACAAGGTTATCGAACAGATGTCTTCTGTTCCAGCCCTACCTCCTTTTGCAGAACCTGTTGTCGACTTCTTCAACGACCTGTCAAAGCTGGTTATGAAACGTGGCAGGGAGTATTCTGATGTAATCACTTTTGGTTTCTGGTGCCGTAAGGCAGCATTGATGGCTGAGAAAGCAAAGTATCAGGACATAGAACGTAGGCTGGGGCGTGGTATTGTGTTTCACAGCACGCCATCGAATGTGCCCGTGAATTGCGCATTTAGTTTTGCCTCTGGCTTGTTGGCAGGAAATGCCAACATTGTCCGCTTGCCAGCCAAGGAATTCCCGCAGGTACAGATTATCAGTGACTGTGTCCGTGAGTTATTGGAGACTACTCATAATAATATGGCTCCATATATATGCTTCGTAAAATATCCTCCTATCAAGGAAATCACAGATTGGTTCTCGGGTATCTGTCAGAGTCGTGTTGTGTGGGGAGGTGATGCAACGATTGCAGAAATACGCCAATCGCCGTTACAGCCACGTGCCAATGAGGTCAACTTTGCTGACAGGTATTCATTTGCCGTTTTGAATGGTGATGCTTTCCTCGATGCAGATGATCAGGATAAGGTAATTCAGAATTTTTATAACGATACTTATTTTTCAGATCAGAATGCCTGCACGGCTCCCCGTATCATCGTATGGTTAGGAGAAAGAAAGTCAGAAGCCAAGGAATTGTTTTGGAAAAAGGTCTTGGAATACGCTGAGAAGAATTATAATATAGCACCTGTACAGGCAATTGGTAAGATCAATGCGCTTTATAAAGCTGCTGCCAGTTTGAAACTCGGTAAGGTGACGATAGGTCAGCCTCTATTGACTCGTATTCAGGTAGATAAATTAGAGCCGGCTATTATGGACTATCGTTTCAATAGTGGTTATTTCTATGAGTATGATGCAGACTCATTAACGGATATTCTCCCCATTGCCACAATCAAGAGTCAGACCGTAACTTATTTTGGCCTTACACGTGAACAGATTATTAGGTTTGTAAATGAGGATCATCCACATGGCATTGATCGGTTTGTTCCCCTTGGTAAGTCCATGGACTTTACTTTGATATGGGATGGCTATGATCTGATAACGACATTGTCTCGAATCGTAAATATTGTTTAGCTGTGCACAGTACAGAAGTAGAATGAAATAAAGTGATGATTGAAGTATAATCAAAATGAGTGAAATACAGTATATGGAGAAACCCGATTGGGTTCCATGGAAAGATGTGTGTGATTGTATTCATGAAGCTAATGTTGTGAATGACAAGAGAGGTTTTCACATGCCATTCGCCGACATAACACCTGATGAAATAGAAAAGGAATTGGAACAAGGCAAATGTTTCATTGCTCTACTTGATGGCAAAGTGATTGGTACAGGAAGCTATAGAATCCGTAATCTTAGAAAATGGTATAGATGGGGGAAAACCGTATATTATTGTTTAGACGGTATAAGACCAGAATATCAAGGTACTGATGTGTATTTTGGAATAGCGGAGTTAAGAAATGAATCAATCAAAGAAAGTGGTATTAAGGTTTTCCAATTTCATACATCTGAAAAAAATAAGGTTGTTATTAAACTAAATTTGAAATACGGTTATAAGCTTGTGATGCTTAAACCAAATGCTGAGAAGTATGAGTATTATTCCGTTACAATGCTCAAGTGGAAAGATGGATGTCCTTTCCCAGATTGGTTCTTGAAACTTATGTTCAATTCGTCAAAATTTATCTCCAAGACATTCTTTACACCAGATTTTAGATTTAGACCTAGTTTAAGACGATTGTGATGGACAAAAAAATAATAGAGTATGTAAAAATCCAATATTTACGATACGTATGAAATAGAGTCGCTTTTGTCCAAAAAACTCAAATAGGTGCGATTTTATAATACTGACGAAACTTTTTTGAAAAATGATTATAAAAAACCTAAAAATCAAATTCTTTATATATAACAATTTGTTTCCTCTTCTGAGTAGGATTAATCGTTATTGCAAGCATGATGATTATAAGATATTATTCTATTGTAATCTTAGTTTTAGGGATAATAATCGTGCTGTTTATGATTGCTTGATTAATAATAAGTATAACAAAAAGTACAAAATAATTGTATCAAGTTCGGATTATAAGAAATATGTAGAGAATAAGCCTCAAAATGTTTTGTTTGTAGGTGCTTTCAAGGCTATCTTGGAATATTTCAATTGTAAGTATGTCTTTTATTGCATTGGTAAAATACCCATTGAACCTGCTGACGACCAACAGGTCATACATATGGAACATGGCATGCCTTTTAAAGAGGCTTCTGAAGGTCAGCAGAAATATAGCTCGAAGAGTCAGCATTACAATTATGTGATGGCTACAGGCCCTGCTTTCGTAGATGTTATGTGTAGATGGTATGCAGTGTCAAAAGATAAAATTGTTATATCGGGTAACCCTAAATGTGACCCTCTTTTTCTTCCAAATCCTCATTACGATTTTGGGAATTATAAGAGAATCATCATTTGGACTCCTACTTTTCGGAAATCTATCAGCATGAATATGTGTGATACTTTTGAGGAGCAACCAATCCTACCGATAGTTGACATAAAAGATTTTTCAAAACTAAATGAATTCCTGAAATCGATTGGCGTCAAAATCGTAGTGAAACTACATCCAGAGCAAGATTTGTCAAAGTACAATATTGTAGAGATGGATCATTTTATTCTGTTGAGCCATAATGAGTTCCTGCGACGTGGTATGGATTTATATAGGTTTATGAAGCAGTGTGATGCTATGATTACAGATTATTCTTCAATTTTCTATGACTACTTATTGCTTGATAGACCCATTGGATATACAGAGGATGATATAAACGACTATTCAAACAAAAGAGGCTTTGCTATGGATCCTGAATTCTACCGTCCGGGTGTGAAACTGCATTCATTTGACGACATATGTAGATTTGCTTCTGATTTGGTAAACAATATTGATAATTTTAAAGAGCAGCGGGCTAAAGTGAATAAAATGGTTAATGAAGATATGAGTGGTAACTTCAGTGAGAAAGTGTTAAGGATTATGGGCATTTATAAATAGCCGCTATGCGTAAAGTAATAACATATGGTACTTACGACCTTCTTCATCAAGGTCATATTAATTTGCTTCGCAGAGCAAAAGAATTAGGTGATTATCTTATTGTGGGAGTCACTAACGATAGTTTTGACCGGGATAGGGGAAAGTTGAATGTTCGAAATAATGTGTTAGAACGTGTCGATGCAGTGAAAGCTACTGGCTATGCTGATCAGATCATTATAGAAGATTATATTGGCCAAAAGATAGATGATATTCAGAAATATAATGTAGATATCTTTGCGATTGGTTCTGATTGGGAAGGCAAATTCGACTATCTGAAAGACTATTGTCAAGTTGTCTATTTGCCACGTACCGAAGGTATCAGTAGCACTATGTTGCGAAATGATAGTCAGGAGATTATAAAAGTTGGTATTATCGGGTGTGGTAGGGTCTCTGTAAGATTCCCTGCCGAAGCAGATGTAGTAAATGGCATCAAAGTATGTGCTGCATACGATATCAATATAGAAGCTACGAAATCCTTGATTAAGAAAGAGCATAATGTAATTATTGCATACGAAGATATAGAGAGCTTTTATCAGGCGGTAGATGCAGTATATATAGCAACTCCGCATTTGGCACACTATACATGCATCAAAGAGGCATTGAAGAGGAAAAAGCATGTGTTGTGTGAAACACCGATGGTGTTAAATGGCTCTCAGGCTAAAGAATTGTATCAGTTAGCAGAGCGGCAGGGGGTAATTCTGATGGAAGCTAACAAAACGGCACATTGTCCGGCCTTTAATCACTTGATGGTACTGATTAAGTCTGGATTGATTGGTGAGGTGGTGGATATAGAGGCATCTTTGTCCCAGTTGTTAGATAAAAATGGGAGAGAATTCGATTCTGATCAGGCAGGAGGTGCCTTATATGAAGAAGGGTCTTACCCTTTGTTGCCGATATTGAAACTGTTGGGTCTCAATTATCTAGATCTAAATTTGTACTCAAAGATTGAAAATGGTGTAGATATTTATACTAAAGGCGTACTTCGCTATCCTAAGGCCATTTGTTCCTTTAAAGTGGGATTGGGTGTAAAGACAGAAGGCAACCTCGTGATTTCTGGAACCAAAGGCTATGCATACGTTCCTGCTCCCTGGTGGAAGACCGACTATTTTGAACTTCGATACGAGGATCAAAACCAGAATAAGAAGTATTTCTATAAATGGGATGGCTATGGCCTGAGATATGAGATACAAGAGTTTATAAGTTGCATTCTGAACAAGCGTTTCTCTTCTGCACGTCTACGCAGGCGAGAGAGTATTTGTATGGCAGAGATTATGCAACAGTTCTCTGAAAGAAAGAATTTTTACGAAATATGAGTGATTATATGATTAATTTTACAGTAGGACCAGTACAGTCGAGCGATACTGTTCGAGCTATTGGTGCTGAGCAAGTACCATATTTCAGAACGGCAGAATTTTCTGAATTGATGTTAGAAAATGAGCGATTAGTCAAAAAGTTTGCTCATACGACAGAAGATAGTAGGGTTGTTTTTATGACCTGTTCTGGTTCAGGCGGAATGGAAACTGCTATTATGAATACTTTGACTAAGGACGACAGGGCGTTAGTTATCAATGGTGGTAGTTTTGGTGAACGTTTTGTGGAGTTGTTGACCCTTCATGAGATTCCTTACACTGAAATCAAGTTGGAACATGGAAAGGCTCTGAAACCGGAGCATCTTTTCCCTTACGAAGGAAAGGGCTATACTGCATTCTTGCTTCAAAAGCACGAAACCTCTACAGGGGTGCATTTTGACATGGAATTGGTTAGTAGCTTCTGTAAGCGAAACAATTGTTTTTTAATTGTCGATACAATAAGTACTTTTCTTTGTGATCCTTTCGATATGGCAGCTTTAAATGCTGGTATTATGATAACAGGTAGTCAGAAGGCTTTAGCTTGTCCTCCTGGTATTGCGGTTATGGCCTTGGCTCCTTCGGCTTTAGCCCGAATAGAGAAAACAAAGTGTTGTTGTCAGTATTTGGATTTGAAGTTGGCATTGAAAAATCAGGAACGAGGACAAACTCCTTGGACTCCTGCTGTTGGAATACTTCGTCAAATTAATGTACGTTTAAAGGAAATCGATGCTGCTGGTGGGGATAAAGCTGAAATTGAGCGGACTGCTCAACTTGCCAACTATTTTAGGAGCAAAATTAAAGAGTACCAACTTCCTTTTGAAATTATCAGTGAGAGTTTGAGCAATGCTGTGACACCCTTACATCCCACGACACAGTCTGCTTATGAAATATTTTTAAAGATAAAGGATGAATATGGTATGTGGGTTTGTCCGAATGGAGGTAGTATGAAAGATACAGTGTTTAGGGTTGGCCATATTGGTTGTCTCACAGAAGCTGATTATGACAAATTAATTGTGGCATTTTTAGATTTAAAAAGAAAGCAATTTATCTGATTTAGGTGAAAGTGATGACTCATACGTGGAAGTCTACTTTTTTTAAGGTGCAAACTAATAATGAATGTAAGAGTATTTATTATTGATGTTTATGGCTTTTGAAAAAGTAGTAAATAAAGTGGTGGTAATAATTTGTATGACACTGAACGTGTCATGCTTTGCTGATAATTATGAATACCTCCCCTTATTTAAATGTACAGAGATATTGGATAATCCTTATGGTATTTGTTCTCATATCAACACCCCAGGAAAAGGTTATGAATATGATTCTCGTGAACAAGAATTGGCAATGATAAATAAAGTGGGTGTTCAATGGTTAAGAACAGGTTTTAATTGGTTGTCTTTCATCGATAGCAATAGTGACATACTAAGTTTTTCTCATTATGATAAAGTGATGGAACCCGTTATTTCAAATAGGAAAAGTATGTTAGGGATTCTTATGAATTTAGATAATCCTTACAAAATTGACAAATGGGAAGACTATGTTAGCCAGGTGGTACAACATTATGGAGGGGTAATTAATTATTGGGAAATGATCAATGAAGCAGATTACATTCATTTTAGAGTTCCTACATATCGAAGTATAGACTATGCAAGATTATATAAAGTGGGGTATGAAGTCGTAAAAAAGACAAATCCTAAAGCCACTGTGCTTTTTTCTGGTTTAGCTGATGCAAATAGTTTGTTCATGGATTCGGTTATTCTACAAAGTTCAGGAGCTTTTTTTGATATCATGAACATTCATCATTATGCCAATAAAAAAGTAGAACCAGAGTCGTTTATTACATATTATACACAATTAAAAAGTAAGTTTGAAAAATTAAAGATAGACAAACATGTTTGGATGACAGAAACAGGTTGTACAACTGCAAATAATTGGGCTACAGAAGAGACGCAAATGCTGCGTTTACCGAGAATTTTTTTGATATCTTTTGCTTTAGGTATAGAGAAGGTTTTTTGGTATAAATCGCGCTCAAATGAATTGAACGTGGATGATAAGGAGTGCTTTTTTGGACTTTGGCATAATGACTATTCTCCCAAACCTGCTTTTTATGCCTATCAAACATTGGTTAAGTTGTGTCCTGATAAGTCTATGAGGCCAACATTATTGAGGCGAGGCAATATTTACATATCAAAATGGATACGCCCTGATGGAAAGGTCGTGTACGGGTTGTGGACTTCTAAAGGGAATGAAATGACTATTTTGAATGTAAATGGAAAATATACTTGTTATGATATTTATGGTAATGAAAAACGTATTCAAAGAAAAGAGATTGAGATTACCCCTTCAATTCTTTACATAGTTGGAGGAAAAAAACTAAAATTAAGTATTGATAGCAATACATTTAATTCTATTTAGGATAATTGTCTCATTATCTCATTTATATAATTAAGGTGATGGTATTCAATTCGTTCAATTTTATTGTTTTCTTTCCTCTCCTATTTTTGCTATATTATTTATTACCTGCGCATTGTAATAAACTAAGGAATTGGTATCTGCTTGCAGTGAGCTACTGTCTTTATTTGCAGTGGCAACCTGCTTATGCTTTATTGTTATTGGCAATCACCTTTGTTACTTATTTTTCAGCATTACTTATTGAGAGGTCAAGCAATAAATCCAAACCGCTATTGGTCGTAGGAATTTTGTTTTCTCTTTCTCCATTATTATTTTTTAAGTATTTTAATTTTATAAATGAAAGTGTATGGGAAGTCCTGTCACTAATAGGCTTTAAGTATAATCTTGTAGGTCTTAATTGGATAATACCTATTGGTATCTCTTTCTTTACTTTTCAGGCATTAGGTTACCTATGGGATGTTTATTATAAACGTATCGATGCAGAAAGAAATTTCTTTATATATGCTCTTTTTATATCTTTCTTCCCATGTATTGTTTCAGGGCCTATTAACAAGGCTTCGCTTTTAATACCTCAAATAAAGAATTTACGTCCATACTTTGACTATAGCAAAGCTGTTGAAGGGTGCAAATTTATGCTATGGGGTATGTTCTTAAAAGTGGTAGTTGCAGACCGTGTGGCGCTTTATGTAGATATGGTGCTCCCCAATTATATGAATTATACAGGAATAACTTGTTTTTTAGCGAGTCTATTTTATACGATTCAGATATATGCAGATTTTGCTGGTTATTCTTTAATGGCATTAGGGGTTGGTAAATTATTAGGATTTGAATTAACAGAGAATTTTAGAAGACCATATTTTGCGTATAGTGTAACGGATTTCTGGCGTCGATGGCATATTTCGCTTTCTACATGGTTAAAGGATTATGTGTACATCCCTTTGGGAGGAAGCCGTTGCTCAAAGATAAGAAATTATTGGAATATTTTTGTAACTTTTTTGGTTAGCGGTATATGGCATGGAGCGAATTGGACATTCATAGTGTGGGGTTGTATTCATGGAATCTGTCAAATAGTGGAGAAATTGTTGGGGCAACAGAATTGTAGTTATGGGAAGATAGGAAAAACATTAAAGATCTGTATTACGTTTCTACTTGTCAATTTCGCATGGATATTCTTTCGTATGCCTACACTAAGAGATGCATGTGGAGTAATTGGGAGAATCTTTGATTTCTCACAACCAATGATGATAGAGATAAAGTCTTTGCATGTCTTTGCTTTTATGATTATGGGAACAACAATTATGTTTATCAAGGATTTGCTTGATGAGTTCTTCCCTGCCCACTTTGAGTGTTTAAATAACAAACACACTATCATACGTTGGGTAAGTTATATTTTGTTGATAAGCATTATTATGTTGACGGGTGTATTTGATGCTGGCCAATTCATTTATGCAAACTTCTGATATATGAAAAGATTTCTGAGTAAGTTACTCTTGTTATTGTTGTTATTAGCTTTTGTTGATATGGTAGCAGGAGTAGTTTTCGACTATATGTATCAAAATGCAAAAGGGGGAATGGTTATGCGTGATAATTTCATCTGCAATAAGCTCCATGCAGATATCTTACTTTGTGGTTCTTCACGGTGTGTACATCATTATAACCCTCAAATTATTACAGATTCTCTTGGCCTGTCTTGCTATAATTCTGGTCAAGACGGGAATGGTATAATATTGTCGTACGGCAGACTCCTTTTGGCAAAACGCCAGATGTCACCAAAATTGGTCATATATGATTTAAATCCCAATTATGACCTGTTAGCAGGTGATGACAATCATAAATACTTGCAATGGCTGAAATCTCACTATGATCAAGATTTTATAAAAGACATATTTGACTCTGTAGACAAAACAGAGCGTTATAAAATGGTAAGTAATATGTATAGGCACAATTCACGCGTCATAGAAACTCTTGTAGATTTTCTCCATCCGGTTTTAAAACCGAATGATAATGGTTTTCTGCCGCATGCAGGTGACATGGATAAGTCTAAAATAAAAGAGATTATAATAGATAAAACGAACGTATATCATTTCGATTCGCTTAAAATTGCGTATCTTGAAGAATACATTAAGGCGGTAAATGGGAATATTGTTTTTTCGGTTTCACCCATTTGGTATGGTATGGATTCTCTTCAATTTAAGCCAATAAAGGATATTTGCAAACGTAGCGGCGTGAAGTTTATTGACTTCTCAAATAATCCCAAATATGTGCACAATGACCTTTTCTTTAAAGATGGTAACCATATGAATGAGAGAGGTGCAAATGAGATTACTCGTGATCTTATAGGAGAGTTGAGAAAGCAAGGGCTTTTCAATTGATTTTAAAATATAGCGTTATTTATAGTCAAATTCTAAAAATGGAAACATCAAATCCGAAATATTTTGGGGAAATAGATGTGGTTAAAGGTATTGCGATCCTTACTGTCATATGGCATCATAGTATGATAAAATACCCTATAAATATGCTGGATTTACCATGATGTAAGTATGCAATGGCAATAAATAATACTTACTTTTTGGTTGTTTTCTTTCTCGTTTCTGGCTATTTATTTGCAAATTCCCGTGCCAAGTCTTTTCTTAATACAGTAGGCGATAAGGCAAATCGTTTACTTGTGCCGTATTTTAGTTTTGAACTGATTAATATTGTTTTAAAATTAGTAGCACCAGAATTGGTGAATAGGAAAATAGAATCATTATGGGCTTATATAGAGAAAGTTTTATTATATGGCGGTGAATTATGGTTCGTGTATTGCCTTTTCTTGATATTTCTGGTATGGCCTAATATCCTTCAACGGGTTACAAAACCTGTTATGTGCAGTTTGTTGAATATCACATTGCCAGAAGGTTTTTTGGGGGGAGTTTTTTTGAATTATAAATTTATTTTTTACTCAGTCTTTTTTATAATTGGATATCTGATTAAGGACATAGATAGAAATTTCTTACAAGATAAGTACTTGTTTTTGATAGTATGTGTCATGTTCATAGTTTTTTGTGTTTTATTTGTAAATACAATAATAATTCCTTTGGTAGATAAGTTTTTTAAATGCACGATTGGTTGTGCATTTGTATGGATGCTTTCTTGCAAACTATTAAAATATAAGGGAGTTTCGCAACCATTAGCATTTGTTGGGCGATATTCGTTACCCTATTATTGGTTAAATGGTTTTTCATTGGTATTTGCTCGAGTATTAATAGTAAGCATATTGCATTTCACATATACACCTATGATTGCTATATGTATTTTCCTTATTTGTGTAGTTCTTGAGACAATAGGAATATTAGTAATAAGAAAACTTCCTTATGTAAGAAATATGATAGGAATTAGATGAGTGCATATCTTTACTAATTCAACTATAATCAAAAAACATAAAATATGTCTAATATACTTTTTATTGGCGGTGCTGGTTTTATAGGCTCAAACCTCATCAAGGCTCTCGATAAGAATACATATGGTATTACAATTATAGAACCTGAAGGAGCTGATGTCAGGAGGTTGGATGGCATTGATATAAACCTGGCAATTGGTTCGCTGGATGATGTGGAATTTATTAATAGAGTGATTGATCAGCAGAATATTCAGATTGTGGTGCATCTTGTGTCAACCTTGATACCTGGAAGTAATTATGAGAATTATAAGCGGGAATACAAGAATGTAATATTTCCTTCAATAGAGTTGATGGAGTCGTGTGCACAGAAAGGAGTCCGATTTGTGTATTTCTCATCAGGAGGAACTGTTTATGGAAACAGAAATGATGTGCTACCATTCGTTGAAACAGACCCCATGAGGCCAATATCCTATTATGGTTGGTCTAAACAGATGATGGAGAATAGTATTCTCTTTATGCATCGTACTAAGAAACTGGATTATCTGATAGTGAGGCCTTCCAATCCCTATGGCCATGGGCAGAATCTTTATGGAAAACAGGGTTTGGTGGCAGTTGCTATTGGAAAAATACTGAAAGGTGAACCTGTAGAAGTGTGGGGAGATGGTTCTGCGGTGAGAGACTATATTTATATAGACGATCTTGCAAATGTTTTTGTCCAGTTGATAGAAAAGGATGTAAAGAATACAACGTTGAATATTGGTTCTGGTCGAGGTTATTCTGTAAATGATGTGTTGGCTTTCTTGAAAATTGTAACTCAACAGGATTTCAAGATACGGTATCAGAATCCTAGACCAGTGGATGTATCAAGTATGGTTTTGGAATTGTCTAACTTGAAACAATATGTTGATGTTGAGTTTACACCATTTATGGATGGAATTAAGATGTTTTATGAAGAATCAAAAAAGGGAATGGCATGATAAAAATAGCAATCAGTGTGAATAAATGTGACTCTGGAGGCCAGAAAAGTCTTATTATGGCTTATTTGCGGAATTTTGACCACCATAGAATTCAATTTGATTTAATTGTTGATGAGGATTCTAATAGCATTCCTTATGAGGAGGTCAAGAAACTCGGAGGGGGGCTATATGTAATCCCTCCATATCAGCATATAGTATCGCACATGAAAACACTTAGGAGACTCTTCAAGGAGAATAACTATGATGCTCTTTATGCTTTGAACAATACAATGAATCTGTTTCCACTTTGTGTAGCTTACTATAGTGGTATTAAAGTCAGAGTAAGTGAGAGCCTTACGATGGCATCACCATTGGAGAGAAAAAAAACACTGATGAAGAATGTGCTTAAGCGTTTTTCTCATCTCTATTGCAACTATTATATGGCAAATGGTAGGGATTGTGGTATTTATCAGTTTGGAAAGAGTTCCTATGAACAGGGTAAAATAGCAATTTTTCTATCTCCAGTGGATGCAAAGAAGAATACCTTTGATCCAATTTTGAGGGAAAAGACAAGAAAGATGTATGGTTGGAATGAAAAAGTCGTTTATGGACATATTGCTAGATTTGAAATACAAAAGAATCCACTATTTCTTATAGATGTGATGAATGAGATCGCAAAAAAGCAGGAAGAATCACATTTCGTGGTTATTGGCGCTGGCAGTATGGAACAACAGATGAAGGATAGGATAGATTGTTATGGGCTTAACCATAAAATGAGCTGGCTAGGTAGAAGAGAAGATATTTTACAATTCTATAATTCCTTTGATGCTTTTTTATTACCAAGTATATATGAAGGTTTACCAGTGGTTGGAGTCGAGTCTCAAGCCACAGGCTTGCCAGTTTTCTTCTCAGAAGAAGTGACAAGGGAGGCTGCTGTTGCAGAGTTGGGACATTTTATTAGCTTGAAAAAAAGTGCCGCAGAGTGGGCTGACATAATTATTAAAGAAACAGCAAAAGCGATGCCCATACGCCGAGGTAGGGCGGATGACCTTGTTAAGGCTGGCTTTGATGCTGTTTCAGAATCAGAGAGATTAACAAGATTCTTTGAGAATGCTGTTGAAGAGCAGAATAGTAAAAATAATTAGGGTAATTATCTTATGAATTATATTATCACAGGCGGTACCGGTTTTATAGGTACCCATCTGACAAATTTGCTAAACGAGGTATATCCCGATGCAAAAGTGTGGAATTTGGATATTGTGAAGCCAGGGACTCCTAATCCCGTGGTAAAGAATTATAAACCAGCTGTTAGGGAGGGGGAGACGCTTGGCTCTACATTTATTTCTTGTGATGTGCGTAAGCCGATAGGAGAGTTGCCTTTTAAACCGACTCCAGAGGATGTCATCTTTAATTTTGCAGCTGTTCACCGCACTCCTGGCCATGAGGATATTGAATATTTCGAGACCAACATCCGTGGTGCTGAAAATGTATGTGCCTTTGCAGAAAACTATGGTATCAAAAATATGGTGTTTACTTCCTCGATTGCTCCATACGGTGCTTCGGAACAATTGAAAGAAGAAACGACGCTGCCGACTCCCAATACACCGTATGGTATTTCTAAATTGGTGGCAGAGAAGATTCACATGAAGTGGATGGCTGAAGGCAGATGTAAAATGGCTGATGGAAGTGTAGTTAATGAACGTAAATTGACAATAGTACGGCCAGGTGTTGTGTTTGGACGTGGGGAGAATGGTAATTTCTCACGTCTCTATTGGGGCATCCGAAAGCATACCTTTGCTTACCCAGGACGTAAAGACACCATCAAAGCTTGTGTATATGTAAAGGAACTGGTACGTTTCATACTCTGGAATGTGGAAGAACGCAAGACTTCGTTTGACATTTTTAACTGCACCTTTGAACCTGCCTATACGATTGAGCAGATTGTGAAGGCGATGAAGAAGGTGACAGGACTGACACAAGCAGTTCCATATATCCCTAATGCCTTGATTATGCCTGCTGCTGCCTGTGCCAAAATGGTGGGCAGTCCGATGGGTATTTGCCCTGCAAGGGTGAAGAAGCTCCAGATATCCACGAATATTTGTGGGAAGAAAATGGCTAATAGTGGCTATCAGTTCAAATACTCTTTTGAAGAGGCATTGGCGGACTGGTTTGAGGATAACAAGCAGCAGTGCTTGGAATAGCATGTTTCAGCTGGTTTTGTTTTAGACAGAAGAACAAAAGAGACATATTAAAATGATGGAAGATGGAAGAACAATGTCTTTGCGCAGGATCTCGTAGTTTGGTTGGAAGATGCTGAATGAATTATATGTTGCCGTAAAGGAAATTGACTACATCAAGGCAAAGATAGATGCCTTGTGCGATAAGTATAATAATCGGCAGGGGGTAGGTTATGTTCAGCAAAGGGCATTGTTTAGAAGCTATTGTCATGATACGATAACTTTTTTTGATGAGTGCTTTGAAACAACAATGTTGGGTATGATCCGCTGCAAGAAGAAGGTGATAGTATATCAAACTTTGGATGATCTGGATATAGGGAAGGCAACTTTTGATATAGTTAATATGCTTTGGGAGTTGAAATCACTTGTAGAGACAATGATTCCAATCAAAGATCTACCTTCGTGTAAGGAATTGACGAAATTGTCTTCTGATGATATCATGTCTAAAGCCAAGGATTTAGTAAAAAACGATATCATTAAAGCAGTCGTTGGAGTAGTACTACTTGGGAAAAAGGTGAATGATGTCGTTAATATTGAAGATGTCAAAAACTATTATGCTGATCGGTTAAAACAATTGGATTGCGAAATACAGGTTAAAGGTGGTTCGGTTAGTCCCATTGAGCAATACCTTCTTGATAAGTTCAATGCAGAGATTGGCTATTGCAATCTTGCGTTGTTTAAATCTGGAATCGGCATTACAAATGAGTTGAAAGGATTGGTAGAGACTGGCAAGAAACATATAGAACGGTTTGAAAATCACCAACAGATGGGTGACGCTATGTCCTCTGGACATCTGATATGAATATAGTGGTGGTTTCCTGAGTAGCTTCCAGATCGTCATTGGTTAACCTCCTTCTTGTTGTATGGCTCACAGATAGCACAGATAATACCGATATTGCCTCGCAAGCGAGGACAGGGGTGAAAGGTCACACAGATCTCACTGATCTCACAGATTTAAATTGTCCCGCAGAGCCGATGGAGCAGCGAGAGCAGAATCATGTCTTACATGAGTTATTCCGAGTCGCGACAGAGGAAGACGAAAGCCAAAGAAAGGAAATCATGGAAATGCTTACAGGTCAAGTCCTGTTGTGCTAATTCTATATGAGTGTATATGAAGAAGGAGCATATTTTCTTTTTTATCATTTTTGTCACATTTCTTGTTAGCTTTGTCAGTCTAGGCATTTCATGCTTTAGGGCAGAGATGAGTCTAGGTTTAGATTACATGGGTGTTATCGTGGGAATATTAGCCTTGCTCGTAACGATACTAATAGGGCTGCAGTTGTATAATTATATCTTTGCCAGGGAAAATATTCAGTTAATTGTAGATGAAAAGGTTAAGGAAATGGTCTCTGACTACGAACAGGTTTCCAAAGCAAGAGATAGTGTGTATGAGGGGTTTGAGTTCGTGGTAAATGACTACATTAATGAAAAGATTGCAGATCATATTATATTAGCCCTAAAAGAATTGGCTTTATGTAATAATTCTATAATGAAAGAGCATTGCCTTAATTTCGTAATGAAAGAGGCTCACTTGCTTTGTACAGATTACGCAAAAGCCAGAGACCGTAAGATTTATGTTGGCATGCGCCCTGATTATCTACATACAATGAAGCATGTAGATCATAAATATTCTCAGGAATTTGTTGAATATATTGAGTATGCGGAAGAGGTAGAGAAGATTGTCTCAGATAAAGCGAGTTGACTCAAACAGCCAAGTAAAATAGATTAATGTTACTTAAACAAGATAAATCTCAAAGACAGGACGCCCTTTGCTTAGTAAGCAGTCAATTCTGACGTATTCTTCTTTATGAAAGCGGCAGGGACGAGCGGCAGGAAAAACTAGAATGATATAACTTTCTTGAGACCTTCGGCCGCTTACAAGACAAGAACCTGTCAGATGACGGGAATGTCTGTATTGAAATATTTTAAAAGCCTCTTTTCTGAAATCGCTAAGGGCGTTCTGAAATCCGGGTAAGTCGTTTAAGGAGTATTTTGAGAGAGTCGGGGGTATGTGATTTCTATTTCGGATTATTTTGAACGCAACGATATTGCAAATTCCGCAAATAATAAAGTTAGGAAGTTATGCAAATACGTCAACAGAGACTTAAGCTGCACCATGTTCGCCTTATTAAGACTAATCATGATAAGAAATCTTTTAAGCAACATTTGGTTCTAAAACACTGCAAGTGGAGAAGAAACAAAAGCAAGTTGGGAGTTCCTAACTCAGCTTGGAAGACTTTAAATAAGGAGAAAATATTTTTTGGAGGCTATGAGAGAATCAGTGCTCCAAAGCATTTTTCTTTAGTGGAAAATACAGAACCTGTGCTTAGATTTATCAATAGACTATCAAAATGCTATGAAATGAGAAAGAAAGTGTTTGTTGTTCTTCGACATGTTAAAAGAATAACTGGTGATGCTCTTGTGTTGCTGCTTTCAAATGTGGTGGAGTTTAAGGCTTTGGGGATAGATTTTAATGGAAACAAACCAAAAGATCCCAAAGTTGCTAAACAGATTGACAACTCTGGCTTTTTCAAAATATTGTATGATGAAGGTGAGGATAAGATGGATTTTAAGGATAAGGACAGTTATACCATCAATGATGATCAAGATATCTATACACATGCCACAAAGAGCGTTGATTCAGAGCTTACAGCTTCTCTTATAGAAAATGCGGCAGAATTCCTATGGGGTGAAAAGCGAAGATGTATAGGTGTACAGAGAATTATGATAGAGCTGATGCAAAACACTAATAACCATGCAAGTAGGAATGCTGGTGAAAAGTTTTGGTGGCTTAGTATGACGAAAGATAATAACCCAAAACGAGTTTGTTTCTCCTTTATTGACTATGGTATGGGTATATTTAGAAGCCTCGCTACGAAAGGCAGAGATGATAAATTCTTTGGGTGGTTGGATAGAATGAAATCTATTTGCTTTCCCGAAAATCATTTTGAGGTGCTAAACAAGATGATGACTGGCGAGTTTCATCAAACGGTTACAGGTAAAAGTTATCGTGGAAAAGGTATACCAGGTATATACAAAGAGATAGATAAGGAGTCTATAACTAAACTTGTGGCTATATCGAACGATGCTTTTGGAGATGCCACAGGTAATGACTTCCATAAATTGTTGAGTCCTTTGAGAGGAACTTTTATTTATTGGGAAATGGATGAAAGTTGTAAAAACTTGCCAATAGTATGAAGACAGCATTCTATGTTGCGAAGGAATTTACTACAACTCCATCAGCGAGAAAGGTGTCAGAAGGAAAGTTTTCTGGATTTGAATTAAGAGAGATACTGACGCCCTTGATTTGTGAGGCCATTCGCAATAGACAGCATTTTACTGTCAATTTGGATGGAACTGCTGGGTACGGTACTTCTTTTTTGGAAGAAGTATTTGGTGGATTAGTTAGGGATGAACATTTTAGTAAGAATGATTTGAAAAAATATCTGATCATTATATCTGAAGAGGATCCAGATTTAATTGATGAGATATGGGAAGATATTGAAGCTGCATAATTGTTATGGAGAATAAGTTAAAATACGGTCTTATTATAGTGTGCTCTCTAGTGGGAATGATAATTGGCATGTCTTTTGATGATAAGTTAGAGGGGGAGAACGTGTCCTGCCAAATAGTAAATAGTAGACATGGTGCAGATACTATTTGGGTAAAAGATACGGTGATAAAAGAAGTGGTAAAAATAAAGTGGCGAATACGCAGAGTGTGTTGTTGTGACAGCATTTGCTGCAGTAGTAGAAGACAATATGAATAAGATAATAAAGATAAATATTGCGAGGGATTTCTCAAAATACCCTGGTTGCAGATATAAAAAGGATTGTATGTACTCTGGAGAAGCCTTTAGAGATGACATGCTGTGGCCGATTTTAGAGGATGCCATCAAGAATAGTGATTTCGTCGAGATAGATTTGGATGGTGTCGCTGGTTTTAGTGCTTCTTTTCTTGATGAGGCATTTGCGGGACTCGTGAGAAAGGGTAAAATCTCAAAAAAAGATTTTAATCATTATGTACATTTTAAATGTGTTGATGATCCCTATTGCATTACCGAAATAAAAGAATATGTCAATGCGGCAGATAATTAATTGCATTGTTCTTTGTGTCCTTTTCTTTTTGGCAAGTTTCGCATTTGTTGTGATTGTACGAAACTGGGGACAGTTGGACTTTGATTTCAAAGTTCCTGTTGTTGATGTTCTTACCTTAGGTCTGACTGTCTTTTTGGCATGGTGGGTTGCTGGCAAGTTGGAGAAGGATCAATCCGAAGAAAGATTCGAAAAAGAACTGCTTATCAAGAAATATGATGAGTTGGATAATCAACTCGTTGATTTCAAGAAATGGGTGGATGGCAATGGTACCTTCTTGGCTTCGTTAATGGATAGTACGTTGACAGAATTAAGAAGATTGGCTTTTAGAATAGAAAAAGAATTATGCGACAGATACAAAGAGAGTTCAAAGATGATAATAATCGGTTCTCTACAAGAGAAATTGACAGCCTTGAAAAGACTGTGTACGCTTATTCCTGAGAATAATAATACAGATGAAATCTTATTGATGGATGATGAATATTGTTATGGAGCAGAAAGACTTCAGCAAATTGATGATGAAATATTCAAAATAAGGGAGATCATCCTCAGACATGAACTCTTACTTAACAAGCTTACTTCATGATTAAAAAAGCGAAGTGTAAATGGTTTCGATAGAAGAGAATCAGTCTCGGTCATAAAGAGGTGATGATACAACTTTCAAGACCTTCATTTCCAGAACATGAATGAAGGGATACTGTCAGAAGATGTTCGATACTTTCCTTCAAGATGTAAGCAGTCAATTTTGACGTATTGCGCATGAAATGGGAAAATGATACTTTTTTTGAGATCTTCTTGCGTCCCGTTGGTAGCAAGCGAACAAAGTTCGAGCGCGGAACATGCGGCAGGGCCGAGCGGCACTGACAGTTAAAATATAAGATTATGTTACTTTCCCTCGCTTTGCGAACAGTGACCTTCGGTTCAGTAGCAAAGGTAAGCCATCATTTTAGCGTAAGGTCATTCAAAATATAATATCTACCTTTGTCGCCAGATTCAAAATTCGTTTGATATGGAGACAAGAGACTATTTCGAAAAAGTAATGCAGGACTATAACCAGAACCGTAATGGTCGGAGCCTGCGTAAGTATTGTAAAGATGAGGCAGTGGATTACAACTGGCTCATGGAGTTCAAGAAAACCTATTCGGCAAGCAAGCCTCAGACACAGCAAGCAGTTCAGTCATTCATTTCTCTTTCTCTGGAGGAAGGAACTCCGAAGAAAGTGACCTGGGAAGTGAAGGTGCTGCAGTTGCAGAGTCCGGATGGTGACAGCATTGAGATCAGACAAAGATAGCCATATAAATATTATGGGTAAGACTTATACTCTTGAAGATGGCGAAAGCCTGCTGGCTGAACTGAAGTCCACGCGTGGAAAGATGGCTGAGATGAAGGGCCGTTTGGAGCGAGACGAGATTACTCCTGACGAGTGGAGACAGTGGTATGCTGGATACAAAGCCCGTCTTGATGAGATTAGGGAAGTTGTTTCTGGTATGCGTGAGGAGGTATCTCGCAGAAATGCAGATTTGGAACATCAGATGCGTGAGAGAGCGGCTGAGCTCAACATGACCACAGAAGAGTACAAAGAATATCTAAATTCATTGAGTATATGTTCTGTCATATAGCCATGGGTCGTTGCCGCTCGACCTTGTCGCTTGGCTTGTCCAAGAACTGGCTGCACTCTGGAAGTCATGATGATGCCCAGAACATAGCCTTCATGTACTCGCTGTATGAAAACTGTAAGCTCAATGATCTGAACTTCTTTGATTACATCAATGATGTGCTGACCAGACTGATGAAGGGTGAGACGGATTTTAAGTCTCTCATCCCATGCAATTATAAACCTCTTCCCAAGGACGATGGTGAAGGACAAAAAGAGGCGGCCTGACTCTGTCAATCGGGCAATTTTTAAACCCAAGTGAATTTTATCTAAAATTGTTTTGTACGTAACTTGCTGAAAATCAAGTTTACGTTAAAATGATAGTTTACAATTTGTGAAAAATGTGTAATTTTTACGTTTTAACGATATATGAGTATAAAGGCTTGGATTTGTGCTATAGTCACATCAGCTACATTAACTATTGGACTGATTTTATTATTTGACCGTATATGGCCAGATAATAAAGTGATGACTTTGATTATCCCTTTAGTCGTAGGAGCTCTTATTACTCACTTTATTAGAAAGGCATTTGATTTTATATTTGATTTTTATAATCGCAAAAAGGAAATACCATATCTTGGAGTATTAATTAAAGTTGATCATACTTTCCGTAGAATTACAGGTTATGGGGTATCTTGTGGTGAGGTTATTCAGGCAGGACATTTTAAGGCAAATTATGAGGTGGAAGTGGAGTTGAATGTTACAATTCAGAACGAATCTCCTTACACTGCTTATGGGCTTAACGTCAACTACACTCCAAACCAGTATTCAAAAAATTACACTCTAATAGATAATCGAGAGAATAAGCTCCAGCCTTTAACGGGTGATAATCATTTTGATTTCACTCTTCGAATAGTAAGACATTATTATGATGTATATGCATTTGATGTTGATAAAGAATTATATAAAATAGGTAAAGGGATAAGTCCTCTAAATGGTTCAAAACTGAACATAAAATATCTAGATTCAAAGCACAAAGAGCATATCAAGACAGAGACAATTGAATAAGATTTAGAGCAGAATGCAGATAAATGAAGAATAGAATTGTAAATACTACTATAGATAGGGATAATAATATAGTGGTGACCATACGAAAGTATGGTTGGCTAACATGTATGTTTCATTCTTTATGGAGTATTGTTTTTATACTATGCTTATTTGGGGCTTTGTTCTTTCTCGCTAAGCAACAATGGGTTGCTGTAATAGTATTCCTGATATTTGCAGCTTTAGCTTGGGCCAAAACTTGGCTTCACTCTAATGACAAACTTAAAAGCCGTATCTACGTTACCTTGCTTAATGAATTTCTGAAAAAGTCGATGCCAGAGGAGGATCTTCCAATTATTATACGTTACGATTATAGTGGTTACACCATTGAGACTATGAAGAAGGACGGGGATAGGAGGACTTATAAAGTAGAGCATATTATAGAAAAGCTTCCTTTGTATGCTGTGAAGATTCATACGAAGCCACTTGATGATAAATGCTGAAAGAAATCCTTTATGAAGTTATAGATGCCATCCAAGAGGCTATCGATGCGATGGATGAAAAAGATTATAACGACGATTTAGGCCTCGTGTCGAGTGAGCGAGATATGAAACAAGATGATGTACTTCCGCAGTAGAATAATTGGTTATGGGGAAAGATGCCGGTTTTCACATATCTTCCAGGCTAACAGGTGGCGACTTAACTGTTCGGTTAATCCCGTCATTGGCATCTAAAATAATGTACTCTAAACGGACCGCATGAAAAAAAATAAGGGAGATTTCTTGGAAGTATGAGAAAATAATACTATCTTTGCAGCGTTAATTTAAAAATGCGTGTACTATGAATTATTACGTAGCTCCTGTGTCGGAATATCTCAATGATGGAAATGTTCAGAAATGGATTGAAACCAAAGCTCAACTTGTGGTCAATGACCCAGACCATCTGGCGGAGTATAAGAATAAGATAAAAGAACAATTACAGACTCTACGACCGGAGTTGATGATGGTGGTAGAGACGGATTATGTTGATGCCGTTTATAGGAATAGTTATTATGCCTATTTCGCTACGAAATTAAAATCCTATCGAAGATATTGTATAAGAATTTCTTTCTTTGAACCATGTTTCTCTTCGGCGTCTGAATATCTTGACTTGAGGGAATCGGAGATAAGGAAGAACTATTTGGGATTCATCGTCCTAAGACCTATTGGCCAATGTGTTGGAAGAAATGCTGTGTCGCCAAAAGCGAAACTCGCACCGATAAATGATGTTAAGGTCTGCTTGGCGGAGATAAACTCAAGTTGTATGGGAGTGAAATTGAAGGTTAACGCTTTCCCTCATTCTTCGCAAGATAGTGAATATATGACTTGCGCGGAAACTACAACATGGGCATTGATGGAATATTTTGGTAACAAGTATGTGCTATACAATCCATTATTGCCATCAGAATTGTTGGCTTCTCTACAATCCCATGCGGTGGAGCGACTTGTGCCTTCACAGGGACTTAGCATACAACAAATATCGATGGCTCTTCGTCAGCAGAATTTTGGTTGTAAGATGTATTCTAACTCTAATCCAAGATTTAAGGAGGTTATGACTTGCTATGTGGAAAGTGGACTCCCTCTTGCTGTTGCCGTGGAAGGTGGGAATATTGGTCATGCAATTGTGTGTATAGGCAGAAGGAATCTCCAAAGGAATAATATGGTCGTGAAAAAGAATGTTCTCGGAATTGACTATTATTTCTGGAATGACAGCATTGATGAATTCGTTTTCAATGATGATAATATGCCTTGCTACCAACTGTATAGATTTGATACCCCCACACCGTATTTCGGGAAAATGGATATCACGCATTTCATTGTTCCCTTACACAAAAAAATATATCTTGCAGCTGAGCAGGCTATGGACATCTCAAATTTCTTCGTTGCCAGAGACTTCCATTCTCCTGCAGATTCTGTCATACGAACGTTCTTGACTTCTAGCCGTACTTATCGGGAATATATCTGGCAGAATCCGGATTTGCCTTCCAAACTCAAACTGGCTTATCTCTCAGTGGATTTGCCTAAGTTTATTTGGGTAACTGAGGTGTCCTCTCGGTCGGATTTTGATGACTGTAAAGTGAATTCATTGATATTGCTGGATGCTACTAGCACTTATTCAAATGGTGATCCTTATGCCTCTTTGATTTTTAAACAAAATTGCAATCAAATTACAATTTATGATAAAAAAATGCGGAGTTTACGGAATTTAGTTGTACCTTTGCCTCCGAAATTTGAATCATTTAATGGAAATCTTGCTTGATTATGGAACAAACGAAATCTTTTATGGAGCTTGCAGAGGAAGAGGGTTCAGCCATTTCGGTGTTTGAGCCAGATTATACCTCGGAGTTTAAGTCATATCTGGAGGATTCTATTCGTCAGAGTGATTCTGCCAATCGAGATGCTATAAAAACAGCATCTACGGTTGTTATAAATTGTTAGTTTTGTCAGAGTACACTGGTACCTGCCCCTCTCCAAACCTCTCCCCACACGGTGAGAGGCTTAACTGAAAATTACGAGAAACCGCTAATTTTCAGATTTCATTAAGGTAAACAGAACCATCAAAGAACCTGTTTGTATTTCTTTATCGGCTGGCGCATGGAGATGGAAGATGGCAGATGGATGATGGGTGATGGATGATGGAAGAAAACTCTCTAAAAGTTTTGAGGAATCAAATAAATATCGTATCTTTGTCCCCGAAAGATAATAGAAATGGCTATGGCTTCAGACAAGACACAATATGTAGTTGCATTGATAGCAGAATTCGCAAATCATTTCGGTCTTACAACTGCTCAGGCAGTAGACGCCTGAAGTATTACCTCAGATTTGATACAGTTATTGATAGACCGTGAGCACTTCACACTTCCTCGGGCTGTTGAGGCAGTGTACAAATCTGATATTTATGCAGCCTTGCTGCGTCCAAGAACAGGCCTCTATGCCCAAAGTTCTGGATATGTCTACCAATATCTTGACAAAGAATTGAAAAAAATGCTTAACATTGAACCGTCACGGGGTGAGCCATAGACAAACTGCTAATGCATCGTCTTCGAATTTTTATCGTCACTCATAAACCCTGCTCCATTCCTTCAGATGGTGTGATGACACCGATTCATGTGGGAAGGGCCGTCTCGCCATACAAGGAAGAGATGTCTTGGATGCAGGGAGACGACATTGGGGGGAGTATCTCACAGAAGAATCCGCAGTATTGCGAGATGACGGCGCACTACTGGATATGGAAGAATGTCCACGATACGGAATATGTAGGCGTATGTCATTACAGGCGATTCTTTGCCATTGATCTCTCAGAGGATCATATAAAAGAAGTGATGGCCGATGCCGACGTGCTGATGGTTGAGCCTTCATGGTATATCGACAGCGTCTATTCCTATTTCGCAAAATTCATGGGGGCGGAAAACATGACCATCCTATGGATAGTGATGAAGAGGATATGCCCTGAGTATGTAGAGACGCTGAAGAAGATATGTGACGGTGTGAAGTTCCATCCGTTCAATATGCTAATGTGCAGGAAAAGCCTGTTTGATGAGTATGCAGAGTGGATGTTTTCGATTCTCGGTGAGTGTGAAAAGATCGTGAAGCCGTCTCCCTATACGAACGGACGCAGGGCTCTGGCTTATATGGCAGAACTGCTGACTGGCGTGTATTTCATTCACCTGGGACTGAGGATCAAGACTGCACCTTATTATAAAATAGAGGATGGCCAGAAGATATTGATACAGATGACGCCGGAAGAAAGGACGTTGCTGGCGGACTATGAGGCGATGTTGCATGGCGGACTGGCACAGAAAGTGAAATCGGATCGCATCGAGAAGTTCGTGAATCCGGCGATATTGCTGGGATTGAAGAATGACGGAATTGTATGAGCATGAAAAAATATGATTATTTGATTGTTGGTGCCGGACTGTTCGGCGCCACTTTTGCCTATAGGGCGAAACAGGCAGGGAAGAAGTGTCTTGTGATTGACAAGCGTCCGCATCTTGGAGGGAATATCTACTGCGAGAATGTGGAGGGTATCAACGTGCATAAGTATGGGGCGCACATCTTCCATACAAGTAATAAGCAGGTGTGGGAGTTGGTGAACTCCATCGTGGAGTTCAACCGCTATACGAACTCACCCATTGCCAACTACAAGGGGAAGCAGTATAACCTGCCGTTCAACATGAACACATTCTATCAAATGTGGGGCGTGTTGACGCCCGAGGAGGCGAAGGCAAAGATTGAGGAGCAGAAGGCTGAGGCTGTCGCTGCGATGAAGGCTGCAGGAGTGTCAGAGCCTCGGAATCTGGAGGAACAGGCGCTGATGCTGATAGGCAAGGATATCTATGAGGCACTGATTAAAGGGTATACGGAGAAGCAGTGGGGCAGGAAGTGTACGGAGTTGCCTGCTTTTATCATCAAACGATTACCTGTGCGTTTCGTCCATGATAACAACTATTTCAATGACCGCTATCAGGGTATTCCTATTGGAGGGTATAATAAATTGATTGATGGCCTGTTGGATGGCGTTGATACCCTCACGGATATAGATTTTTTTGAAGGTCACACAGATAGCACAGATCTCACAGATAAGTGCCCACTTCGTGAGCATTGGAGAGAGGTGGCAGATCAGTTGGTCTATACTGGGGCACTGGATGAGTATTTCGGCTACAAGCTTGGGAAACTGGAGTGGCGAACAGTGTCGTTCGAGGAGGAGGTGCTGGACACGCCCAACTATCAGGGCAATGCGGTGATGAACTATACGGAGGCCGAGGTGCCTTATACCCGTATTATTGAGCACAAACACTTTGAAATGTTCGGACAGGAGGCGTATGACTGCCAGAAGACGGTAATCAGCCGTGAGTACTCCACGGAATATAAGGAGGGCATGGAGCCTTATTATACTGTCAACGATGAGCGGAACAATGCTTTAGCCGACCAGTATCGCCAGCTGGCTGCCCTGGAGAAGAATGTCATCTTCGGTGGCAGACTTGCAGAATACAAGTATTACGACATGGCTCCGATTGTGGAGAAGGTCTTGTCTTTGGATATCTGATAAGGGCATTGCCTTGATGACCTGGCAATATGGGTGTTGCCAGGTATATTTTGATTGTTAATTGTCAATTTGAATTTTGCTTTTTAATTTATTCTTCCATCCTTCATTATAATTTGAAATTTATTGGCTATCAATTGAATAAAAAATATTTTTGTTTTATTTGCATTCATATACATTCATGTTTTTCTGTGTCTTGCTGATGTTATTATAACAAGCTGGTTTTGCAAGATTTGATGAAGGTTAATGAAAGATAATGGCATACTATTTTATAATAAGTGCCTGTTATTCAGCAATAATATACACTTAATGAATGATGAGTGTCTATTTGTATTTTGAAATTGTATGAAAGTATCGGTTTTTAAACAAAAAGGTAACAAAGAAACAATTGTAAGACAAGTAATCGATTCGTTGGCGCAGTCCATCAGTGGCGGGGAGTATGTGGATGAGGTGCATCATCTGAGGGAATATTACCATCTGATTCATCCGCGACGCACTGAGGATGGAAAGATGGTGACGGACTTCAAATTTAAGATGGACTTGCCAAGAATCTGTTTTGCTGCGGAGGTGGACAACTACAGGCAAAGCCAGCGCATCTTGGCCTATAACGGTCTGATGGTGCTGGAAGCCAACAATCTGGCAGATTATGACGAGGCAGTGCAGATACGGAATGCTGCAGCCCGTCTGCCACAGACGATGATGACCTTTCTCGGGGCAAGCGGTCGTTCGGTGAAGATTGTCTGCAGGGGCGAACGCCTGCCTGACAATGGTGGAGGTCTGCCAGCGGAGCAGGAGGAGATAGAACGTTTCCACCTATTATTATATAAGACGGCCCGCAAGGCCTATAATGCCCAGCTCGATATCACGCTGGACGCACTGAAACCACTGATTTTCAGGACGGTCTACATCTCTGCCGATCCCGATATGAAGTATCGTCCGCAGGCCGTGCCTTTCTATGTCGACATGCAGGAGCCTCAGCAGCCTTCGTTTGTTCCGCTGAAGACCGACGAGGAGAAGATGGCCCAATGGCAGGAAAGCCAGCGGCAGCATTACCTCATGCCGGGAAGGACGGTGAAACGGACGTATGGGCTGAACTACCAGTTCGTGCTGATGGAGGTGATGGGGCACTATTTCGAATTGCCCGATGAGGGGCGTGAGCAGGAACTGCTGGCACGGATAGCGGCAAAGTGCCTGGAGGAAGGCATCCCGCAGGAGATTGCCACGAAGCTGACCATGCTGCATCCGGTGTTCAATTCCGATAAACTGCTGGTGGAGATGACTTTTGCCAACGCCTATGCTGTGGCGAACATGGAGGCTTGGAAGAAACGTAACAAGATCCGACCTCTGAAGAGTGTGCCAGAGGACACGATATTGATGATGAAGACGGATATCTTTCTGCATACGCACTATCAGATGCGTAAGAATGTGATGACCGGTGTGGCGCAGTATCGTGAGAACAACGGTGAGGATGAGGAATTCCGCGATTTGGACGATGAGGCCCGTAACGAAATGACCATGAGGGCGAAGGAGATGGGGCTCAAGACGTGGGACCGGGACATCGCCCGTTTCATCGAGTCGCCGCGCATTGAGAAGTTCGACCCCGTGAACACCTGGCTGGACTCGCTCAAACCCTGGGATGGCCAGGATCGTATTGCAGAACTGGCTGCACGCGTTCCTACGAACCAGCCACATTGGGAGTACTATCTGCACGTATGGCTTCTGGGCATGGTGGCGCATTGGCAGGGTAAGAAGTCGCTCACGGGTAATGCACTCGTACCTTTATTAATAGGTCGTCAGGGCTGTGGCAAGTCGTCGTTCTGTAGAATCCTGCTACCCAATGAGCTGCGCGACTATTACAACGACCGCATCAATTTCAAGAACGAGACCGATCTGAACCTCGGACTGACGAGTTTCGCGCTGATCAATATCGATGAGTTCGACAAGACCACCGTCCGTCAGCAGATTCTCCTGAAGTATCTGCTCTCGACTGCAGATGTTAAGTTCCGTCCGCCATACGGCAAGGCCTATAAACAATACCGCCGCTATGCCTCGTTTATCGGCACGACCAACCATCCGAAGCCATTGACGGATCCATCGGGCTCCCGTCGGTTTGTCTGTGTGGAGGTCACCGACCTGATCAACTTCGAGGATAACCTCGACCATCGGCAGATCTTCGCTCAGCTGAAATACGAGGTGGAGACGGGGATGCGTTACTATCTCGACGACGAGGAGATAGCCCGGTTGATTGAGGAAAACGAGCCTTACCAGCGTGTGGACTCCTTGGCAGAGATGGTGTCGGAGCTTTATCGTCTGCCAGGGGCAGGAGAGAAAGGTGCCTGGACTTCGTCGGGTGAAATCTACGATGCGCTCTGTATCCGTTATGGTAAGACGACCATGCAGCGCTTCAGTCCCGAGAAAATCGGAAATGTGCTTTCCGGACGCCAGTTCGGGCTTAAGCCTGAGCATAAGCTTAAGGGCAACTGTTATCTGCTGGTGAAGAAGTAGATAATAATGAAAGAATCATCTATTATTATTTGGTGGTTTGGGGAAAAATGACTACTTTTGCATTGGAATGCGGAAAGTCAGGATTCTGAATACAGAATTGGTTGCTGCAACCCAGATGGAGTTGCTGGACGAACTGCGACAGGGTGTCGTGGTTACTCCGAATATTGACCATCTGGTTAAGTTGCAGAAGGACAGGGAACTGTATGAGCTTTATCAGAAGACGGAATGGGTGATCTGCGACAGCCGCCTGCTGTACTTGTTCGCCAAACTCCTGCCTCAACGACTGCCCCAGGCTATACCGGGTAGCAGCTTCTTCCCGGCATTCTATAAGTATCATCGGCAGGATGAGGATTGTCGCATCTTCCTTCTGGGAGGTATGGGCGATGTGGCCCAAAGGGCTATGGAGAATATCAACCGGAAAGTGGGCCGCTCTATTGTCGTGGGGGCCTATTCTCCCTCTTTTGGCTTTGACAGTAAACCGGAAGAAAACGAGAGGATTGTCAGCATGATCCGTGCGTCCCGTGCCAATGTGGTGCCGGTTTGTGTGGGGTGCCCGAAACAGGAAAAATGGATATACCAGTATAAGGACCGGTTGCCGGAGGTCAGAATCTGGATGGCTCTGGGAGCCACCATCGATTTTGAGGCAGGTAATGTAAGGCGTGCTCCGAAGATATGGCAAAAGCTGTATCTGGAATGGTTCTACCGTTTCTGCAAGGAACCAAGAAGACTCTTTAAGCGTTATTTTATTGACGATATGAAGTTCTTCTGGTATTTTGGAAAACAACTGATGGGGATCTACCATGATCCGTTTGAGAAAAAGAAGCAATGAAAACAGATACGATATTCGAGTTTGTCAGGTTTGCCCTCAACGATAAGGCCACGGTCTTTGAGTCGTCGGATGAGTTGGACTGGGAGGTGCTTTATGAGTTTGCCAAGAAGCAGACCATTGTAGGAGTAATGTTCGCGGGCGTTGAGAAACTGGCTAAGGAGCAAAGACCCCCTAAGCAGATACTGATGAACTGGTATATGCTGGTAGAGCATGTCAAGAAGCGTAATGTCAGACTGAACGAGGCTGTGATAGAGGTTACGAGTCAGTTTGAGCGTGATGGCTTTCCTAACTGTGTGCTGAAAGGGCAGGGTAATGCGCTGATGTATCCTGATCCTTCACTGCGTGTACCGGGTGATATCGATCTGTGGCCTTTGGCTGATCGGAAGAAGATTTTCAGATATGTGAGACAGAGGTTTCCCAACACAGAGATGCTCTATCACCATTTGGAGTATCCGATTATCAAGGGCGTGATGACGGAGGTGCATTTCTTCCCGATGTTCTTGAATAATCCGCTGTATAACAGACGGTTCCAGAAATGGATGGCATCTGTTGCCAAGCAACAGTGTGAGAACAGGGTAGAACTGCCACAGGGTTCTTTCTGCAAACCGACGGATGATTTCAATGTGGTTTACCAATTGGCGCATATACGGCATCATTTCTTTGATGAGGGAATCGGACTGAGGCAGATGCTGGATTATTACTATCTTCTGAAAAGTGAGAAGGTGGTGGCTCAGCGGGATGACTTGCAGCGACTGTTGAAGAACATGGGCCTATTGGACTTTGCTGGGGCAGTGATGTATGCCATGAAGGAAGTGTTTGGCTTGGAAGAGGCTTACTGGCTGACCCAGCCTCGGGAGAAAATCGGAAAGATGCTGGTGGAGGAAATCTTGATGACGGGTAATTTCGGACATCAGGACAGCAGGTTCGGCAATCTGAAGAAAAGCTCCCGCGTTGCCCGTCTGTCTTCTCTGCTGAAGAAGAACATGCGCTTTTGCTGGTATTTCCCGGGAGAGGTGGTCTTCTCGTTCCTGTTCAGGTTGGGACAGCCTGTCTGGAGATGCTGGGCTAATATGAAATATTCACAATGATAAAGATATATGCTATGACAAATAACAGCAGGACTAATAATTTGGTGAAGATCTGGGTGATTCTGGCGGACTTCGTGCTGCTCAATCTGTTGCTCTATCTGTGTGCTGAGTATTATCCGAGAATAGCCGACTGGACCCCGCAGAAATTCAGATTATTTGCCATTACCCTTAATGTGGCACTGTTGATCAGTCATTATTATAATTCGCCCATTGTCCATCTGCGGGTCATTTCGGTGGGGGATATCATTAAGCGCATCATCAGGCTTGATGCGATGACTGTTTTGATGGCTTATCTGATAATGAAAGGTATCAGTCTTACGCAGACGAAAGTAGGAACCCAGCTGATGGAGGTCGGCACGGTTTTCTTTTTGGTATTGCTCATTTCCCGCTATCTGGAGAGGGTGATCATCAAGCATTACCGTCAAAAAGGACGAAATACACGGATGGCCCTTTTTGTGGGGGCGGATCCGGAACTGCTGAATATCTATCAGCGGCTGAATGATGATGCGTCGAAGGGATATAAGGTGACGGGCTATTATGCTAATAAGGAGATGGCAGATATACCCGATGATGTCCATTTGAAACAACTTGGCTCGCTGGATGAATTCATGGACCGCATCAGACGGCAAGATGGCGTTGGGGATTGTGATGAGATCTATGTGTGTCTCTCCAGAAAGGACAGAAAGGCCATACGGGAGATCTCTGACTATTGTGACCAGAAAGTGGTGCGATTCTATTATGTGCCAGTATCGGTGGAGACCTTAGGAATCGATTTGAAGCGCGAAATGCTGGATGACATCGAAATATTCACCACGCACGAGAATCCGCTGACAAATCCGGTGAATAAACTCATCAAGCGGACATTTGACGTTGTGGTGTCTTTTATTGCTTTGCTGTTTCTGTTGCCATTCCTGCCCATCTTGTGGCTGATTGTCAAGATTCAGAGTCCTGGTCCCTTGTTCTTCAAACAGATGAGAACCGGTCTTGACGGAAAGGAGTTCTTGTGCTACAAATTCCGTTCGATGCATGTGAATGATGATGCAGACAAGTTGCAGGCTACTGAGAATGACCCGCGTAAGTATCCGTTTGGCAATTTCATGCGCAAGGCCAATATCGATGAACTGCCTCAGTTCTGGAATGTGCTGAAAGGGGATATGTCGATTGTCGGGCCTAGGCCACACATGCTGGCGCATACCGATCAGTATAGTCATCTGATCAGCAAGTATATGGTGCGCCATTTCGTGAAACCCGGTGTGACGGGGTGGGCCCAGGTGACGGGGTTCCGTGGGGAGACGAAAGAACTCTGGCAGATGGAGGGGCGCGTGAAGCGCGACATCTGGTATATGGAGCACTGGTCGATCTGGCTGGATATCCGTATCATCTGGATGACAGCAAAGAGCATTTTCGTTCATGACGAACATGCTTATTAGTGAACTTCACTCCCTGACGTATTTGGGCATTCATAAAAAGAGAGGAGAGGTCCATGGCTCCTCTCCCCAAGAAAGGGACTTCTTCCCTTATCTAAGGCTGAACGACATGTCGCATGGGGTTCGGCCCCAAACTTTTTTCATAGTCAATTCAATTTTTATTGTTTCCTTAGCTGAATTCTGGTGCAAATATATGGAAAATATTGTTAAGTACAAAATGATTTTTGATAAAATTTTTTCATTGTAATAAAGTTTCTTAAATTCCTGATAATCAGCGGAATTTTTATTATCTTTGTAAATTAGTTTGTTTTCAAAAAATGAGTTGAATGAACATTCGGTGTTTGGTGGTGTGAAAATAAAGTTGTAACTTTGCAGGCATGAAAGCGAAACAATATCTTTATCCGTTGCTTTTTGAGCCGAACTTAAAGACGGTAGTCTGGGGCGGACAGCAGCTCAGACCTTATAAAGGACTGGATGCTTCTGACGAGCCGATAGGGGAGAGCTGGGAGGTGAGTGCCGTTCCTTCAGGGGTCGGCATCATCAGTAATGGCATCTGGCAGGGGCGAGACCTGGTGTCGGTGATCAATGAACACCCGGAGGAGATCCTTGGCAAGGCTGTCAACGAGAAATATCACGGACAGTTGCCTCTGTTGGTGAAATTCATTGATGCCAAGCGTGACCTGAGCATCCAGGTGCATCCTAACGACGAGATGGCCCTGCGCGAACATGGCAAGATGGGCAAGTCGGAAATGTGGTATATCATCAAGGCGGAGGAGGGGGC
>Ga0247610_10000702_pt1 | contig 45535 bp, 44 predicted proteins | sample 174DNAGHGhighgp2_FD_193483 | JGI IMG/M metagenome (GOLD analysis project Ga0247610, IMG submission 193483) | Sheep rumen microbial communities from Palmerston North, Manawatu-Wanganui, New Zealand - 1742 DNA GHGhigh gp2 | ecosystem: Host-associated > Mammals > Digestive system > Stomach > Rumen...
AACGACCGTTTGACGGTTTCGCTCGATAGTAGTGGGGATAGTTTGCATAAAAGGGGCTACCGCGTTGCTACCACCGAAGCGCCTATCAGCGAAGTACTCGCTGCCGGAATGCTCCTCATGGCGGGATGGAAAGGACAATCGGATTTCTACGACCCTATGTGCGGTTCAGGTACCCTCTTGATCGAAGCAGCACTCATTGCCCGCAATATTGCGCCGGGAGTCTTCCGTCAGTCCTTCGCTTTCGAAAAGTGGCTGGATTTTGATGCCGATCTATGGAACGATATTTACAACGACGATAGCCGTGAGCGTGAGTTCAACCATCGCATCTATGGCTCCGACGCTTCTTTTTATGCCATCCAACAGGCTACCAAAAACCTCAAATCCGCCGGCGTTCAGAAAGATATCGAACTCAAACAAATCCGCATGGAGGAACTAAAAGACCTTCATACCCTCCCTTGCGGGGTGAAGGGCTCTGCCCGATCGGACTGCCAGTGGTCGTCCGTAGAACATCGTGGGGGCGCTCCTTTAGTGATGCTCAACCCGCCTTATGGAGAACGCCTCAAATCCAACAAAGAGATGGAAGATCTTTATAGCGCCATCGGTTCGACCCTCAAGCATCAGTTTACCGGTTCTACTGCATGGATCATCTCTTCCAATGTAGCGGCCATGAAGTGCATCGGACTCAAACCCTCCAAAAAATACCATTTGCTCAACGGCGAGCTCGATTGCCAATTCAATCGCTACGATCTCTTCGCCGGCAAAAGAAAAGAAAATGTCCAAATGAGTAAATGAAAAAATGTGAAAATGTGTAAATGTGAAAATAAATGAACTCCCAGCCCCTCTATATAGCTGATTTTAACTATCCGCTCCCCGATGAGCGGATTGCCAAATACCCCCTGCCGGAACGCGACCACAGCAAACTGTTGGTCTATCGTGATGGACAGGTAAGCGAAGATCATTTTTACAATATAGGCGACTACATAGCGCCGCATTCACTCCTTATATATAATAATACGCGCGTGATACAGGCCCGTCTGGAGTTCCATAAACCCACCGGCGCACGCATCGAAGTCTTCTGTTTGGAACCGATCACCCCTCATGACTACCAGCTGTCCCTCTCTTCCACCACCGGTTGTACCTGGAAATGTATGGTGGGGAACGTGAAAAAATGGCACGATGAGGCGATTGAACTCAAAGCAGGCTCTTTCACCCTCCGCGCATACAAAGAGCAGACCTTGGGCAATACCTTCGCTATTCGTTTTGCCTGGAATGAAGAGAATGTCTCTTTTGCAGAGATCTTGGATGCCGCAGGCGAACTGCCTATCCCGCCGTACTTGAATCGCAAAACCGAAGCATCCGACCTCAAGACATACCAAACGGTTTATTCGCGTATCAAAGGCTCGGTCGCTGCCCCGACTGCCGGTCTGCATTTTACCCAAAACGTACTCGATGATCTTCGTGCCAGAGGTATAGAAACCGATGAAGTAACCCTACACGTCGGAGCCGGAACCTTCCTGCCCGTCAAAACAGCAGATGCGAACGAACATGTAATGCACACAGAGATCATCGCCGTGCCGCGTGAGACCATCGCACATATTCTCTCCCAACTCGGACACATCGTAGCGGTCGGTACCACCTCCATGCGCACGCTCGAATCGCTCTATTTTATCGGATGTCAACTCTGTCTGGTAGAATCGCCCTTCGATCTGGAATATAGACTCAAAGTGAGTCAGTTCGAGCCATACGAAAGAGAGTACGATACATCCGTCTCAAGCGCTTTGAAAGCCATCCTGTATTATTTGGACGCAACGCATCAAACCACCCTTCATGCGGAAACCCAGATTATGATCAAACCCGGATACACATTCCGCATCGTGGATCAACTGATCACAAATTTCCATCAACCTCAGTCCACCTTGCTGCTACTCGTCAGCGCGTTTGTCGGGGGCGATTGGCATACCATTTACGACTATGCCCTCTCCCATGATTTCCGCTTCCTGAGTTACGGAGACAGTTCGATCCTCAATCGCAAATGAGAAAATAGGGAAAGGAGGATAATACAATGATCGATACCCATTGTCATATAGATGAAGAAGCCTTCAACGTAGATCGTGAAGAGGTGATCGCCCGCCAACAGGAGTACGGCGTGGAAGCCATGATCGTTCCGGGCGTCAATGTAGCTTCTATCGAAACGGTTCTTGCCGTATGTCACGCGCACCCGGGTTATTGTTATCCGGCTTTGGGACTGCATCCCGAAGATGTCAAAGCGGATTGGCAGGCACAACTGTCCATCGTTGAGACCGCTATTCGCGACCATCGGAACGAATTAGTCGCGATCGGAGAAATCGGTTTGGATTACTATTGGGATAAAACCTACAAGGAGGAGCAGCAGGAAGTTCTCCGCCGGCAACTCCTTCTTGCCCGCGAACTGAACTTACCGGTTATCCTGCATAACCGCGAAGCAACCGAAGATATCCTGCGTATCGTCCGCGAAGTCCAAATGTCAAATGTACAATCTCAAATTCCAAATTTAAGGGGCGTCTTCCATTGCTTCAACGGAAGCAAAGAGACCGCGCAGCAAATTCTGAATATGGGTTTCTATCTCGGTATAGGGGGAGTTCTGACTTTCAAAAATTGCAAATTGGGGGAGACTTTGAGTGAACTTTCCGCTCTCCATTCACCCTCCTCCATTCTCAACCGACTTTTGTTGGAGACCGATGCTCCTTATATGGCACCCGTTCCCCATCGTGGAGAGCGAAATGAAAGTCGATTCATGACCCATGTTGCAGATCGACTCGCTTTGCACCTAAATTGCACAAAAGAAGGCATAATTGACGCAACAAATGCCAATACAAGGCTACTTTTTGGCATAAAATGAATATTTTTTGCAAAAAAATGCGCTAAACTCTTGCGTATGTCATAAAAAAGCAGTAATTTTGTAGCCGATATTGAAAAACGCGCTCTAAAAAAGACGAAGGAGAGATGCTCGAGTGGTTGAAGAGGCACGCCTGGAAAGCGTGTAAACTCCAAAAGGGTTTCCGGGGTTCGAATCCCCGTCTCTCCGCAAAGGTTTTGCATCGAGCTGGGGAAGAAAGCTCGCTTTCGGACACGGATAGATGCAAAAGCTTTGTACAGGATGCCCGTGGCAGACTGAGGGATTACGAAGAAATCCCCGTCTCTCCGCAAAGATTTTGCATCAAGCCGGGGAAGAAAGCTCGCTTTCGGACACGGATAGATGCAAAAGCTTTGTACAGAATGCCCGTGGCAGACTGTGGGGATTACAAAGAAATCCCCAAGGAGAGTATTGAGTCCATTGGCGCTATATATTAACCGAAAACATAATAAACACAAATAACTATTAACAATTTTATTCTCATGAAAAAAGTATTTGCAACCCTTACGGTGCTCGCTATGCTGACCTTTGGTAGCACAGCTGTAATGGCACAAGACGATGCAGCCGCTCCCGCAGCAGAAGAGGCAGCTGTAGAACAAGTTGAAGATGAAGCTGCTCCCGTTGAGGCTGAAGCTGTTGAGGCTCCCGCTGAGCAGAAAGCAGACAATGCTGTCGTTGCTCTCCACAAAACGTTGAAGACCAAGTTCATCGAAGGTGGTGCGTTCTTTATGGCATTGACCCTCATCACGCTCATCATCGGTCTCGGTTTCTGTATCGAGCGTATTATCTATCTGTCATTAAGCAAAACCAACACCAAAAAGCTGCTCGCTCAAATCGAGGATGCTCTGAAGAAAGGTGGCATTGATGCTGCTCTGGATGTTTGCCGCAATACTCGCGGTCCGGTTGCTTCCATCTTCTATCAAGGCCTCAGCCGCTACCACGAAGGTGTGGACGTTGTTGAGAAAACAGTAGCTTCCTATGGTGGCGTTCAACTCGGTTTGCTCGAGAAGAACCTCTCCTGGATCTCCCTCTTCATCTCCATCGCTCCGTCTCTCGGATTCTTGGGTACCATCATCGGTATGATCGCTGCATTCGATAAAATCCAGCAGGTTGGTGATATCTCCGCTACTGTTGTTGCCGGCGGTATCAAGGTCGCTCTGTTGACCACCCTCCTCGGTCTTATCATCGCTATCATTCTGCAGTTGTTCTACAACTACATTCTCTACCTCATCGAGGATCTCGTGAATGAAATGGAGGACAGCTCGATTAGTCTGCTCGACCTTGTAGTAGAATACGACGCTGCCCAGAAGAAATAATAAAAGCCATCAGCCATCAGCCGTCAGTCTATTTTGGAATGAGACTGAATGCTGAAAACTGAATGCTGAATGTTAACTTTTAAAATTCTGAGCAATATGAATGAGAAATATAAATTATTCCCGAAGATTGCCCTCTGGTCATTATCGCTCTTGAGCGTATGTGTCATTATCGGATACATGGTAATGATCATGACCGGCAATAATGAGGGTACTTGGGAAGTAGCAGGCGAGTTCCTGGCTATTCCTAAGTTCACTAGCGGATACCTCGTATGGACGTACGTGCTCGTAGCAGTGGCTGCTATATCTTTCGCAATCTCTCTGTGTATTCTGGTATTCCACCTGTTCCAAAAAGATGCTAAAAAGGCCATCATGTTCTTGGCTGTCATCTTTATGTATATGATCGTGGTTCCGGCTATTTGTTTCGGTCTCGCTTCCGGCGACGCTGTAGAAATTATCGGATACGAAGGTACAGACAATGTGGGTATCTGGGCTAGAGTCAGCGAAGCAATGTTGTACTGGACCTATTTCGCAGTCATTTCTACTCTCATCGCAATGGGATGTGGTATCGTGTACAAATCGCTTAAAAAATAAAATACATCTATCATGGCAAAGAAAATCCCACAGATTAACGCCAGCTCAATGGCCGACATCTCGTTCTTGTTGCTGATTTTCTTCCTGGTAACTACGTCTATGGATGTAAACCAGGGACTGGCTCGCCGTCTGCCTGCGCCTATTCCACCCGATCAGAAAGTGGAAGATAAGGATATCAACAAGCGCAACCTCTTGGTAGTCAAGATTAACTCGGCTAACCAACTGATGGTTCAAGGCCAGTTGATGGATGTGAAGCAATTGAGAGAAAAGGCCAAAGAGTTCATCAAAAACGAGGATGACAATGCCTATCTGCCTAAGTTGGTGGAAGAAGATTTCGGAGGTAAAATCGGTGTACGAAAATATACCAAAGACCACGTGATCTCCGTTCAAAACGATGTGGATACGCAATATCAAGCTTACCTCGAAGTGCAAAATGAACTCGTAGCTGCGTACAATGAATTGCGTGACGAACTCGCACGCGAGGTGTATCACAAAGGCTACAATGAACTCGATGAGGAGGACCAAAAACTGATCCAAAAAGTTTATCCTCAGAAGATTTCAGAGGCAGAGCCTAAAAACTATGGAGGAAATTGATTATGGCTAAGATACGTAGAAATGAAAAGCGTGAGATGCCGGCGTTGAATACGTCTTCTCTCCCTGATATTATCTTCATGCTGCTGTTCTTCTTCATGTCAGTAACATCCATGAAAGAGGTTACTTACAAGGTGCAATTCAAAACCCCGCAAGCAACCGAACTCACCAAGCTGGAGAAAAAATCACTCGTGCGCTACATCTACGTCGGTACTCCGACGGCTGAGTTCCGCAAACAATACGGTGCTGAAACGCGTATCCAATTGGACGACGCCTTTGCTGAGGTAAACGAAATCGGAGAGTATATCGTCAACGAGCGTTCCTCTATGAAAGAGTCTGACCAAGGTCTGATGACCGTTTCCATCAAAGCGGACAAGGATACCAAGATGGGTATCATCGCGGATATCAAACAGGAATTGAGACGCGCTTACGCCCTCAAAATCAGTTATGCCGCTACGCAACGCACAAGTTATTAACTTAGACAAGAAAGACCGCTTCACCGCGGTCTTTTTTGTATCCGTATCTCTCCTCTTGATAGGCGCGATAACCGCTTGCAACCATCGTTCCACCACCCGGTTAGACTACTCCTCTGCTCAAACAGAATGGAGAGAAGGAGATATCATCTTCCGATGCGGATACGGGGCAGAGAGCAAAGCGGTCACTTGGCGGTCGGCTGCTCATTACTCCCACGTCGGATTGCTCCATTATGATTCTTTGGACAACGAATGGCAAGTAATCCACGCCGTTCCGGCGGAAGACGAACCAGAATATCTCAAATCCGAGCCGGTCTCGGTCTTCCTAAGTCCAAATCGCGCGAGTAGTGGCGCATGGTTGAGGGTCAATTGTAACGATACCATCGCGCAGAGAGCGGCTCAATACGCCTTATCCAAAGCAGAGCAACAACTGCTCTTTGACAATGAATACCTGCTCGAGGACTCCACGCAACTCTATTGCACCGAACTCGTTTGGCGGGCTTATATATCACAAGGAATAGATGTAACATCGGGACATACGCAACCCGTTCCGACCATCTTTAGCAGGGAAGGAAAGGCAATCTTCCCCTCGGATATTGAACAGAGTGAAACCACTCTTTTTATAAAATCCTTAAAATAAATTCGTATGAAGAAATTCTTTTATTTGATGGCAATTGCCATCGTTGGGCTGGCTTTTGTTGCCTGCGGCAAAAATGCTTCTCCCGAGAATGCTACCGAAGCATGTCTCAAAAGTTATGTACAAGGTGACTACAAAGGCATGATCGACCAGTATTACTTCAAAAATGAAGTAAACGAAGAAACCAAAGAGCAGTATGCCGAACTCATTAAGACTAAAGTCGCTCCGGAATTAGAGAAAAAAGGCGGTCTCAAATCCTATACCGTAGGAGAGACCACACTGGCTGAAGATGGTCAAAGTGCTGTCGTAAAATACACCCTCCATTATGGCGATGGTTCCTGCAACGAAGATCAAATGGATGTCGTTCTCGTGGACGGCAAATGGATGCCCAGCGCAGGTAAATAACTATTGCAGTTTCTTACCCGATACCTTCAGCTTACTGAGCTGAAGGTATTTTTTATTCTGCGGCCTGCCGTTGGAGTCATACCACGGCAAAAACCGAATATGCAAACTCTCGCCGGCGGGAATCAAAATGGGTTCATCCAACCGAACGATGATCTTACGCTTATTCGGCAGCGCCGTGTTCTCATAGATCGTGGTTACGTCCCGGAAATGCTCCCCGAAACCATAATTGATATGTATATTCATCCCCTCGCCTCCCATGGCGCGTACCGGAATAGCAATCTTTTCAATCACCATTCCTTTTTTCTTCTCCGCGCGAATGGTATATTCAATATAGCGGTTTGCTACCTCATCTATCTCACCCGCCGGCCAATAACCGCCTACCGGAGTATAACCTTTTTTGCCATATTCCAAATTGTTCAATTGAATATCCGCGATCTCCATTTCAAAGGACGTTCCTTGAGCCGCAAAAGCCGCCTTCCTGCCCTTTTCTTCAATAGCTTGCGCATATTCGGCATAGGCAGCCTCGCTCGGTTCCGCCATCCACGAATGCAATGCCTCTAACTCGTGCGACCGGAGAATCAGCTCATACGCCAAACGGGCTATAACCATACCACCCTCAGCACTCGTATGGGTCTTGTCGCCGCAGTTGAAAAAATGATCCATGCAATACTCTTTGCCATACTCCTCGTACGTCCGGCAACTCACACTCGTCATATCCAAATACGGAACCCCCATCTCTTGCGCCACTTCAAGCATACAACGAACATAGTTCTTATCCTTTGTACATGGTACATTGTCACTTTGTAAATCCAATAAATGCCTTCCTTCGTTATTGATCTTTCCATCCTTGAAATACGCACGACATATCGGGCTCATCAAAATAGGCGTTACACCCATCTCCCGTGCTTCACAGATGTACTTGCGCAAATACGCCTTGTACGTAGTATTCGGCTCCGTACCGCGCATGTCTGTCAATGTATCTTTCCCCTCAGCACGCAAACGCTCATTCTCCACATACACATCCTCCCCCTTGCATTTTTCATCATTGTGCGCAAACTGTATAATCAGGTAGTCCCCGGTACTCATTTGCGCCTTCACACTCGGCCATAAGTTATCCGTCTCATAGAACGTACGCGTACTCGCTCCACTCTTTCCCCGATTGTTTACTTCTACCGAATCCGGATTGAAAAATGCTTGCAGGTACATACCCCATCCGCGTTTCGGTGTGGCTGCCGGTTTGTACTCCGACATCGTACTGTCGCCTATCGTATGAACCTTCCGTTTGGCACTGTACAACGGAAGAATGAATAAACCGCTAAAGGCTATGATAAAAAGGACTCTTTTTTGCATAAGTTTACCGTTTTATATGTTTACTTGCTGCAAAGGTAGTGTTTTTTTTTTACTTATGCAAATTTTTCTTGCATATATCATTTTTTTTTTGTAATTTTGCACGCAAAATTGTAAAATCGCAAATCGTCAAATCGTAAATAAGTATGATACTCGACAAATTAGAGAACGCCGATTGGTACTATGACAGTGTACCGGGCTTGAAAGAATTCATGAAATTCTACAACGACAATGATTTAGAGGAAATGCCGGCATGTAAGATTTACTTGGACGGGAAAGACCTCTTTGTGAACATCCTTGATTTCAAAGGAAAAGAGGAGTCCAAATGCCGGATGGAGGCGCATAAGGACTATCTGGATATCCAAATCCCGCTGGGCGATGATGAAGTGATGGGATGGAAAGCGCAAGTGGATTGTCTCGATGTGACACAGGAGTACGACGAAGGCAAAGACGTGGAGTTTTATGCCGATAAAGCTACCGCTAAATTCACCGTTCCCGCAGGGCATTTCGCTGTATTCTTCCCCTCGGATGCACACCAACCCGGTATCGCTCCGGGTAAAGAGTATCGCAAACTCATTGTGAAGGCAAGAGTTAACCAATAAATCCCAAATACTATGGCTACCAAGAAAGAGAAACACTTAACGATCGTTGAACGCGATCCGTATTTGCAACCTTATGAGAGTGCTTTGCAGGGAAGATATGACTACGCCCTCCGTAAGGAACAAGAACTAACCGGTGGACAAAACCTCTCCGAATGGGCTACCGGATACCTGTTCTTCGGATTGCATCATCAAAAACCCTATACCGATGCCAAAGGCAAGAAAGTAGCCGGCAAATGGGTACTCCGCGAATGGGCTCCTAATGCTACCGCTATCTATATCAAAGGAGATATGAATGATTGGCAGAAGGATGAGAAATACCGTCTGCAACCTATTGGAAACGGTGTTTGGGAAGTTACACTCCCCGAGAAAGCGATGAAGCACGGCCAGATGTACAAACTGCTCGTCGAGTGGAATGGTGGTTATGGAGAACGAATCCCTTCCTATGCACGACGCGTCGTACAAGACGAGCAGACCAAGATCTTCTCCGCACAAGTCTGGGACGAACCCGAATATGAGTGGAAAAACCGAAAGAAGGGAAAAAGGGGCAAAGTACAAAGTACAAAGGAAGCGCTCTTTATCTACGAGTGCCATATTGGCATGTCTTCGGAGCAGGAGAAGGTCAATTCCTACGAAGAGTTCCGTCGGGATGTACTCCCGCGTATCGCCAACCTCGGATATAACTGCATCCAGATCATGGCGATTCAGGAACATCCGTACTATGGCTCCTTCGGCTATCATGTATCCAATTTCTTCGCTGCATCCAGCCGCTTTGGTACCCCTAACGAACTCAAAGCGCTCATCGATGATGCACACGGAAGAGGCATGAAAGTGATCATGGACCTTGTTCACTCCCATGCCGTCAAAAACGAACTCGAGGGACTCGGTAACTTCGATGGTACACCCTACCAGTATTTCCACGACGGTGCCCGCCGTGAACACCCAGCGTGGGATTCGCTATGCTTCAATTACGGCAAAAACGAAGTGCTCCATTTCTTGCTGTCCAACTGTAAGTTCTGGATTGACGAGTACGACTTCGATGGATTCCGCTTTGATGGCGTCACCTCGATGATCTACCTCAGTCATGGTTTGGGAGAAGACTTCAACGGATATGACTCCTACTTCGGCGGAAACGTAGACGGAGATGCTATCATGTACCTCACTCTTGCCAACAAAGTCATCCACGAGGTCAAACCCAATGCCGTTACCATCGCCGAAGAGATGTCCGGTATGCCCGGATTGGCGTATCCGATCGCCGATGGTGGCGTCGGATTCGACTACCGGCTCGCTATGGGCATCCCGGATTTCTGGATCAAATACATCAAAGAAGTCAAAGATGAGGATTGGAAAGCAGGGCATATCTACTATGAAATGACCAACCGCCGAGAGGATGAGAAAACCATCTCATACGCCGAAAGCCATGACCAAGCCCTCGTGGGAGACAAAACGATCATCTTCCGCCTCGTCGATGCAGATATGTACTGGCATTTCGAACATGGTCATTCCAACTATACGGTGGACCGCGGTATCGCTTTGCATAAGATGATCCGTCTCATCACGGCATCCACCATTAATGGTGGATACCTCACCTTCATGGGAAACGAGTTCGGACATCCCGAATGGATTGATTTCCCACGTGAAGGCAATGGTTGGAGTTACAAATATGCACGCCGCCAATGGAGCCTCGTGGACAATCCCAACTATTTCTTCTCCGATCTCAACCGCTTTGACAACAAGATGGTTCACCTTCTGCGTCAACATCTGCTAATCCAAAACCCCACGGCGGAAGAGAAACAATATAGGGTTGGCAAACATCTTCCTTGGGTTCTGAAATGGTGTGATAACGAAGGCGATCAAGTAGTAGCCTATTCCCGTGGAGATCTGTTGTTTATCTTCAACTGGAATGGACAAAAATCCTTCGCTGACTACGGCATTCTCGTGCCGGAAGGGAAATACAAAGTGGTGCTCAATACCGATGCCAAAGAGTTCGCAGGCTTCGGCATCAGCGATGACTCCGTGGAGCATTTCACCCAATACGATCCGCTCTATCAACCGGATGGAAAGGGATGGCTCAAGATGTATCTCCCTGCCCGCTCCGCAGTGGTTTTGAAAAAAGAAGAATAAATCCCGAGATCACGTCATCACGTTATCACGTCATCCCGAAAAAACTAAAAACAATGAAAAAATATCTGTACATCTTCCTGGTGGTTGCCTTGGCGTTCGTTGGCTGTAAAAAGAAACCAACGCAAACCACGGAAACAACCCAACCAACGGAAACAACGGCGGACTCATCCGCCTACATCAACATTTCTGCCCTTACCCCCACTGGCGAACTACTCTCTCTCTCCGACCTCGTTGGAAAGACGGACTATGTTCTACTGGATTTCTGGGCTTCATGGTGTAATCCCTGCCGACAATTCGTGCCGGTTCTCAAAGAGATCTATCGCTCCCAACCCGAAGGACATCTACAAATCCTCAGTTGTTCGGTGGATCAGGATCTCATGGCGTGGCAAGTGGCTTTGAACGAAGAGCAAATGCCTTGGCCGCAAATGCGGGAAGATCCCGAGCATCCATGCTCCGATAAGTACGGTGTGCAGTTCATCCCTCACACCGTTCTCATTGACCGAAATGGGAAGATCGTCGGCGTCAACCTCGACGAACCCGAACTCGAACAGATCCTATTCGGGGAATAAAGAAGAAAATAAGAAAATGAATAAATAAGAAAATAATCCTGTTATGCGAGTTATTATCGAACCTTCGTATGATCTGCTGAGTCAGTGGGCTGCGAATTATGTAGCAAAGAAAATTCTGGACTTTGATCCTAAAGAGAGCAAACCTTTCGTTTTAGGTCTGCCTACTGGTAGTTCACCTCTGGGCATGTACAAAGCCCTTATTGAGCTGAATAAGGCCGGCAAAGTATCTTTCCGAAATGTAGTCACGTTCAATATGGACGAGTATGTCAACTTACCCGAAGACCATCCCGAAAGCTACCATAGCTTCATGTGGAATAATTTCTTCAACCATATTGACATCCGCAAAGAGAACGTCAATATCCTCAACGGCAATGCAACCGACCTCGTAGCCGAATGCGCACGGTATGAGGAAAAGATCCGTAATATCGGCGGTATTCACCTCTTCCTCGGCGGCATCGGCCCCGACGGACACATCGCCTTCAACGAACCCGGTTCATCCCTTTCCAGCCGAACCCGTAAGAAAGAGCTCACTACCGATACGATCATCGCTAATAGCCGTTTCTTCGACAATGATGTCAACCAAGTCCCCAAGACTGCCCTCACCGTCGGTGTCGGTACCGTCATGGACGCACAAGAAGTACTCATCATGGTCAACGGACATAATAAAGCACGTGCTCTTCAACACGCCATCGAAGAACCGATCTCACACATGTGGACCGTCTCCGCACTACAAATGCACCAACATGGCATCATCGTCTGCGATGAAGCTGCATGCGAGGAACTCAAACTCGGTACCTTCAATTATTTCAAGGACATCGAGAAAAACAACCTTGATCCCGCTACACTCTTGTAACTCACCTCTGCTAAACGATTACGTATGTTGAATGTTGGGTAGATATTTGTAAATGATGAAAAAAAATAAATCCTAAAATCTTGTCAGTCCTGTTGTTTCTTGCAACGGGATTGACTTGTTATGATGCCCAAACACTTTTTTCGGGCATCGTGAAAGAAACAAGCGGCGGTACAGCATGGACTAAATACTATGCTCATTCAACTATTCCAACGATGGCGGATTATTGAGGAACACTGGCTTCACACGTTGGAACGCCAATATCAAAGTAAGCCAGAAGATATTGGAAAACCTACATGTGGATGCCGATATCCGTTATACTGAAAGGAATTATCGTGGTGTAAAAAGATGAAAATCGCTCTTAATCGGGCGGTTTTTTTTAGTTTTTCTTGCACATGTCAAAAAAAATCTGTAACTTTGCAGCCGCAAAGGATTTTTATTATGAATATTATCAAAACACCCATTGATGGACTGCTCGTCATTGAACCACAGGTCTTTAACGATGCACGGGGCTATTTCGTCGAAACCTACAATGAACAACGCTATCGGGACGCAGGTATTGACGCTCGCTTTGTGCAGGACAATCAGTCCTGCTCATCTTACGGAGTAGTCAGAGGTCTGCATTTTCAACGCCCGCCTTATACCCAGGCGAAATTAGTCTGCTGCACCGTCGGACGAGTGCTCGATGTTGCCGTCGATCTGCGAAAAAACAGCCCTACTTTCGGGCAATGGTACAGCGTGGAACTCAGTGAGGAGAACAAACGCCAATTCTTCATCCCACGCGGCTTTGCACATGGATTCTCCGTGCTCAGCGAACAAGCTATCTTTACCTATAAATGCGATAACCTCTACCATCCCGAAGCGGATGGCGGATTACTGCTTGGCGACCCCGATCTGGCAATCGATTGGCAAGTTCCCGAAGAGTTACGCATTCTAAGTGAAAAAGACCAAAAACACCCCCTCTTGAGAGATTTTGTCTCACCATTCTAAATCATTAAATCATCAATGAACATACTTGTAACTGGAAGTAACGGACAATTGGGCAATGAGATGCGGGTGTTGAGCAAAAAACACACCAACCATGCCTTTCTCTTCACGGATGTCATTCCCGCGCAAGATACCTTTGTGCTAGATATCTGCGACAAAGCAGCGGTTACCGCGTTCGTCGAGGAGCACGCGATTGATCTCATCGTCAATTGCGCCGCATATACAAACGTGGACAAAGCCGAAGAGGACGAACCTACAGCACTTAAGATCAACGCAGAAGCATTAACCGTCCTGGGTTCGCAAGGAGTGAAAGTGATTCACGTAAGCACCGATTATGTCTTCTCCGGCGACGAACATATTCCCTGTCGGGAAACCGATCCCACCGCGCCACGTACCGCTTACGGACGTACTAAATACGAAGGAGAAAAACGCCTCTTGGCGGTTTGTCCCGAAGCAGTGATTCTACGTACGGCTTGGCTCTACTCCGTCTATGGCAATAATTTCGTCAAAACTATGATCAAACTCGGCAAAGAGCGTAAAGAATTGGGCGTTGTCTTTGACCAAATCGGAACACCTACTTATGCCGCGGATTTAGCCGCTGCAATCTTCACCGTCATAGAATGCCCGATGTGGCATCCGGGGATCTATCATTTCACCAACGAAGGCGTATGCTCGTGGTATGATTTTACGATCGCTATTCATGAACTGGCAGGAATCAAAAATTGCCAAGTTCGCCCGATTTTATCGGAAGAATATCAATACAGAACCCCACGCCCTCACTATAGTGTACTCGACAAATCGAAGTTCAAAAAGACCTTCTCAGTCTCCATCCCACATTGGCAGGCATCGTTGGAAAAATGCATCAAATTGTTAAATAGTTAAATCTTCAAATCCTCAAATGGTAGAAACTCTCGATTTTTTGGCTGAATTGGCTTGGAATAACAATAAGGATTGGTTCGATGCCAATAGAGCGCGCTACCAAGCCTGCAGAGACCGATTTGTCGCGTTTTCAACGGAATATATTAGCCGCCTGACGGAGTTCGATCCGACGCTCAAAGGTCTGCAAGCCAAGGATTGTATTTGGCGCATCAATCGGGATATACGTTTTTCAGCAGACAAACGCCCCTATAAAGAGTGGTTTGGGTGTTTTCCCGCTACCGGAGTGTCCGGACAACCCAAAACATGGGGCAAGAAATCCATGCGAGGTGGTTATTACGTACATATTCAACCCGGACAATGTATGTTCGCCGGAGGAATATGGGATCCCGGCAAAGAGTTATTAAAAGCGCTTCGCAGCGAGATAGAAGCCAACTATGATGAAGTGGAAGCAATCATGGCATCCAAAGAATGGAAACGCTATTTTGATCAGGATTTTGACACCCAATGGGGCGCTTTGAAGAAAGTACCAGCCGGGTTTGACCCGGACTTTAAGCACCCCGAATGGCTCAAACATAAAGCATATACTTTCTCCGTCATGCTGAGCGATGAAGAGGTCTGTTCGCCCGATTTCATCGAACAAATTGTAGCAATCGCAAAGGCTGCCAAACCGATGAATGACTTCCTCAATTACACCTTCGAGGAGTACGGCGAATTCCCAAGTAGATGTTAAATCGCAAATAAATCGTACATTGTACATTCATACATTGTACATCACTCGGTCTGATAGTTCAATGGATAGAACGGGGCTCTCCTAAAGCTCAAATGCGGGTTCGATTCCCGCTCGGATCACTAACAATGAGTAAAAAGAAAGCAACATATTACGTAGTATGGAGCGGTAAAACGCCCGGGATTTACAATTCCTGGGAAGACTGCGAAGCGCAAACCAAAGGCGTTCCAGGAGCAAAATATAAAGGTTTTACCACTTACGAAGAAGCTACGCAAGCTTTCGCCTCTTCGCCCGAACAACACATCATCCGCAAATCTTCAAATCCTCAAATCTTCAAAACCTCAAAACCTCAACTCTCCTATCCTATCCTTCCCGCACTAGCTGTAGATGCGGCTTGTAGTGGCAACCCGGGTGTAATGGAGTTCCGCGGAGTGATCGCAGATACCGGTACCGAGGTTTTCCATAGAGGACCTTTCGTTTCCGGCACCAATAATATCGGCGAATTTCTCGCCATCGTATTGGGATTGGCATATCTAAAACAAAAAAATCTCCCTTGGGTGCTCTATACCGATAGCCGCACAGCACTCGCTTGGCTCAATGAAGGACGATGCAAGACGAAGATCGAATGGAACGCACAAAACCAAGATTTGTTTTTCATGGTACGAAAGGCGGAGATGTGGTTACATGATAATACCTGGACTACGCCTATTTATAAGTGGGACACAAAGGCTTGGGGGGAAATTCCCGCGGATTTTGGACGCAAATAATACCTGCACTATGGAGCAAAGTACTATATACAAAGGGATTAAAGAACCGCGAAAGTGCTATTTTGTCAAAAAAAGATGACAAAATGCATTTTTTTATACGATTTTTTTTCATATATCAAAAAAAAGTTGTAATTTTGTAGCCGCAAATAAAAAGCCATCAGTTCTCAACGGTCGTTTATCATCGAACGAAAGCTGAATGCTGAACGCTGAATGTTAATTATAAAATACACAAATAACTTAAATTAATCCACAATTATGACAAAAGTAGCAATTAACGGTTTCGGCCGTATTGGTCGTCTGGCATTCCGTCAGATGTTCGAAGCTGAGGGTTATGAGGTAGTTGCAATCAACGACCTGACCAGCCCGAAAATGTTGGCACACCTTCTCAAATACGATACCGCTCAGGGTGGTTTCGCAGGTAAATTCGGTGAGGGCAAACACTGTGTATCGTACAAAGATGCTGTTCTCGCAGAGGACGGTAAGACCGTAGTAACTCCGGGTTCGATCACTGTTGACGGCAAGGAAATCACTATCTACGCTAAACCGAACGCAGCTGAGCTGCCTTGGGGTGAGCTGGGCATTGATGTAGTACTCGAGTGCACCGGTTTCTATACCAGCAAAGCTAAAGCTTCTGCACATATCGAGGCAGGCGCTAAGAAAGTAGTTATCTCCGCTCCGGCTGGTAACGATCTTCCGACCATCGTTTACAATGTTAACCACAAGACTCTGACTCCGGCAGATACCGTTATCTCCGCAGCTTCCTGTACGACCAACTGCCTCGCTCCGATGGCAGCAGCTCTTCACAAATACGCTCCGATCCAGAGCGGTATCATGAGCACTATCCACGCTTACACCGGCGACCAGATGATTCTGGACGGCCCGCAGCGTAAGGGTGATCTGCGTCGTAGCCGTGCAGGTGCTCAGAACATCGTTCCGAATAGCACCGGTGCTGCTAAGGCTATCGGTCTCGTTATCCCTGAGCTCAACGGCAAACTGATCGGTTCTGCACAACGCGTTCCGACTCCGACCGGCTCGACCACTATCCTGGTTGCAGTAGTTAAGGGTAAAGACATCACTAAAGAGGGCATCAACGCTGCTATGAAGGCTGCTCAAACCGAGTCCTTCGGTTACACCGAGGATGAGATCGTTTCCAGCGATGTAATCGGTATGAAGTTCGGTTCGCTCTTCGATGCTACCCAGACCATGGTCGCTAAGATCGACGAAGAGACCTATCAGGTACAGGTAGTTAGCTGGTACGACAACGAGAACAGCTACACCAGCCAGATGGTTCGCACCATCAAGTACCTCGCAGAGCTCAAGTAATCGTGTCCTCGTGGCTAAAAATCATCAACCAATCTTGGTTGACACACAAAATTAGACGTCCAAAAGGCGTCTAATTTTGTGTTATTCGCCTGGAAAAATCACTTTATTCTCATTTTTCTGCCGCAAAGATTTGCACAATTCAAATAAAAGCAGTACTTTTGCACCATAAATGCGATAAAAAACAGATATGGGAAAAAATAAACTAAAAAAGTTCGCTGAAATGGAGACATTTCCGAATGTATTCCAATGCAGCGCTCAAAGCGCCCAAATGGTCAATGACCCCATGACCAATATCCAAATGGCGAATACGCCCACGGTACACGACATGGCAGGTCATTGGCGCGATAAATACTTTCATAACGATCATCCGATCGTATTGGAGTTAGGTTGCGGACGTGGTGAATACACCGTCGGCTTGGCGCAGCGTTATCCCGATAAGAACTTTATCGGGGTGGATATCAAAGGGGCACGTATGTGGGCCGGGGCGAAACAGGCGGTGCAGGAAGGACTAACCAATGCGGCTTTTCTTCGGACCAACATTGAGTTCATCACCTCTTTCTTTACCAAAGATGAAGTGGATGAGATTTGGATCACGTTCTGCGACCCGCAGATGAAAAAAGCCACCAAACGCCTGACCAGTACCTATTTCATGCAGCGTTACCATCAAATTGTCAAACCCTCCGGCATCATTCATCTCAAGACCGACAGCCCTTTCCTCTATACTTATACGACGGAAATGCTCCGCCTTAACCCTTATCCGGTATTGGCGAATACAGATGATCTATATGCCTGCGAGCAGTATCCGGATGCGCAATGCCTCAAGACGCATTATGAGAAACAATGGCTCGACAGAGGATTGAGTATCAAGTATATAGCATGGCAACTCACACCCTTAGATTCATTCGAAGAACCAACGATTGAGATTGAGAAAGATACCTATCGGTCGTATGGCCGCAACTATAACAGTCCCGAATAATATGCAAAATCGTTTCGTTCAAATCCTGATTTGGCTTGGCCTAATCATTGTATTCACCTCCATTTCGGTAGGAATAGGGCTTGTCGTGCTCGGTATGGACCAATCGACTGCCGCTCTCAAATGGATGCAGTTTCTGCAGACGGTTGCCGTCTTTATGCTTCCTCCTATTGTCGCCGCATGGCTTTGGGACACACAACATAAGCCATTCACATGGCTGCATATAGATCAAGGTGCCGATTGGAAAACGTTTCTGATGGCAGTGTTGATCATGCTTTGCGCAGTACCGGCGATAAACCTGATGATGGATCTCAACGGACGCATCGTTTTCCCAAAAAGTCTCGATTTCATCGAGAATTATTTGCGTTCCAAAGAGGATCAATTGGCACTTTTAACCCAGCGCTTGATGCACGCAGACAATGTCGAAATGCTGGTTGTTAATATTGCTCTCTTGGCGCTTATACCGGCGATTGCGGAGGAATTATCCTTCCGCGGCGTATTGCTACAAATCATCTCGCCGCTTTCCCCTCGCCAATCCACTATCGCCAAGCATGTGGCAGTTTGGGTCTCAGCGATCCTTTTTTCGGCGATACACATGCAGTTTTACGGTTTTTTTGCGCGTATGTTCATGGGCGCCGTGCTCGGATATATGTTTATTTGGACAGGCAGTCTATGGGTACCGATTGTGATGCATTTTACGAACAATGCGTTCGCAGTATTAGCCTATTATTTCTCCGATGAAACCGGTGGAAATAGCATAAATTATGCCGACACTTTAGGTGCCGGCACAACATGGTGGTTAGGCGTGTTAAGCCTGATTACCGTAGTGGTTCTGATGATTATTACATCTCGGGGTCAACTAAGATACGACCGCAGAACTCGCATACAATAATCTTCTTGCGGGTACGGATATCCAATTGCTGCTGAGCAGGGATCTTAGCGTGACAACCGCCGCACGAGTCACGCTCTACCTTCACGACCGCCAAGCCGTTACGTGCATTCTTACGAATACGTTTGAATGCTGTCAACAAACGCTCATCCATTTTCTTCTCCAGATCGTTGGAACGAAGGATGAGAGCTTCCGTCTCTGCTTTGGTTTCAGACAGGATCTGGTCTAACTCAGAACGTTTTTGGTTCAGATCCACCGTACGCTCTTCAATGTCTTTGGTCGTTTTCGCTTTGTCTGCCAAACGAGCCTCTAACTCTTGCGTAAAGTGTTTGATCTTACGTTGGGAGGCTTCGATTTCCAACTCCTGATACTCGATCTCTTTATTGAGGTTGTCGAACTCGCGGTTATTACGTACGCTGTTCTGTTGCTCTTTGTAGCGCGAGATGGATGCGTTGGCATTCTCGGTACGTACGCGATGGTCGGATATCTGAGTCTCACACTCTTTGATATCGTTCTCGATATTGACCAGACGGGTCTTCAGACCTTCCACCTCGTCTGCCATATCCTTTACTTCCTGCGGTAATTCGCCCGCCAGGGTGCGCAAGCTATCAATCTTGGTGTCTACTTGCTGCAATTCGTAGAGCACTTTTAAGCGATCCTCTACGGTTAATTCTTTTGTTCTTGCCATAAAGCCATTTACTATTTATTCATTTACCATTTACTATTTGGATGGGAGTCCTGTCGGACTTGCTGATGATACATTTCACGCCGAGTGGGGCGATGATGTCGCGGAAGATTTCACGTGCATGCCGTTCGGAGTACCAATGGTCGATATCAATCAATCCGATCTGACCATCTGCGTCTTGGAACTCATGGTACTTACAATCGGCGGTTATATAGACGTCCGCGCCTTGCGTGATAGCTTTTCCGATGAACTCCGCGCCACTTCCTCCGCATAAGGCTACGGTCTCGATGATCTCTTTACGAGGGTGAGTGTAACGGACGTACGTACAATCTAAGGTCTCCCGCACATGTGCAATGAATTCCTCATATCTCATCGGCTTCTCCAATCGTCCTACCACACCGAGATAATTACTTTCTCCCGGGTTAGGAGAGTCGGAGAGGGGTTTATATTCCCTCACGCCTAATTTATCCGCCAAGAGGGTATTGATACCTCCCATGACCGAATCGAGTGATGTATGCGCGCTATAAATAGCAATATCATGTTTGATAGCGATCTCCACAATACGTGCTTGCGGCGTTTGACCGCAAACTTGTTTCAGACCGTGAAAAAGAAGGGGATGATGGCTCACGATCAGGTTGCACCCTAATAGAATAGCCTCATTGACCACCTCCGGCGTAAGGTCTGTGGTCAAGAGAACTGAGCTAATCTCGCGTCCTGTGTCACCTATCTGCATTCCCGAGTTATCCCATCCTTCCTGGGCACTCCGTGGCGCTACAGATTCTATGCTATTGATTATCTCCCTGAGGAGCACTTAGTCTTTTACTCTTCAGCCTTCTCTTCGTCTTCTTGGATGCTGAAGTCGGTAATTCCCGCGTTGATAAGGATATTATACCATTGGATGAGTTTGCGGATGTCCGACGGATAAACGCGGTCGCGATCCCAATTGGGCAACACCTCGTCAAACCATGCTTGCAACTGAGCATTCGATACTTTTTTAGGATCAAACGCAACAGCTTTCAATCCCTCTTTCTTTCCGGCAGAAGTCAGTACTTCGCTCAATGCGATATCATCTGCGTCGGTGAACATCGATACATCACTTAATGCCACAATCTTGTCACGCGCATAAGTGGGAGTACGTTTACCGTCCACCAAACTCTCTACAATCAGCATATTATTGCCGCGACTCACTAATTTGTACAAACCCGGTTTACCGGTGATTGCAAGGATATTTTTCAGCATAATTACCTTTCAATTTCAATTTTCAATTATCAAATTTCAAAAATCGGCTGCAAAATTACAAAAATATTTTGACATGTGCAAGAAAAGTAGTAATTTTGCACGTTTTTTTGAGTTATGTGGACGATTTTAGCATTTATATCCGCCCTTTGTTTGGGTTTTTATGACATTAGTAAGAAGATTGCCTTGCGCGACAACAAGGTGATAGATGTACTGACCTTGAGTGTGTGTATATCCTCTTTGTTGTTAGCTATCCCTTTATTTTTGTCGCGTTTTTGTCCGGAGATGATGGAGGGGAGTTTGTTTTATGTGCCGCGAATGAACCTGCAGGCACATCTTTTCACTGTTCTCAAATCGGCGATTGTGCTCAGCAGCTGGGTATTTGCCTATATATCACTCAAGCATTTGCCTATTTCGGTTGTCAGCCCGATGCAAGCTACCCGCCCTATGTGGACGCTCATCGGCGCATTGCTCCTCTTCGGAGAACGACTCAACGCATGGCAGTGGGTCGGTGTCTGCCTCGCTATCGGCACGGTTTTTATCTTTTCTTTCAAAGGCAAGAAAAAAATCTCAAATCTCAAATCGCAAATATCCAACAAATACTACGTAGCCTTGGTCTTGGCGATATTGATCGGGGCTTGTTCCGGTCTATATGACAAATACCTCATGCGTCGCTTTGACCATAATGCCGTACAGGTCTATTATACGTTTTATCAGGCGGTTATGATGCTCATTGTGTGGACAATAGACCGCTTCGTTCAAAGAGTAAAGAATAAAGATAAAAATGTTTCGAAGAATAGCCATAAGTCTTTATTCCTTACCCCCTATTCCTTACTCCCTATCGTTTTGATTTCGGTCTTTTTGATTATCTCGGATAATGTCTATATGTTAGCCTTGCGTGATCCGGATTCGCTCATTGCTGTTGTCAGTACGATTCGTCGCGGCGGAGCAGTCATCGGATTTGCCTATGGTCTCCTCTTCCTCAAAGAGCAGGATCCTTTGCCTAAGATCCTTTGCATGCTTGGTATCTGTGCCGGGCTCATCTGTTTGGCTCTGGGTTCTTTGAGTTAGCAACAATCCGCAAAAGCAATCGGAAATAATTTCATCCTTTCTTTCATCTATTCCCTTCCTTCATCCGAATGGCGCCTCTGTTTATATTTGCCGGATGTTATCCGGCATCCTTCCCCGTCAGGTTCGGCCAAAAGCCCCCTCCCCCGGTTCGTAAGTACGTAATTACGAATTACGAAACCTCGCCCCCACCCCAAAGAGGGGGAAGGTAGCGGCAAAAAAGTAGGCGCATAGCAATGACTATGCAACACGTGGGTGTTTCTGCTGCCGGTCAGGCATCTTGAGGCGGGAGGTGAACAGCACAATGACGGCGGTAATGGCGGATAGCGTATCCGAAACAGGGATCGCCCACCACACGCCATCCACAGGATCCGCAAAAGCCATCGGCAGCAGAAGCGCCAAAGGAATGAGGTAAATCACCTGGCGGGTGAGGCTTAGGAAGATAGCCTTGCCCGCTTTTCCTATAGAGGTGAAGAGGTTGCCCGTGACCATTTGGAAACCGATAATGAGCATGGTTGAGCAGATGATGCGCATAGGACGGATCGTTTGAGCAATCAAAACGGGATCATGCGTGAACATGCGCGTGATCAATCCCGGACAGCATTCGCCCAGGACGAACACAATACCCATCACCCCTGTCGCGTACGCACAAGTGAGATAGAACGACTTGAGCACACGGTCGTATTGCTTAGCGCCGTAATTATAGCCTGCTATCGGTTGCATTCCCTGGTTCAGACCCATTACCATCATGGCAAAAACAAAGGTCAGACGGTTGATCACACCATAGGATGCGATCGCCATATCGCCGCCGAAGTTCTTGAGTTGGTTATTGATGATGATGACCACGAGGCAATGGGCGATATTATAGAGGAAGGGGGACATACCGATAGCCAAAGCTCGCAAGGTGATATGCCGGTTAAGGCGCCAAATTCCCCGATGAAATCGGACTAATTCGTTTTTGTCCATGAATTTGGTAAACTGCCATGTGACTGCGATCGCTTGACTGATTACTGTCGCCAAAGCCGCTCCGCGAACGCCCATATCCAAACCGAAAATAAAGATCGGATCCAGGATAATATTGACAATAACCGCCACGATGGTAGCCGTCATGGAGAAACGAGGATGTCCCGCTGAGCGCAGCATCGCGTTGAGACCGAAATAGATATGGGTGAGAATATTGCCGTAGAGAATAATCTCCATATACTCATGTGCGTATAGCAAAGTATCCTCACTGGCACCAAAAGCATACAGGATCGGGTCAAGCCAAATGAGTCCTACAATCATCACGATGGTGGAGAGGATAATATTCATTACGATCACGTTTCCCAACACGCGGTTGGCTCGGTCATAATCTTTTTCTCCCAAATAAATGGCTAATAACGAAGATGCGCCTACTCCCACCAAACTACCAAATGCCGCACAAATATCCATGAACGGTTTGGCGACTGTCAAGGCGCCCAAGGCTAACGCTCCGCAACCATGACCGATATAAATGCTGTCCACTATATTGTACAGCGAAGTAGCCGTCATGGCGATGATGGCGGGTAGAGCGTATTTCCAAAGGAGTTTATGTACGGGAGCGGTTCCGAGTTCAGTTGTTCTTGACATTTTCGATATTACGTCATTACGTAATTACGTTATTACGATAATTTTTCTGCGATTTTATCGAAGAAAATCGCTGCAGGATGACCTTGCTGTAAGACGATAGGCGTTCCTTCATCTCCCCCTTCGCGGATGGATTGAACGAGAGGGATTTGCCCCAAAAGCGGGATATTCAATTCCTCCGCAAGTGCCTTACCGCCGTCTTTGCCGAAGATATAGTATTTATTATTCGGCAATTCCGCGGGAGTAAACCACGCCATATTCTCGATGAGACCAAGGATGGGTACATTCACTTTTTCGTTTCGGAACATCTCCACCCCTTTTCGTGCATCCACGAGTGCTACCGGTTGCGGAGTGGTCACGACGATGACTCCGGTCAGTTGCAATTCGGAGATGAGCGTCAGGTGTATATCACTTGTACCTGGCGGCAGGTCTATGAGGAAATAATCCAACTCGCCCCAATGGGCATCTTCGATCAGTTGCTTGATGGCATTGGAAGCCATGCCTCCCCGCCAAATAACCGCTTGCTCCGGATCCACAAAAAATCCGATCGACAACATCTTCACCCCGTATTGCTCAATGGGTTCGATGAGGGTACGCCCATCCTCTTCCACCGAATAAGGACGACATCCCTCCGTAGCAAACATCTTCGGCATGGATGGACCATGTATATCTGCGTCTAACAGTCCCACGGAGTAGCCCTGATTCGCCAAAGTGACCGCCAAGTTCGCTGTTACCGTCGATTTGCCGACACCGCCTTTGCCACTGTGAATCGCTATCACGTGCTTCGCACGGATAGACGAATGTTTGAGTTCGTTGGAGGTTGTTTGAACTTGTTTGACAAACTTGGTGTGAATATGAACTGATACGTTCGGATCAATATAGGTTTTGAGAGCCACTTCGGTGGCTTTGAGTACGGATTTGAGGAACGGATCGTTGTCTTTCGGAAAGATCAGCGAGAACGACACTTCGAAACCAGATATACGAATATCATCCTCTAACATTCCGCTCTCGATCAGGTCTTTTCCCGTTCCGGGGTACCGTACATGCCTTAGGGCGTCTATAACTTGCTGCGGATACATGATAATTATTTATGATTGGTTATTTGTGATTTGCCATTTAGCAATTATGATTCAAAAAGCCTGCAAAGTTACAAAAAAAAAAGGAAACTTGCAATTTTTTGCGTTTAATAATACGCTTTTTGTCGCAAAATAGCATTAAAATACATAAAATAGTGAAAAATTTAGCAAAAAATTTGTGAGATTGAAAAAAAAAACGTAACTTTGCAGGCGATTATAAAACGGAGGTTGCCGAAAATCCGCTGAAGAGTAGGCTTTTACTTAATCAAATACTACTATGGATCAAGCTAAAATTGAATCGTACTTGGCAAAGAATGGTGCTAAGTTACCAGAAGACAAAATGCTGGAATTGAAAGAATTGCTGGCAAAGTTAAATGATGATCAATTCATCAGCCTGGAGGCGGTTGATTTGAAGAACCCGACCACTATGCTTTTAATTGCATGGTTTGGTGGAGCTTTCGGTCTGGATCGCTTTATGCTGGGTGATACCGGTCTTGGTGTAGCAAAGTTGCTGACGTGTGGTGGTAGTGGAATTTGGAGTTTGATTGATCTCTTCAGCGCTAAAAAGCGTACCAAAGCTTTCAACTACAAGAAAGTAAGAGAGGCTTTGGCAGCTCAAGGCATCGCTTAAAATGTCTCGATTTAAGCCGTTTATATGGCTTGTGTTAATTGAGGTTGCGGCACTGGTACTTGTACTCGGTGCCGCATATTTTCAATTACCGATTGGTTGCCCGTTCAAGGCAATCACAGGCTATCCATGTCCCGGTTGCGGAGGAACACGTGCGCTCATCGCTTTATTGCACGGTCAGATTATAGAGGCAATCATGATCAATCCGCTATCGGTCTTGCTGATTCTCTTTGCCTTAGTCGCCCCTATCTGGCTTTTCATCGATTGCTATCGGGGAACGCAGTCTTTGAAAAAAATCATGAAAGAGCCTTGGCCGACACCGGTACTGATCATCACGGTGATTATCATTCTAGCCAATTGGATTTGGAATATCTGCAAAGGGCTATAAATAAAACGCCTATTTAATCCTATAATTTGACAAAACCGACTAAAAACAAAGAAGGATGTCTCCCGACATCCCAATCTTTTTACTTAACCTTAAATCTAATACCATGAAAAACACGGTGCAAAGGTACTGCTTTTTGACGATATGACCAAATATTTCTTAAAAAAAATGCCATAAAACATAAAAATGCAATGTGTAGTTTGCAAAATAACCGGCATAAATCTCAAATTCGATATTTTAGTAGAATAATATAAAAGCAGCCTCATAATCCCGTTTCCTGACTAAGTACATGCCATACAAAGTTAGGAAACTGGGGGATGGGCATCAGGATGTGTTTCACTTATTCTTCAAAAATAATCTGCAGATAATAGCAGTATTGAAACGCATCTTCTGCAAGGTCCACAACACTCTTCGGAATAGTCACACTCGTTAGAGAGTAACAACCAGAGAAAGCAGTTCGTTCAATGCTAGTGACGCTGTTAGGAATAATCAGGTCGGTTAGCCTGGAACATCCCCAAAAAGCGTTCTCTCCAATACTGGTCACACTTTCGGGAATGGTCACACTCGTCAGACTGGTACACTTATAGAAGGTGCTTGTTTCAATGCGAGTGACACCATCCGGAATAGTCACACTTTTCAGAGCATAACACAACGAGAAAGCATCACTTCCAATGCTGGTGACACTATTAGGAATCGTTATGGAAGTCAGACCGGTGCAATGAAAAAAAGCACCCTCTCCAATGCGGGTAACACTTTCCGGAAGAGCCATACTCGTCAATCCTTTGCAACCATTGAAAGCAGACTTTCCGATGCAAGTGACACCATCAGGGATAATCACCTCGGTCAGGCCAGAGCAATCATAAAAAGCACTCGTACCGATGCGGGTAACACTATTGGGAATAGTCACCCCCGTCATGCCGGAACATTTATCAAAAGCCCCTCCTGCAATTTGTTCAATGCCATCAGGAATAACAAACGTACCCACGTAATCGATCGGCATATGAGCAAACACATGTTCGTTATATACCATAGACAAGGAGTTGCAACCTGAAAAAGCATAATCTTCAACATTGGTAACGCTGTTAGGAAGGGTCACTCCTGTTAATCTGCTGCATCCCTCAAAAGCCCCTCCTGCTATCTGTTCAATGCCTTCAGGAATATCAAACGTACCTGTATAATCGGTCGGCATATGTGCGAACACATGTTCGTTATAAAGTACAGGCAAGGCATCGCAACAAAAAAAAGCGTAATTTCCAATGCTTGTAACACTGTTAGGCAAAGTCATGCTGGTCAGTTTGGCGCACTCCCTAAAAGCCTCTTTTCCTATGCTTGTAACACCATTGCCTATCGTCACACTTTCCAGATTAGAGCAATCACAGAAAGTATAGTCTCCGATGCTTATAACACTGTCAGGAATGGTCACATTTTTTAGAGCTTCGCAAGCATAAAAAGCCCAATCTCCTATGCTTGTAACGCTATTAGGGATGGTTACACTTTTCATATTGGAGCACATAGAGAAAGCCTCTTCCCCTATGCGAGTAACTGTATTCGGGATTTCAATATCTCCCTTTGCAGCAGCAGAGCAGGCTAAAAGATTTGTTTTGGATGCATCACTATAAACCAACCACCCCTCTACATAGCCATTAGCACTTCTTGCCCCCCATGGAGAACCTGTTGCAGAACCGGAATAGACGATATTTGGCACATTATCGAAAGCCCCCCAATCAATGCGGGTAACACTATTGGGAATAGTCACACTCGTCAGGGCTCGACAACCTGAGAAAGCACACCACTCAATGCATGTAACGGTGTTTGGAATGGTTACACTTGTCAGTTTGGTGCACCAAGAGAAGGCACTTTCTCCAATGCATGTAACTGTATATCGAGTAGCGTGAAATTTAACTTGCTCTGGGATAATCAAAGAGGTTAGATTGTCGTATGCTTTGTTGTAAGTTTGCACCACCGTTGCAGTTTGGTTTTCTGCATCAAGTTCATAATACAACTTACCAATTTTCACGTTGGCACCTACTACCTCCATGCATGTAGCAATCATGAGGGAAAGAAAAACAATTTTTTTCATAAAACTTGTGTTTTAGTTGTAAACAGCAAAAAAAGGTATATCCTGAAATCTTATTCCTCTAATAAATCAGGTCTGCGTTCTTGTGTATGGGCTAATGATTGCTCGTACATCCATTCTTCAATCTTCGCCTGATGTCCGGAAAGGAGGATATCCGGGACTCGCCATCCTTTGTAGTCGGCAGGACGTGTATAGACCCCTGCTTCGAGCAATCCATCTTGAAACGAATCGTTGAGTGCGGACTCCACATCGCCCAGCGCACCGGGTAATAAACGCACGATAGCGTCGGTCATCATGGCAGCCGGCATCTCACCGCCGGTGAGAACAAAATCACCAATGCTATACTCGCGCGTGATAAGATGGTCTCGTACACGCTGATCCACACCTTTGTAGTGCCCGCAAAGGATGATGATATTCTGCTTGAGCGAGAGCTGATTGGCTGCTTTCTGATCAAAACGCTCTCCGTCTGGGGCAGTGAAGATGATCTCATCATAGTCGCGTTCGGACTTGAGGTGCGTGATAAGACGGTCAATGGGTTCTATTTGCAGCACCATTCCGGCACCAAATCCGAAGGCATAGTCATCTACCTTACGGTGCTTATCAAGCGTCCAATCACGGAGGTTATGCACGTAGATCTCGCAAAGGCCTTTGGTCTTCGCGCGCTGAATGATCGAGTGGTTGAGAGGAGAGTCCAACAACTCCGGACAACATGTGATAATATCGATTCTCATAATTATAGTTCTGATAGTATAGTGATATAGGCTATGACTGTCGGTTGACTGTCGGCTCACCGTCGGGTGACTGTCGAGATAGAAAGCTTCCACTAAGGCACCGGATCATAGCCGGAACCGCCCCAAGGATGGCATCGGAGGATCCGTTTGACGCCGAGCCAACCGCCCTTGAAGATCCCATATTTGAGCACCGCTTCGACCATGTATTGGCTGCATGTAGGCGTATAACGACACGAAGGCGGCGTCAAAGGAGAAATGAACACCCGATAGAAATAGACCGGGAGGAGGAAAACATTCCGGAGGAAAGTTTTCCATGGGTCGTTGGTCGATGGTCGTGGGTCGTTGGTCATTTTGTTTTTATCTTTTTAAGCGCCTTCACAACGGCTTTTTCGACAACGGCAAAGGATTGCTCCTCTTTATCGATATAATTGAACGCTATGAGGTAATGATTGTCTTCCAAGATGTCCTGATGGAGTCGATAAGCCTCTCTCATCAAACGACGCAGATGATTGCGTTTAACCGCCCTTTTGAAGAGCGATTTAGGCGCCCAAACAAGCACTTGAGTCTGCTCTTGACAGGGCTGAAATGTAACACGCAGCGGCCAAGACGTAAAACGTCTGCCCTCTTTGTACAATTGTGCGATGCGCAATTGTCCGCATAATCTGCTATGTTTTGGAAAAGCGTTCATTCCAAGGAATCCGTACAAAAAGCTATTAGTTATCCTTATCCAGATAATCCGCAATAGCCATAGGCAGGGAAGCAAAGGCTTTTCCTTGTCCTGCTTCTATATCAACGCGATAACCGGCATCTTCCAAAGCCCGGATGGTACCTTCTCCGAAGGCAGCAATCAGCGTTTTGCCTTGTTTCCAGTTCGGGAAGTTCTCGCAAAGCGAAGTAACCCCTGCCGGGGTAAACAAGGCAATCAGGTCATAATCAAAAGGACGATCTTCAGGCCAGGGTGTAGTAACGGTTCGATACATGATAGCGGGGGTTACCTCTATGCCATTATCGGCGAACATATTGAGTTGCTCATCGTTATGGATATTGGACAACACCATGATGTATCTTTCGTTGGGACGACGATGCATAGCAGGTAAGATGTCCTCGAAGCGGTTTCCTGTTTCAGGGAAGAAAACTTTGCGTTTGCGATAATTGATAAATTTCTGCAAATATAGTCCCACTTGTTCGGAATTACAATAGTAATGCATCGACTCCGGTACGTTCAAACGCATTTCTTCACACAAGCGGAAATAATGCTCCGCTCCCAAACGAGAGTTCAGAATGACGGCCGTATAATCTAAAGGATTGATATGCTGCTGTCTGAATTCACGCGCAGAGAGTCCTTCGATATGAATGAACTGATAAAAATCGCATTGCACATCGTACTGTTCCTCCAAACGAGTGTAAGCGTTATGCGGCGTTTCGGGCCGAGGTTGAGAAAAAAGAATTTTTTTTATCATAGAAAGGAAATCATTTTAGCAGATAAAACATAGAGTACCGCCATCGGCAATACCTCTAAGGTAGCGATATAGGCGATCAGATAGATCACAGCCCGGATTGATACCAGGTAAATCCGTGCGCTGCGATAGACCCACATACCTATAAAAAGGAGCGCAACTATGCCTGTTGTCCATTGAGCGATCAGGGGGTCTCCTATACGCAGCATCACCAACACAATCGGGTACAACGCAATCACAGCCAAGGTAGTGATATTGGCATATATATCAAATGCTCCACCAAAGCGGCGAGAAAGAGAAAAAGTATAATCAAGAGCGATATTCAGCAGCATTTTGAGCATCAAAACCGCGACCACAAGACCGCATACCGCGCCAAAAGCAGCAAAGGAGAATCCTGCCCCCTGATACACGCAAAGGCACAACGCCATCGCTATCGTACCTATTCGGAATAGAGCAATAAGGAATTGCCCAAAGAACGTATTGGGGGATTCCTTATAGGTTCGATCCGTTTTGGCGATGAGCGATTCGTGAGCCTGGGAAATAACCCCGGGTTGCAACCATTCGCTCAAAATAGCGCATAGCAGCAATCCTAACATCATCCATCCGCACCAAGGGGCGCTCAGAGGAGAGATAATATGTGGGGCAGCATTCAACATTCAGCATTCAGTATTCTGTATTCAGCATTCAGTATTCTGTATTCAGCATTCAGTTTGCCAGATATATAATTTGTCTCCGCGGCGGATCAGGGAGTCCGTTTTGAGGGAGAAGAACTGACCTTGTGCCACGCGGTCGGTAGGTTGTCCATTGGTGTCCCGCATGCCTTCCGCCTTGCAGGTATAGACTCCAGTTGTTTCTCCGGTGATGAGCAGTTCCTGCCCTGCTTCGATAGCATCTACGGCTTCTACCACGAACTCCGCCACGCTCAGATTCTTGAAAAAATTAGTGCATTTAGCCGCATAGATCTTCTTGCGCGTAGCTTTGTTGCCATAGGATCGAGTCCATTCTCCCAAGCGCTGTCCTTGGTAGTAACCGTCCCAGAATCCGCGATTGAAGACGCGACTGAGCCTCTCATTCCAATCCGCTATCTTGGGTTCGATCACTTCATCCCGGTTATACTCGCCCTTCTGCCATGCTTCTACCGCTTCGCGATAGCATCGCACCACGGTATCGACATATTCGGCTCCACGAGCCCGACCTTCAATCTTAAGTACCCTCACTCCGGCATCCAGCATCTTATTGAGAAAATGGATGGTTTTGAGATCTTTGGGTGACATGATATATTGGTTATCAACGTCCAACTCCAAATCGGAAGACTTATCTTTGACCGTATAACCTCGCCGGCAAACTTGTACGCAAGCGCCTCTATTCGCAGACAGACCGTAGTTATTGAGACTCAGATAGCATTTGCCGCTGACTGCCATGCACAATGCGCCGTGACAGAACATCTCAATACGGATAGGTTGTCCGCTACGTCCGCAAATATGCTGCTCTTGGATATCGCGGTAGATAGAAGCCACTTGGGACATATTCAGTTCCCGCGCCAACACCACCACATCTGCAAACTGGGAATAAAACTTAAGCGCCTCCGTATTGGCAATATTGAGTTGGGTGGACAGATGTACCTCCTGACCGATCGAATTGGCATACTGCATCACGGCTATATCGCTGGCGATCACGGCATCCACTCCCACGGCATGCGCTTTATCGACTATCTCGCGCATCAAGGGCAGGTCTTCAGGATACATGACGGTATTGACCGTCAGATAGGTTTTTACCTTGGCTTGACGACAAGTAGCCACGATGGTTGCCATATCGTCCGTGGTAAAATTGACCGAACTGCGAGCGCGCATATTCAGATGCTCAATGCCGAAATAGACACTGGAAGCACCGGCTTGTATCGCCGCTGCCAAACTCTCCCAGCATCCTACAGGAGCCATTATTTCGATTGGGTCGTTGGTCATTGGTCGTTGGTCGTTAGTCGTTGGTCGTTAGATAGGAGCCATTCGGCTATCTGAACAGCATTGAGAGCGGCACCTTTACGGATCTGATCGCTTACGCACCAGAAACTGAGTCCGCAATCGTCCGTCAGGTCTTGGCGGACACGCCCCACAAAGACCTCATCTTTTCCACTCAAAAAGAGCGGCATAGGATATATCTTGTTTTCCGGTTCGTCCATGAGCACGCATCCCGGGGCGTCAGTAAACGCCTGTTTCGCTTGCGTTACGGTAAGAGGCTTCTCCGTTTCGATCCAGATACTCTCGCTGTGGGCGCGGAGAGAAGGAACACGCACACAAGTAGCACTCACTTTGACATCGGAATGCATAATCTTGCGGGTCTCATGATACATCTTCATCTCCTCCTTGGTATAAGCATTGTCGGTAAAGACATCGATATGCGGAATAAGATTATATGCCAATTGGTAGGCAAACTTATTCACCGTCACCTCTTCTCCGTTCAGCACTTGACGATACTGGGTCTCCAGTTCTTTCATTGCCTGCGCTCCGGCACCGGAAGCGGCCTGATAAGTAGCCACATGCACCCGTTTGATATGACTCAGCCGTTCGATCGCCTGCAAAGCCACTACCATTTGGATGGTGGTACAATTGGGATTGGCGATGATGTTTCGAGGTCTATTCAAAGCATCCGCTGCATTCACCTCCGGTACGACCAGAGGCACATCTTCATCCATCCGAAACGCAGAAGAGTTATCAATCATGATAGCACCAAAGCGCGTTATATCGTCCGCATACGCACGGGACACGCTCGCGCCCGCGGAGATAAAAGCAATATCGACGCCCTTAAAAGCGTCGTCGTGTTGCAATAATTGTACTTCGTACTCTTTACCGCAAAATTCATACTTTGTGCCGGCACTTCGTTCCGAACCGAACAATCGTAGTTCGGACACAGGAAACTGCCGTTGTGCAAGCACTCCAAGCAGTTCCTGTCCGACGGCGCCAGAGACGCCAACAATAGCAATTACCATGATTATGCCAATGCAATAATCGTGTCAGCCTCACTCTCCTCGAAGGTCACTTTCCCCTCGCGAGCCAGCCAACCGAGAGCCAGATAGAGCTCCTCGTTTTTGAGTTTGGTTGCTTTTTTGAGTGCCTTAAATCCTAAAGCACCGTTCGACAGAGCGCCCCAAATAGCGCCTGCATTCTCACCGATTTTTGTAATCATAACCTTAAATTTTTATAAAATGACTAATATGAGTGATTCAGGGTCACTCTTCCCATTTCTTAAATATGAGGCACGCATTATGTCCTCCGAACCCGAAAGTATTGCTCAAAGCATAGCGTATATCCCGCTTCTGAGCTTCGCCGAAGGTAAAGTTAATGCGATAATCGATATTCTCGTCCATATCATCCGGATCATGATTGATCGTAGGAGGAATGATTCCGTTTTTGAGCGCCAGAATACATGCTAATGCCTCAACCGCCCCGGTAGCACCGATCAGATGACCGGTCATGGACTTAGTCGAGTCGAGGTTCATATCATAGATATGTTCCCCGAAAACACGCTCAATAGCCTTCAGCTCCGCTACGTCTCCTAAAGGAGTAGAAGTACCGTGCGTATTGATAAAATCCACTTGTTGGGGATCAATGCGGGCGTCTTGCAGCGCCAGTCTCATCACGCGCTCAGCCCCTTTGCCTTCAGGATCCGGAGCTGTCATGTGATAAGCATCGGAAGTCATACCTTCTCCAATGATCTCGGCATAGATCTTCGCCCCGCGCGCTTTGGCATGTTCGTACTCCTCCAAGATAAGGCAAGCGGCACCCTCGCCGAGTACAAATCCGTCACGCGATTTAGAGAACGGACGGCTGGCTTTTTCCGGCGCATCATTACGGGTAGATAGCGCATGCAGCGAGTTGAAACCTCCTACTCCCGCTGGAGTGATATCTGCGTCTGCGCCACCGGTAAGCAGCACATCGGCATGCCCCAGACGAATCTGATCAAAGGCAGAAGCCACGGCATGGGAAGAGGAAGAGCAAGCCGTAGAAACGGAGAAACTCAGTCCCCCTAATCCATAACGGATGGAGATCTGTCCGGCCGCCATACTCGGTATAGCCTTCGGGATCAAGAACGGATTAAAACGCGGTGTACCATCGCCTTCAGCGAAACTACTTACCTCCTGCTCGAGTGACCATAAGCCACCCATTCCGCTGCCCCATACCACACCGATACGACCGCAATCCTCGTTTTTCAGATCCAATTGGCTGTCATGTATAGCCTCATCGGCTACGCACACCGAGAACTGCGAATAACGATCCATTTTGCGTGCCTCCTTACGGTCAATCAACACCTCGGGATCGAAATTCTTCACTTCTCCCGCAAACCGGGTCTTAAATAAACCGGTATCAAAGGCCGTGATTGGCGCAATACCGCTCCGACCATTCACTAATGCCTCCCATGTCTCCGGCACCGAATTGCCCACAGGCGTAAGCGCACCAAGACCGGTAATTACTACTCTTCTTAACTGCATGTGTATCTAAATGTATAAATATAGCATACGAGTTTACAGTATTCCCGTAAACTCGTAAACCACTCGTGGAAACGAATTACTTCGTAGCTTTTTCCACATAAGCGATAGCGTCGCCTACGGTAGCAATCTTCTGAGTATCCTCATCCGGGATAGAAATACCGAACTCCTTCTCAAACTCCATAATCATCTCCACTGTATCCAGCGAATCAGCGCCCAGATCAGTTTGGAAGTTTGCCTCGTTAGTAACTTGAGATTCCTCTACACCAAGCTTATCAACGATGATTGCTTTCACTTTTGCTTCAATTTCTGCCATAATACTATAATGTTTAGTTATTAATTATGTGTGTTTTTTTATATTGTCAAAATATGCTCCATTAAAAAGCGGCTGCAAAATTACTGCTTTTTTCTGACATGTGCAAATTTTTTGCTTTATTTTTCACTTTTGTCATCTAAAAGTAGCATAATTTTACCTAAATTAGCTCCACTTTTGCCCATTTGGCACAAAGGAATGCTATCACCATCCCTATTTGCAACACGCAAATGATCATACAATTGATGGGTATGGCCGCCTATCACCACATCGATTCCCCGCGTACAACTAACCATCGCCGAATCGCATACATCTTCGGACGCTTTGCCGAAGGTACCCATATGACTGAGGCAAACCACGACATCGCATCCCTGCTCGCGCAAGGTGTCCGCCATCGCCTGCGCAATAGGATACGGATCGAGATATTGGATAGGCAGGAAGTTTTTCTCTGCAATCAGTCCGTGCGGATCGCATCCCAGGCCAAAGACGCCGACCTTGAGACCTCCTTTATGCAAGATCACATAGGGTTTAATGATTCCTTCCAACGCAGTACCCCGCACATCATAATTGGCACAAACAAAGGGGAATTGCGCTGTTTTCAACACCTCCGCCAGAGTATCCACTCCATTATCAAACTCGTGGTTTCCCAATGTAGCCGCGTCATACCCCATCCTATTCATTGCATCAATCTCCACGCGACCATGATAGAAATTGAAATACGGCGTACCCTGACAAAAATCACCTGCATCTACCAGCAGCAGATTCTTATCCGCCTTGCGCTCCTCGGCGATCAATCCCATGCGACGCGCATAGCCTCCGGTATTATTGGATTTAGGCTCGATCTGCGAATGAGTATCATTGGTATGCAGGATCGTCAAATGGTCTTGCGGCGTACAAGCCACGAGACAAAGAATAATGAATAATGAATAAAGAATATTTTTCATAGCGGAAATAAATAGTTACAAGAAACGTTTGTTGATCTCTTCGTCCGTCATAAGCGTAAGGACCGTTTTACCATCCTTGGTACGGCGGTAAGAAGGCAACTGAATGAGCCGGATCATGAGATCGCGCATTTCCGTCTCAGCGAGGCTCTTGCCATAAGGAATAGCGGCGCTTTGCGCCAATGTTTGGGCGATCTGCTCGCGCCATTCTTGCTGCGAATCGGCCCCGCGTTCGCGTACCTGAAGCATAATATGCTGCAAAACAGGCAAAGGAGACTGGTTCGCCAACTGTGAGGGGACACCCTGAATCGAATAACTATCGGGCGACAACTGCTCCATATCAAATCCTATTGCCCGCAAATCCGGCAACAGGTGCTTCACCAACACCATATCATCCATTGACAGACTCAGTACTTCGGGAAAAAGTAACTGTTGCATGGCGCCTTGCGTATGGGACAGTTGATCCATGAACTGAGCATACAAAACCGCAATGTGCGCACGATGTTGGTTCACAATCACCAATCCTTTCTCTGAGGGCACAAGGATGTACTTACCTCCGTATTGCCATATCGGGCAGGAGCTTACATCCGAGAGGATGGTTTCCTCCGTTGGCGCAGTCCATACCGACTCCTGTTGCGGACGCGACAAACCCTCATAAAGCGACTCCCATTGGTTCGGCACGCGATCGGGATAAATCGTATTGCGCTGATGGAAAGGATTATACGAAGTATCTACCGTCACTTGCGGACGGGATACAGGATGATCCGCCGGCAGCGGAATATCAATGCTGCCCTGAGTATCAAAATCAATCTGAGGCGAGAGGGTGAACTTACCCAATGCTTCACGAACAGAGGCAAGGAGAATTTGGAAAATCATTTGCTCATCGGCAAACTTGATTTCCGTTTTAGTAGGATGAATATTGACATCAATCGCCTCCGGGTTGATATCAAAATAGAGGAAGAAAGACGGTTGATAATCATTGACCAACATGCCCGAATAGGCTGTTTGCACCGCTTTCAGAAAATACGGATGACGCATATAGCGTCCGTTCACGAAGAAATACTGCTCCGCCTTGCGGGTAGCATTCTCCGGTTTAACCACAAACCCCCGAATAGATACCAACTCCGTTTCCGTATGTACATCGACAAAGGCGGAAGTATAGACATTCTTTTTCGGATTGCCAAACACGGCTTCAATACGCTGTTTCTCGGTACCTGCCGGCAGTTCAAGTAATATCTCATCATTATGCACAAAAGTGAACGTCACTTTCGGATAAACGAGTACAATATGATAAAACTCCGTCAGCAGATTACGCAATTCGGTTTGATCCGTTTTGAGGAACTTCCGCCGAACCGGCACATTGAAGAACAGGTTGCTTACCTTGATGTTCGTTCCGACCGGACAACTGCAGGGTTCCTGACGGACCACATCCGAGCCATGTATCTCAAGGAGCGTACCGGTCTCATCTTCCGCACGACGGGTGGTCATCTCCACCTGCGCCACCGCGCAGATAGAAGCCAAGGCTTCGCCCCGGAACCCCATCGTTCGCAAGGAGAAAAGATCCTGCGCTTCGCGGATCTTACTGGTTGCATGGCGTTCGAAGGCAAGGCGCGCATCCATTTCGGACATACCAACACCATCATCTATCACCTGTAACAGCGTGCGACCGGCATCGCGAACGATCACCTGAATGCGTTTGGCGCCGGCATCCAGACTGTTCTCCACCAACTCTTTTAGGCAGGAGGCAGGACGCTGAATCACTTCTCCAGCCGCTATTTGGTTGGCCACACTATCCGGTAACAAATGAATGATATCCATAGTCGCTATGGCATTAGGCTACTCCTTATTATATTATAAATAGAAATAGATAGCGATAATGAGTGCTCCTAAGAGCGCTAACCACAAGAAGAGTTTGGAATTCTTTTTCTTCCTCAATTCCGTCATATTCTTCTCGTGCTGCTCACGGAAAGCCCCGTGCTGAAGACGCGCAAGTCTTTTATCCTTGCGCGCCTCCTTTTCCGGGTCGAAGTAGATGGGGCGATAGTCCCATTCACGGGGTTTTGGTACTTTTGGAAATAATACCGACACTTCGATTTACAATTTAATCATTGACGATTTACGAATGATTGACGATTCCAGTCAATTATCGTACGATAGCCTGGAATTCAGCGTCCTCGGCGAACTTAGCGAACTCAATATCCTGAGCGGCACGAGCTTTGAACTTAGCGTCCCGGGCAATAGCCTCACGCAGGTTAGCGAGCGCAGCAGCTTTATCGTTCGTACGGGCACCAACGATTGCTTTCAGATAAGCCGTGGTAGCGTTCGGCTCTTTCACATTATTGAGCGCTTGGCTTGCAGCAGCGTAGTCCTGATTCAGGATATGCTGAACAGCAGCGTTATTGGTAGAGCAATCACCGAATTCGTTTTTCGCACGTGCGTAGTCACCCTTCATCGTATAGAGGGTACCCATAGCAGCTTTCAAGTTACCTTTCGTGCCGACAGCCTTACCCAGGTAAACTTCTGCATCGTCCAACTCATTTGCGGACATAGCAGCCAAACCGGCATTGAAGTTGACATCCGGATCATTGGGCTGAATCTCCAAAGCTTTCTTGAAGCAACGAGAAGCCTCCTGTACATTACCTGCCTGGAAGTAGAGTTGACCCATACCATTGTAAGCACGATAGTCGTTGAAACGCTGAGCTACTTTCTCATAAATAGCCATCTTCTCAGCTGCATTATCAGTCAAAGTAGCAGCATAGAGCATTTCCTCCACACTCAGTTTAGCCGGATCGTTTTGAACCAACTCGCGAATCTCGTCATCGGTCTTGCCAATGATGTCGGTGGTCAAAACCAAACGGCTGCGACGCAACTGCGGCAGGATCACCTCAGCCAAAGTCGGATAAACAGAAACCAAGTTCTTGATCTCACGCTCACGAGCCTCCGGATCTTGTTGCAAAGCCAGAACACGCAAGATCAGATCTTTATCCTGGATATTACTGTTCTCAACAGCTGTTTTGAAGCCTTCCCAGTCCTCTGCGGTAACGCTACCTACGAAAGCATCTACATTGATTTTCGATTTCTTAAGAGTGCGAGTCAGGAATTTCTCTACGATTGCACGACGTTTCTGAGCCAAACCTTGGTTCAGGTCATAAGCACCATCCGGAGAAGCATAACCGGAAATCTCGATTTGATTGATAGCTTTGCGCTCGTCTGCGTTTGCATCCTTGATAGCAGCCTCCAAAGCCTTCACAGCCTCCGATTTCTGCTCCGACGAACGAAGATCAGCACTTTGGATAAGGAACATAATGTCCGCCTCGGTCAGCGCTTGAATAACATGCTGGAACTGATCCGGAGTAGCAGCCGTCATATTATCGGCAGCTGTAGCCAAAACCGGAGTAGAAACAACGCCGTCTGCAATCTTGATATCCGGCACTTCGTACACTTTCTTTCCATTTCGAGCATCGATACGCAGATACAGCTCGGAATGATCCATAGCAGGAGTATAATCGCAATCAAAAGCCTGCGAATAAGTACCTCCCTTAGCGTAACTTACTTTCTTACCATTCTCTTTTGCTTTCTCACCCACATAGGTAACAGGAGTACCCAACACCTCGGTACCATCCTGGAGTTTCAAAACCGGAGTAACTACCAATACGCCCTTCTTAGCAAATTCCTTAGCAGGGAACGTACCGGAGATGTCCGCATGAACTTTGCCACCCTTCATCTCTAACGGATTCGGATTCACCGTAATCTCGCTCGGACTCGGCAGCGGTTTGTTACAAGAAGCCAACATTACTACTGCAGCAATGAGGCAAAGAAATAAACCTTTTTTCATATGCATATAATTTATAAAATGTGATTTGCCAATAAATCGGCTGCAAAGTTACTATAAAAATTTGATATATGCAAACTTTTTTTTATTTTTTTCTAAAAAAATACAAAATCGAGAAATAAGCAAGACTAAACATATACAAAAAACCACCATCGGGTGGTTTTTGTAGCGGGACCCAGGATTGAAAATCGGACTCGTCCGATAATCGTGCCCTTCAGGGCTAAGAACTTGGGACCTCATGATTCATAATCATACAAAAACCACCATCAGGTGGTTTTGTAGCGGGACCCAGGATTGAACTGGGGACCTCATGATTATGAATCATGCGCTCTAACCAGCTGAGCTATCCCGCCTCATGATGGCATTCCTACTTCTATTTTCAGAAAGCGGGTGCAAAGGTACTGCTTTTTTTTGACATGACCAAATTTTTTTGCATTTTTTTGCTTTTTTTACTCATTTTTTTCCAAATGAAGTATATGAACGCCATCAAAAGCAGGACAAACGGCTCTCCAACGGGAGCAAATACACCGACTTCTTCACCATCCGGTTCTTCATCAATTGTAGATCGCCTTGGACGCGATGCATAGGCAGGTGCATTGACGGGTGCCATTGTACTTCTGCCGCTTACGGTCGGAAAGGCCGACGTGGACCGGAATTGATATGACGGACGAACATCTTCGCTCATCACCGGCGTAGTCCGCCATGCCGATGGCGGCGTGACCTGCGCGTATGCCCAAACAGGAGAAAGCGATCCTCCCTGCAGTACCAAAAAGACTGCTATCAACCAACTATATATTCGCTTTTTATTTTGCATCATTGTATTTTTTGTCCCATCATCGTATATACATGACCACTACGCATAATCAGCACTTGATCATCACGAATGATCTTGATAACTTGTTCTTCCTGACCTGCTTCGCAGGTTTCGATGCCGGTAGCCTCCCCCGGTTGCTCCTCCGGCGTATAACCCGGACGACGGATGTAATAACGGCGTTCATGGTTTCTGGTCGGTGTCTCAATCGCAATACGGATACCGTCAACGATAGGCCGTTCGGTATTGGTCTGCGCATCGTAGAAGACGAGCGAACCGTCTATGTTATTCACTCCCGTGAACCAGATATACGTCATCGGTTCGTACTCCAAGTCGCTCATATAGAACGATACCGGGATATTGACAATCGAATCCAGCAGGTCAATACTCAAAGCGTTTCTCCCCTCTAAAGCATAGATATTGAACGGCGTTGTCGGCGTGTTCGTAGTGGAGAAATTGTCGATATTGAGCGTCGTCAGCATGGCATCCTCTCCTTCGCGAACATCGGCATGATAGCCCTGTCCGAGCAGCAGATGCGAGGTGCATCGCGGCGAAGCGGGGTTGGTTGCCGTCACGGTCATAATACCCTGCGGCAGCACCTCACTCTCTTGGTGTCTCTTCGGTGCCGGTGCTCCTCCGCACAAACGGGCCCGTGCCGTCTTGTCACCCGGATCGGTCACGATACGGTTGGCATTGAGCGTCACGCTGAGCGAGGTAGCCGGAGCCGATTTCTTTACCATCATGGCGTGCATCGGCGGCAGGTACCGCATCGGTTCAATGATCGTATCCGGCGAGAGAGAGAGGTTCTCTGCGGTCGCTCTCGTTACCGTAGTATAGATGCTCGCTTCTCCGCTCTCGTCCATGTAACCGATCTCCTCTACAAGGCAGTTATCGTCGATGAAACCCCAGATGTCGATATAGCCCATGGTCGGATTACCGAAGACGAAATACTCGGTGGACACACTGTTGTCGTTCGTGATGGTATAGCCCTGATACGTACCGTCCGGATGGAAAGCCAACTTACCGGCTGTACCTCCTGCGTTTTCATCGCGCTCCGCGCGCAATCCGCCTTCATAACGGTCATATACCGGCTCGCCATACGTAGTATAGTAATAATAGATATCGTCGTCTTTCGGCAGACGCACCACTGCATCCTTATTGGAAGCGGTACGCGCATAAACGGCGAATCCGGACGCTGCAGGGAGTGAGAGACTCAGTCCGTTGGTTACCTTTGACCAATCGGCTTCCGCCGTGCGTTCCTCCGTTTCAGCGTCGTTCTGCGCTTCATGATAGGTAGTACGGCTATATACCGAGAGCCAAAACGAAGCATTACCCGTCTTGTACGAACGACCGCTGGCATCGAACGATCCTACCTCCCAAGGCGAGGTCTGCCAGTTGAGGTCGGCGTTCGACATGTAGAGATCACCACTGATCATACCCGTCACCGGCGCAGCACGGAAAGCCCATTTCTTCTGCGGCATCGTCATATCGACAACGGCATCGTTGTAAGTCATCCGCTGTTGCTGACCCATCGCAGCACCGGGCAGGAAGCGAATGATATTGCAGTTGTTGTACTCGAAGTTCACTTTCTGAACCGAGTCTCTCCATGCCAACGGCATCTGCGGCAGCAGCGGATAAGGCAATCCGTCCGTCATCTGAGGAATCACGACATACGTACCCGCCATCGGAGCGAATCGGGCTTCCGCATGAATAGGCACGTTCAGTTGCGTGATACCGATCCAGTTATCGGGGTTGTTCCATCCGCGACTGTCTGCCGACTGAGGATCCCACCGCAGATAATCCGGTTGTACGGAGAGGATGAACGGAATCCTTCCTACAGCGCATCCGCCATCTAAGGTATCTTGGCCGAGATGGTTCTGCATCACGATATGGAAAGTATAACTGTAGCCTTGCTTCATATGGAAGTTGGATTCCGGTGACGGAGCGAGCTCGATGCTGTCGCCTTTGTGGTAATAGTCTTCTTCATCAATCGGGTAGTCGATGTCGGGCACCAGAGCAAGCGTATGAATACCTTCACGGTAATCGGGATCATTGGTCGCATTGAGCAAGATCGTCTTCACACCCACATTCGACATGATCGAATCGACACGCAACTTAAAGGAGTTGTTCGCCATCTCTTCGGTTGCCAGCACCTCCACCGGCTTCGACAGCTCGGTCGAATCGCGGTGCAGCCCACCTACCATCAAGGGCACGCCACCGCCTCTTGTGGCTTTCAGTTTGACAAAGATCGGTGCCGGACATACTTCGATATTCGCTTCATTCAGTGCATCGCTACCCGTACCGACAATCGGCATGATGATGTATTGTACCGAATCGCCGGTGCTGACCGTAACCGTTATCTTCGATTTATAGAGCGTCAGGAAGCCGTTGTTGACCAGATCCGAAATCATCTTGTACGGATCGAGTTCAGGTTGGCGGAGACCTCTTATCTCTTTGAAATAGTGATTCAGCTCCTTCTTGTTGATGGCGGACAAACTGGAAACAAATTGGTTCTTATTCGTTCCGTACGACGGTTCGGTACGCAGTGCCTCGGTAATCACTTTCTTGATATCGCTGTAGTAATAGCCGTAGCGTTCTTTGCTGGATTCATCCACCGTATCGCCGTATAGCAACCAGTCGTTGACGCACGAACCGTTCAAATCAATCGGAGCCACGCTGTCCAGATAGAGCGAACCCTTCACGCGCAGACTGATATCATAGGTCTCGTTGGCACAAAGACCCACCAATTCGGTATGAGGTTCCTCCATGCCGTTCAACTCCAGCACCATACGGTTGCTTACCTTCAAATGGCTTGTCATACCGCATATACTATTCAGCAGTTCGTCAGCTTGCAAAGAGATATGCACGGTGAAGGTATCCTCCGGATTCATAATGGCACTATGTACAAGATACTTCACCGGCCGGCTCTCGCCCTCCAGCACCTCGTAGATATACCCTTCCCTGAATACTTTTATATCCGGTTTAGAGGAATCTTCTTCGTGCTCTTTTTGCGCTTTGTACGATTCCTCAAAGCGATCCATCAGTTCGTTCATATTGACGAATATAGAGTCGTCATTCTGCGGCTCGTAGTCCTTGAGAGGAATATGCAGTTGACCATATATGGAAGGAATCTTCTTATCCTCACCGGAATAGGTTGATTCATTGAAATAATGATCCTTCAGAGCCACGAATGTGGTGTCGCCGTTGGAGTCGATTTGGCGGACGGTGTACTTCACATCGTGTCCGTTGTAACTCTCGCCGGTGATACCTTGGTAGTCGATACGCAGGATGACGTGCGTCTCCTGGTCATCGCCCTCCTCTTTGCAGGCAGTGTTCGCCTGATAAGCAATCAACGGCGGCTTGGTAGCAAAGATACACATATCGTCGATGATGAAGTCGTTACCATCCCAGTTGGACGACACATTATATATACGCACGCGGAAATTGGTGTACTCATCTCCCGACTCGCCGCTTCCCCTATTGTGAACGATGGGGAAATATATCTGATACCACTTATCGGACGGCTGTATATCACCCGTCATATAGGTGGTGATATCTTCCCATTCGGACCGATCGTCCACTCTACCTTGTACCGAGAAGATAAAGTTCGGATTCGCCTTATCGGTCTGGGTACTCGGGTTACCTACGTATGCGGAGAAGAACATCTTCTGTCCGGCGCAAAGGTGAGTCTGCAACGACAGGGCTGCCACCTGACCGGCGGAGGACATACCGTCGCAGTAGATCATATAGCCGTTGGCTGCTCCACCATGCTGCTCCATCTTGTACCAATAGGTGGCGTACGGGATACGGTTGATCAATCCGTACTCACCATGGTTCGGGAAATCGGACTCGTTGTGGTATCGGTTGTGCGGAAGGCTGGATGTCTCCGGATAGGTATATCCGTACGAAGCATCTGCCCACGGCAGCGGATGCGGATAGATATGATAACTGCTACCCGGCTGTATGTAATCGAAGTTCAGCCGCTCCAGTACCTCGTAACGCTGCTCGATATCATCGTTGGTGATCAAGGCACGCGTCTCTTTCTTGGATACCGTCTCCGTCTTTGGACCGTAGATATTCGGATGATGGTAGCAGATCTTGTAGCGGCAGATATTGAACCAATAATCGCCGGGGGCTGGATCTCCATCCGGGTCTTCTACGGTACCGGCAGTTTCCGTCTTCCAACTGCGGGCACGCAAGCAATAATAGACCGTATCGATATTGTTCTTGGCGGGCACTTGCAGGAAGTCATCGTCTGCAGTGACGGTGTGATTGCAAGGCGTATATTTCTTCGTTGCCGGACTATAGGTAAACCACAGGCAATCAGCATCCCATCCGCCGCAATAGATCATCGAATCCCTACGTATCTTGTCCCATGCCTTCGCCGGATTATTCCAGTTGTCATCATGCATGTAATAGCCTAAGAGCGACTCCGAGTGACCTTTACCGGTAACGTTGTCCAAGTTATAGCGTTGCTCGGTCTGCAGCAGCAGACGGGTGTGGAGCGGAGCCATCACCACATGATCCTCCATATAGCGTTCGTTCGCCAACGGATATTCATCATTTACTGTGGTATGCGTTTTGTAGTGCTCCAGCGTGTCCGCCATCTCCGTCCAGGGGTGCAGTTCAAAGATCTCGCGCAGCGAGAGGGTCGGTTCGGTAATCCGACTCATCGTATCCAAAGAAGCCGTATCCACCTGGTTCTTATCCGACAAGGACAAAGGCAGGTGGTCGTAATAGTTACTGATATCCGCCACGTAGGTTAAGGTAGGATACGTGATTTCTTTGTCAGCGATAAAATCCGTTACAGGCGGAGCCACACGCGGGTTCTTGGACGGCGGATCGGCCTTTGTGTAGGATTTTCCGGACTTATAATGGAAGACCGTATAGCGTCCTTGCGTTCGAAGAGTAAAGCCTTCACTATGATCTTCCTCATTGTTCCAAACCGTATCCAGCACGATTGTATGGAACGGATAGTTGTATTTCGTTCCTCCCGTGTTCTGCGGTGCCTTACGCCATAACGAATCCGGCACATCGGAATCTGTTACATCAACTCCGTTAACGTCATTTCCCATGCGATACCAACGCCACCAACCATAGAAAGCACGTTCACGGATTGGCAACTCGGTATCCTGCTCCGGATAATAATAGAGGATACGTTTGTTCTCATGTACCTGCTGCATACCGTTCGCCATCTCATCCCCCGATGCTCCGTTGCTGTGAACCAGTTGCTGAAGTGAAGCATTGGAGAAGTGACTATCCTGCGATAC
>Ga0247610_10000703_pt1 | contig 45519 bp, 37 predicted proteins | sample 174DNAGHGhighgp2_FD_193483 | JGI IMG/M metagenome (GOLD analysis project Ga0247610, IMG submission 193483) | Sheep rumen microbial communities from Palmerston North, Manawatu-Wanganui, New Zealand - 1742 DNA GHGhigh gp2 | ecosystem: Host-associated > Mammals > Digestive system > Stomach > Rumen...
ATGGATAAAGGATATACATCACCACATCTTGGTACTGTGGGCCATCGCTGAAACCACCTATGCCACCGAACACGTCTTTGTTGTTGTAGAAATAGATGACATGATAAAACAGCACTAATAGTACCGTCACCCAGCGTAAGTTGTCAATCCAAATTTTTCGCATGCTTTAGTTTCTACAAAATCGGCGGCAAAAGTACGAATTTTTAATGATTAGTGAATAGTGGTTTGAAAGGTTTTCACCCACAAATCCCAAATCATTATTCACTAATCCCAATTCACAAAGAAAGTGTATCTTTGCAGCTCGAAACAGAAAAGATAGAAAGGCTTAAATATGAACGATTTACTGGAAAAATTAGAGCTCATTTACCAGCGCTGGCTGCAGATCGGCGAGGAAATCACGAAACCGGATGTGATGTCCGACATGAAAAACTACGTGAAGCTGAGCAAAGACTACAAGGAACTGCAGGCCGTGGTGGATGCCTATAAGAAATACAAGGATGTCATCGACAATATCGCCAACGCGAAAGATATTCTCGCCAACGAAAAGGACGAGGAGTTCCGTGAGATGGCCAAGACGGAATTGGATAGCTATCAAACTGAGAAAGAGACACTTGAAGAAGATATTCGCTTGTTGTTACTACCTTCCGATCCACAAGACAGCAAGAACGCACAGATGGAGATTCGTGCGGGCACGGGTGGCGACGAGGCCAGCATCTTCGCCGGCGACTTGTTCCGCATGTACCAGCATTTCTGCGACCAGAAGGGCTGGAAGATCGAGGTGCTCTCCATGACCGAAGGCACCGTGGGCGGCTACAAGGAGATCGACTTCTCCGTGACCGGCAACGGCGTCTATGGCATCATGAAGTACGAGTCGGGCGTGCATCGCGTGCAGCGTGTGCCGCAGACCGAATCGCAAGGCCGCGTGCACACCTCCGCCGCTTCTGTGGTGGTGCTGCCCGAAGCCGACGAATTCGATGTAGAACTCAAGCAGAGCGACATCAAAAAGGAGACATTCTGCGCCTCAGGTCCCGGCGGTCAGTGCGTGAACACCACCTACTCCGCCGTGCGCCTCACCCACATCCCGTCGGGCATTGTGGTCTCCATCCAGGACGAGAAATCGCAAATCAAGAACCTCGAAAAGGCCATGCGTGTATTGCGTACCCGTTTGTTCGAGCGCGAGTACCAGAAATATTTAGACGAAATCGCCTCCAAACGCCGCACGATGGTCTCCACCGGCGACCGTTCCGCGAAGATCCGCACTTACAACTATCCGCAGAACCGCGTCACCGACCACCGCATCAACTACACGATGTACAACCTCGCCAACTTCATGAACGGCGACATCGAGGAGGTGATCCAAGCACTGCAGGTGGCCGAGAATGCGGAGAGACTGAAAGAGGCGGTGGAATAATTGGCTCTTAGCCATGGTTGATCCGTAAAAGCCATTGGCCAACAGCCAATTCCTAAAGAAATAGTCGGCATATTAGGATGAACAAATGGACAGAAAAGAGTGTCTTGCATTTGGGGTGAAGATTCTTTGTCATCGCTCCATTCTCATAAAATGATTCATGTAAAATGAAGACGTATTGTAAAAAACCTTTTTTATGAATATGTCAGAACAGGAATGATTTCTCTATCTAAAAAATTGTATTTTTGCTACCCTATAAAAATTACAAAATTATGGCAGAAAATTACAATTCAGATTCCGAAAAGAAATCTATTGTCCAAAGATTTTTGGATTTATTTAAGAAAACCTCGAATGAGGTTAAAGAAAAAGTGCAAGACACCGTGGAAGATGTCAAGAGCTCCGATTTTGGCGGGAAAGTGGCGGATGTTGCCGAAAATGTTCGCGACAAAGCCAAAGATGTGGTAGAAGACATCAAGGACAGCAAGTTTGCAGAGAAGGTGGGCGATGCTGCTGGCAAAGCAAAGGAAATGAGCGGCAAGGCGCTAGAGAAACTCGGCTCGCTGGCCAATCTACCAGTACTGATCAATGCAGGCAAGAAGCTTCAGGAATCCCCGGAAGACACGACAGAGAAAGAAAATCTGCTCAATGCGCTTGACACGAAAGTGGCAGCCATTTTGGAAGACGGTGTCATTTCTCCCGAAGAGGAGGCTCTTCTCGTGGAAGAAGCCAGGGCTATCGGTATTGATGTGGACGAGTTCCTGGCAGAAGTTCGCGGCAGATTGGAAAACAAAGAGTAATCTGCATTTTTCACTATACCCCACACAAGGCAAAGCCGCAGTGTGGGGTTATTTGCGCTTCGCGCGTCTTGCCTTCCCACCCAGTCCTTCGGGCACCCTCCAAAGGAGGGGAATGGGCTGCTTAAGGAAAGCTTTTTATATATTTCAGCGGTTTCCGCAAATTTCCGCAATGTAATCCACTGCGTTCATGTTGCGGAGGGAGACCACATCAATCCAGCCGCTCTCGATGCCATAAACGTGGCCGGCTTTCACGGCGTTGAGCTGCGTGTAGGGGTGGCGCGAGACAAAGGCCGCGCTGTCCTCCCGGCGCACCAGGATGATGTCGGGATCGACTTTGAAGAGGTATTCGCGACTGATGTTCCAGCCCGTGAGCGAGTCGCCGGCATTGCGCGCGCCCGCGAGCTCGATGATCTCTTGGATATGCGTGTTTTTCGGGGCCGTGAAGTCGCCACCGTCACCGAAACCGACCACGTAATAGACGCACTTGCGGTTTCCGGGGGCGGGCGCGTGAGCCTTCCGCTCCGCAATCTTCTCCCGCCACTGCGCGGCTTCGGCATTCCCTTTTTCCTCGCATTGTGTGATGCGTCCGATCACCTCCATCATTTCCGACATTCCCTCTAACGAGCTCTCCTCCACGATGCAGACTACTGGAATTCCCATCTTTTCGATGGCATCCACATCTTGCTGCGAGATCATCGAACCGATGAGCACCACGTCGGGATGCAGCGACAGGAGCACCTCGAAGTTGATGTTGTGCATTCCACCAACTTTGGTAATCTTCTCTGTCTCAGGTGGATACTTGCAAAAGTCGGAAATACCGACCAACTTGTCCTGTGCCCCCACGAGGAACATTACCTCGGTGATGGCGGGCGAAATAGAAACGATGCGCTGCGGTGCCTCCTTCAGCTCAATGGGACGATGATAGGAATCTTCCCAAGTAAAGAATACTTCCTGCTGTTGGTTAGTTTTCGGTGAATGGCATGTGGGAAATAGTAGAATCAAAAACAGGGAGATTATGATGCATGCAAAACTGGTTTTTCGAATCATTATTTGTGGTTTTTTCATTATATAGCTCTTGATGAACAGTAATTTGGCGGCAAAAATAATATATTTATAGTTTTTTCGTTTCTTTGCAATTTGTTTTTTTTATGAATATAATTTAATATTTTTGTGCCATCTGTCGTTCAATGAGTAAGATACGAAGCTTTTTCAAAAATCGGAATACAACCTTTCTGGCGGTGATGGTTGGGTGTTCCCTCCTTTTGGGGAGTGCTCTCGGACAACTTTCGGCACAGGAGCTTCGCGGAAAGGTTTATTCGCTCGACGAGAAAGGCGACACTGTTGCGGTGTATATGGCGAAATTGCAGTGGCTGCACACCGCGGTGGGAACTTATACCAATACAAAAGGTTCGTACAAATTACCGTATGCTAAGACAGACACACTAATTGTTAGCTATTCGTTTTATAAACCTGATACACTGGTTGTTAAGAAAGGTGAAAAACAGCGAAACATCTTCCTTAATATGGCTCAGCCATTGAGGGAGGTGGTAGTCAAGAAAAAGAAACAGAAGTACGTCCGCAAGGGAAATCCTGCCGTGGAATTGATTGAAAAAGTGATTGCACATAAAAACGAGAACCGTATCGAATCGGCAGAATGTTATAAATCAAAGGTTTACAAGAAAATGGTAATCACTTTTGGACGGTTTGATATGGACTTTCAGAAAAATGCATTTAATCGTCAACTTTCATTTTTGGCGAAATATATTGACACGGTTAAGGCTGACACAGTGCCCGTGATAACACTTTCCTTGAGGGAGAGTTTGTCGGATCGCTATTACCAAAAGTCTCCGCGTAAGAAAGTTAACTATTTGATTGCAAGAAGAATGCAAGGCGTTGATGAGATACAAGAAGATGAGGGGCTCGGTACCAATCTCGGGGCCATGTTCTCGGAAGTGAACATCTTTGACAACGATATTGAATTGATGCTCAACCGGTTTGTGAGCCCGCTCTCCTCCGCCTTTGCCACCATGTATTACCATTACTTTATTACGGACACCCTGATGATAGATAGTATTTCCTGCATCGAGCTCTCTTTCGCGCCCGTGAACAGCAGGACTTTCGGATTCACGGGACGTTTGTATATTGTGAATGACAGTACCTACGCGCTGAAAAAGTATAACATCAATGTCCCTGTTGACATTAATATGAACTATGTCAAACGACTGATTGTTGAACAAGATTTTATTCAGACAGGCAGTGGTTTATGGGCACCGAACACATCGCAAACATTCGGTGCGTTTTCCTTCATCAAGCGGAAAAAGAAAAAACAAAGACATATTTATATTCGTCAGAACACGTTATGGTATCAATATGAGATAGGGGCCACGATTCCAGATTCGCTTGCTTCTGCGGGTGAGGAGATCGAATCGCCGGATGTATCGAAATACAAGAGCGGGCGATGGAAGAAAATGCGTCCGGAACCGCTGAGTCAGCAGGAATCTGTCATGGACAGTCTCTCGACCGAACTGCGTCGTTTGCCTTTGTTCAGGGGGTTGGAAAAGACGGCGGAGATTTTATCCACGGGTTATATCTCTACGACAAAGGATCGCAAACAGAGTCGGTTTGATATCGGATCGATTTACAATATGATCAGTCACAACCCGACCGAAGGGGTACGATTGCGCATAGGAGGCATGACCACCGCCAATTTGCACGATCACTTTTTCCTGACAGGATACCTTGCTTTCGGATGTAAAGACCTGAGACTCAAGTATAACGCCACAGCGATTTACAGTTTCGTACCCAAAAAGCGACATTATAACGAATCTCCGCGACATGCTATATATCTGAGCACGAGTTATGATATGGAGATGGTGGGACAAAATTATTCCTATATGGACCGCGACAATATTCTGTTGTCCTATTCTGAGGACAATTCACCGGCGTTGTCGGCGCAGTATGTTCGTCGTCACAAGTTGCGTTACCTCCATGAGTGGGAGAGTCGCTTCAGCGTGGATACGTGGGTGCAAATGGAGGAAAACGAGGCGGCGGGCAAATCAGTGTATTGGCGAATTAACAGTGATGGAACTGCTTCACCCGTAAGAGATTACAAGGTATGGGAATGGGGTATTGATCTCAGGTGGGCTCCAGGGGAACTTGTTTATAACAAACAGTCCGGAAAGGGGGCGTTACTAAGACTTTCAAGAGACGCGCCGGTGTTCAAACTGTCGCATACTCTCGGTAATTTGGATGGGAAATGCTGGTACAACCATACGGACTTTTCTGTAGAGAAACGATTTTGGCTTTCCGCGTTCGGGCACATTGATGCCACGGCGCAAGCGGGCATTGTCTGGAATGCCGTGCCCTTCCCGAAACTGTACGTCCCGCAAAGCAACCAGTCGTGGTTCCTCACACCCAACACTTTCTGTTTGATGAAGCCAATGGAGTTCATCATGGACAAGTACGTCGCACTCTACGCCACCTATCATCTGAAAGGGTGGATATTCAATCGCATTCCGATTTGGAACCGTCTGAAATTCAGGGAAGTAGTCTCTTTCAGCGGCATTTATGGTGGACTTTCGCCAAAGAACCTTCCTTCCGAAAACACCCCTGGTCTTTACGTACTGCCCGATGGATGCTCTCCGATAGGGAAGGTGCCGTATATGGAATTCACTGCAGGCATTGAAAACATTCTGCAAGTATTGCGCATCGATTATGTACGCCGCATTTCCTACGCTAAAGATTTGACTGGCTGGGGGAAAAATGGCATTAGGGTGTCGTTGAATATTTCCTTTTAAAAAATAGAGACGTACAACGGCACGTCTCTATAAAATCCTCTCTGCAATGAGGAAGGTTATTTCAATAGCATCTGATTATATTTCCTTAAGGATTCCAGAATATTGACTCTCACGTGGATAAAGTCGTCGGTGCCGGCTTCTTTGAGTGCGTCGAGACATTCTGTTGGATTGCCAGCCACGAGGAATGGCGTGTTCGGGAATTGCGTTTTACACTGTTTAGCGGCTTCCACGCCAATGGTGGCGTATTCTTCGTCGGAGCTGCACACCACAATGAGGTCTGGTTTCGCTTCGCCAGCAGCTTTCACGCCCTCTTCGACGGTGGCGAAACCGGCGGGCTCGACGATCTGGTAGCCGGCGCATCCGAAGAAGTTGGTGATGAAGCCAGCCCGCGCTTGGCGCATAGCTAAGTTACCGAGCTTCAGCAAATAGACGGATGGACGGTGATTTTCTTTGGCGTATTTTTCGGTCTCCAAACGCAGCTCTTCGAATGCTCTCGCGCCGCGGTAAGTCTTCAAACCTTCGTTTTCGTCCTTCTTCACGCACTCGATTTTGTCGGCCATTGTCTCGTTGATATTCGGGTATTGGTTGGTGCCCAGCAAGATATAGCGGCGAGTGGCGATGTTCATGTCGCGTTTCTGGCAGCTCTCCTCGATGGCAGTGCGCATGGTTCCGTTTTCGATGACTGCGAGTGCACCACCGTTTTGCTCAACAGATTGGAAGAGTTTCCAAGCGTTTTCAGCGATGGAGTTGGTGAGGTTTTCAACGTAGTAGGATCCGGCGGCGGGATCGACCACGCGGTCCATGAAGGCTTCTTCCTTGAGGATGACCTGTACGTTGCGGGAGATACGGCGGGAGAACTCATCGGACTCCTTGTAAGCCACATCAAACGGTTGCAGCGAGATGGAATCAGAGCCGCCAATCACGGCAGACATACCCTCCGTAGTGCTGCGGAGCATATTGACGTATGGGTCGTAAATCGTTTTGTTCCAGGTAGATGCGATGGTGTTAATATGGATTTTATACGCGCAGTCGCATTCGGGTTTGTATTGAGCTACCATCGTGGACCAAAGCAGACGGGTAGCGCGCAATTTCGCGATCTCCATGAAATAGTTGGAACCCACGGAGAGCGTCAGTTGCATACGGGAGGCCACTTTTTCGGGCTTGACCCCCCTTTCGGTGCAGAATGCCAAGTATTCGTTAGCCAAGTTCAGTGTGTATGCAAGCTCTTGCACGATGGTCGCGCCAGCGTTGTGCAGCGTAATGCCGTTTACGTTGATAACCTTGAAGTTTCGCATGCAGCCGTTGAGCTCGATCAGTTGGACGGCCTGCTGCAGATCCTCTTCGGCGGATTTCCAGAACTTGTTATGTCTGAGACGGTAGGTCAGTGGATCGAAGTTGAGGCTGCCCTGCACTTTCTCTTTGTCGAAGTTGTTCTTCTCCACGTAAGCGACGAAATTCGTCATCAGGTCGAGGTAGCTCTTCACGTGGTTGAATTGTACGCCGTTGACATTCAAGTCGATACCTTTCAGCAAAGTCTCCAAAGCAGCTGCGCTATCTACGTTAGTCGCGTTGAAGGCGATGCAGGTGGCTCCACGTTTGAGGGCATCCACCGCAATGGCGTTGGCCTTAACAGGGTCTGCCTCCTCCACCTCTTGCACGATTTCCCATGAATTGTCGTGCGGATTCGTGCCACGTGTGTAGGGGAACTCGTTCGGCATGGTCTTCAGATAATCCAAATTTTCCATATTTTCTGCACGATAATACGGGCGAACCTGAAAACCTTCCTCTGTCCTCCATACTAATTTCTTCTCATAATCAGCACCTTTGAGGTCTTTATTAATGGTTGCTTCCCATTGCTCCGTGGTTACGGGCGGGAATTCGGTGAATAATTTTTCGTCGTTCATATTCCTTTTATATTAAGGCTGCAAAGATATAAATTTTTTGGGTTAAATGGTTAGATGGTTAAAAGGTTAAAAAGAAAATAGATTTCGTTGCCAATTATAAAAAATGTATCTTTGCAAATTATTTTCATCATTCATTGTAGAAACTATTAGAAATGACAATTGAAGAAATTAAAAACCTGGTACAAGGTGAGGTGATTTGCGGCGAAGATTATCTGGATCAACACATTGAGTGTGTGTTTGCTTCCGATTTGATGAGCGACGTCTTGACGTTGAAGGATGTGAACAACTTGTTGTTGCTCACGGGATTGAGCAATCTTCAATCTATCCGCACATGTGAAATGTCTGACATTAGTTACCTGTTGATTGTGCGCGGCAAGGAGGTGACGGAGGAGATGAAGGAGTTGGCCGAAGACAACGACATGGTCATCATCCGCACGGGATTTTCCATGTATAAGACCTCCGGGATTTTGTACAATGCTGGTCTGCCAGCTGTTTATTAGTTTGATTATTAACCAAATCTAACATTATGAATTTTACTTACCATGTTGAAGGCGGGGATTTCACCAATGCGGGTTCCACATCCAGCCAGGTGAAAAGGATGCTTAAAAAGATAGGTGTAAGCCCTGAAATTGTGAAGAAAACTGTTGTCGCTCTCTATGAAGCGGAAGTCAATATTGTGGCGCACGCTTACCGTGGCGATATTACCGTGGATTTGGAAGAAGACCACGTCAAGATTGTGCTGGCTGATGAGGGCCCAGGCATTCCCGATATTGAACGCGCTATGCAGAAAGGCTATTCAACAGCATCCCAGAAGGTTAGAGAGATGGGATTCGGTGCTGGCATGGGGCTTCCCAATATCAAGAACAACTCCGATTCTCTAAATATCACTTCTGAGGTCGGCAAAGGCACCACGATCGAGTTCGTGAACTATTTCTTTGGACATTGATGTTGGCTGTTGGCTTTTTGACTTTAACTTTGATCTTGACTAATCCCTATTGCCCTCTAACCCTTTAACCTTTATAACCTTCTAACCCCTTTAACCCCAAAAACATGTCAGAAGATTTCCACCACGCATTAAAATTCAAATACGACCTCTGCATCGGTTGTTCCCATTGCACAGGTGTCTGTCCCACCAGCGCCATTCATGTGTATGACGGGCATCCGGTGCTGGACCCGAATCGTTGTGTCGATTGCGGTCGTTGCTACGTGGCTTGTCCAGTGAACGCCATCTATATCGAGCAGGACGACTTCCAGACGGTGTATGACTACAAATACCCCGTCCTGCTGGTGCCCTCCATCTTTTTGGCACAGTTTGAGGAGAAAATCCGAGAACGAACGATTCTTTCTGCACTGCTTCACATTGGTTTTAAATATGTATATGAAGTAGAAAAGAGCGTGGATTTTCTGAAAGAGTATCTTCGCAGGGATTTGGAGGGTGGCAATGCTCCCTGTGAGAAACCTGTCATTTCCTCCTTCTGTCCGGCTATTGTGCGCCTTATTCAGGTGAAATTCCCTGTTTTGGTGGACAATATCTACCTTTCGAAGGCCCCTTTTGACATGACCGCCGAGTATATCAAGAAGAGTTTGACGGAAAAAGGGGTGAAAGAGGAGGACATTGGTGTTTTCTATGTCACGCCATGTGCCGCGAAAATCGCTGCTATCAAGAGTCCTGTGGGTGAAGAAAAATCCCCTGTTGCGGGTGTGATTAATATGAACTATTTGTACAGTAAGGTGTTGCGAGTGATTAAGACGGGCGAATACCAAATGTGCGATGAATCGGTGCGTTTCCATCGGCTGTCGAAGGCCAGCATTACCTACCCGCTTACAGGCGGTGAAACCAAGATGCTGCGCACTGGACGAAATCTGGCTATCGACGATATCCATAACGTCTCCGAATTTTTGGAGAAAGTGGAAGATGAGGATATACAAGATATTGATTTTCTTGAACTTAGAGCCTGTGATGGTAGCTGTTGCGGTGGTATCCTCACGGCCGAAAACCGCTTCCTCATGATCGAACGCCAACGCAAAAGGATGGCGAAATGTTCCGAAGAAGTGGATGCGGAGGATAATGATCTGCTTAACTATTTCGACTATTTAGCTGATAAACGGCATGTTAGACATGTTGAGCCGCGTTCTATGGATAAGATGGACGACAATATGGCAGCGGCCATGCAGAAGATGAAACGCGCTTTCGAAATCAACCAGAACCTGCCACAAGTCGATTGCCACTTGTGCGGTTATCCCTCCTGCAAAGCTCTGGCAGATGCCGTGGTCACCGACAAGGCGCAGATTCAGCAGTGCATTTTCGTGCAACGCGCTATGGAACACTACGATTTGTTGACACCCAAAGAGGCACACGACATCTCCGCCAAGGTCTGGGGCGCTAAAAAAACGGACCCGACGCTGGCCAAGAACCTGAATTTGTAGGCAAAAAGGCAATAGGCTGTGTTTTTAGAAACATATTCATTGAACAGTCCCTATAGGGGCAAGAGCTTGGTAGGTAATAAATAATGGTTGCATTGGATATATTGTGGGAAGCGTTGCGGGAGTCAGTGTCCATCACGCTGTTGGTGTTGTTGTTGATGGCTCTGGTGGAATCAGTAAACATCTCATCATCAGGATGTTTATTTAAGAAATTGCATAACCATCCCGTAGCGGAGGTAGCATTGGCGTGCCTGTTAGGGGCGATTCCCGGGTGTGCTGGCGGTTTTGTTGTGGTGTCGATGTTCACCCACCGGCTGCTCTCCTTTGGGGCTCTGATGGGTGGCATGATCTCCACCTTTGGCGACGAGGCTCTCTTCCTTATGGCGCAAAGTCCGAAATATGCCCTCCTGCTGACCGGAATCCTGTACGTTATCGGTTTTGTCGTTGGATTGATTTTGTTGAAAGTGCCTGAAAACAAGGTTGTTGACTTTGGCGATCACGACCTCGTCATCCATGAGGAGCACCAGCATAGACATACAGACCCTGAGGACCATCATTGGCGGGAGCGTATCGTGCATTTCTTGCGCGGACACCTGTGGGAGCATGTCATCAAAAAGCACGCCCTGACTCTTTTCCTATATGCTTTCGGAACGCTCATAGTCTTGGGTGTTATTAACCAATTTATTGATTTGCAAACCATTATGGAGACCAAGGCATGGACCAAGTGGTTGTTGTTGCTAATTGCGGTGGCAGTCGGTTTCTTGCCGGTTTCGGGTCCGCATCTCATTTTCGTAATGCTCTTCCTGCAGGGCAGTATCCCGTTCTCCATCTTGTTGGCGAACTCCATTGCCCAAAACGGTCACGCTGGCATTCCGCTAATGGCGCAATCAAGACGAAATTTACTGGTTGTAAAGGGGATAACGATGGCATTGGGACTGCTGGTGGGCGCGGGTGCGTTGGTTTTTGAGGGATAAGAGGATTCTTCGGGATGGAGCAATCGTTCTAAAAAACGCGTATTTTTGGAGAAATTGGCATAAAAAATTTCGGTAAGTTAAAAAAAGATTTTCTTTGCATCCTGAATTAGATATGGCAATTAGGTTATGGTACGGGTTTATTCAAACGTAAACTTTATGATCGCCTGCTCGAATGGAATCGCCTGCAGAACGGCAAGATGGTGCCACAACACTGTTACCAGTAATGATGACGATGTTTTTGTGATTCAGCAGTAAGAAACTGTATTTTTTCCTCGTAAAAACATTATAAGAAAGAAATTATTCTATGACAAATACTGCAATACATGTATCCATCATCTTCTTTGTCGTTATTATGCAATTAGACAACCTGTTTGTGTGTTATATAGTAACAGATTGTTGTCCTCTCCCCTCGTTTATCTTATTTTTGACGACAACATGGACAACTTGGGACAACCTTAATAGGATTTGACCACGTAACAGCATCTTTCACCATAGTAGCAATAGTAGTTTCCTTTCTAAAACACGTAGAGACGCGCCGTAGCACGTCTCCACATTATCGTATTATCATATCACATTACCGCACAATCGTGATAGATCCGTTCCACGTAGTGGTTTTCGCCTTTCCTTTATAGCTAAAGGTGTAATAATATACTCCATCAGAGACATTTTCGCCTGAGAAAACATTGCTTCCTACGTAAACCTGTCCATTCTTGGCCCAAGTATCATAATTCTTGACGTGATATACCACCTTACCGTAGCGGTCACTGATGCGCAGTTCATTGTGGCGGTATTGGTCGGGATCTTCCGGATTGATGTCGGTGTTGAGGTTCTCGATAGCCCATACGTCGTTGATACCGTCGCCATTTGGCGTGATGACGTTCGGGAATCGCAGGTCTTCCTCAATCACCACCACGTGACTGACGGAGTCGCCGCAGCCGGATTCGGTGGTCAGTGCTAAAGTCACGGTATAGTCGCCCCACGAGGAGTAAACATGGGTTGTGTTGATTTCATCCTCAGTGGTTTGTCCATCGCCGAAGTTCCAAACAATATGGTTGGACGGATTATTCGTGACATTGTCGGAAATGTAGCTGGTGAAGGTGATTTCACCGTTGGTCTCACTCATCATGCAGATTTCTGGAGTGGCCAGGAAATCCACCTGCGGTTGCGGAGCCGTGGAAATGTAATTCCATTTGATGATGGAGTCTTTACAACCCTCGGCTGTAGTAATAATCAATTTCACAGAGAAGTTACCGGCATCGTTGAAGTAGAAAATCGGATTGGTTTCTGAAGAGTAATCCACAATATTAAAATTCTCGTCGAAGACCATCCAAACGCAGGAAATAGTGTCAGAAGCTGTGTTTGTCTGGTTGGTGAAGCGTGAAATCACAGGAGTGCATCCGGAAGTCACATCTGCCTCAAAGTCAGGTTGCGGCAAGTCGTAGAAGTTCACCATTACCGTGTCGGAGCTTCGGCAGTTAGTGTGCGTTTCAGGGTTAGGCATCTCAATTTCAAGGATATATTCTCCAGAAGTGATGATTTCAATAGCGGGTACCAAATCACCTGTATTCCAATAATAATTAGCAGTGGAATCTGTATAGTTGGGATTCAAACTGGCAATCTCGCCGGTGCAAAGCCATTGGTCGGGACCAAGATCAGGTTTGTAGGTGTTGATGACGGAGATGTAGATGCTGTCGTAGTTCCAGAGATCAACACAGGGGAGTGCGGAGTGTACCCAAAGGTAGTAAAGACCGCTGTCGCTCACATCGGCTTCGTGTATGGTGAAGGGCTGTTCTCTGAGGGTGTCTCCGCTCGGTGTGACCACAAAAACAGTATCTGCCTCATCCGTAACGTAATCAAACACAATGTTTTCGTGCAGACAATAAGTGTTGCGCATCATGAGCTTAGTGGAAATAGAGCTGTTAAAGCTTTTGCCTTCAAGAAACACGCCGGAGTCGTAAGAGTTGTCGCCCACATTTCCGATGGCCAAGTGCATGTGGTAGGTTTCGCAGGCCAAAATTTTGCCTTCGGCCGAAAGAGCTACGGTTCGGCCGTTATATTCTACTCCGTTTTGGCCAGTAGAACTGGAAACAAAGTAGGCGGAGTAAGTTCCATTATAACATCCCGGATCGCTGTTACCGCCACCACCGTTCACTGTACTGATGGAGACGGGCAGGCCGTTAGGGTTAGCCGCACTCACTGTATTGGGCACGACTGCCACATTTTTGGTGGTGGTGACGCCAGTCACAGGGTCGGGGCCAGTGAGAAAGAAGACAAAAATGTCGTTAAAAGTAGCGCACACGAAGCTTGGATACTCTTCGGAACCGAAAACGTAGTTAAAGGCAAATGTGTCGGCGTATGCGAGAAAGTCGAAATCCAAAGCCGCACAACCATTGAGGGTGGCGGTGGCCAGACCTGACGACTGTAACGTAGCGTCAGTATAAAAGTTGGAGATAGGACTGGAGGAACTTCCAGAACTGTTCGGGCCAGCCGCAACAGTTACTTCACCTGTCGTCATCACCAAACCTGTCTCGAACGGGAATTGTGTGTAATTGTTTCGATTGAATGTGCCAATTTGGTTGTAATTCACAATACCCGTTTGGTTGTTGAATTTTCCGTTGGAGAGTTCGACTGCTTCACCTGCCAGATGGTATTTCAGAATAGTGTCAATGTGGGTACCTTGCAGCGACTGTACAGTCACATTGTTGTTCTGAGCCCATCCAGTGAGATGAACCCCCAAGCATAGAAGCGATATAACAAGTATAATTTTTTTCATAACCTATGTAATAATCAGACAATATTAAAACGCAAAAATACAATTTTTTAAATACAAACCATTTCAAATTATTTTTTTATAATTTTCCATCTTAATATGTTTGACGTAAGAATGTGCTGTTTTATCACACGAGATATGAATTTTTTTGTCCATTTAAAACACGTAGAGACGCGCCGTAGCACGTCTCTACAAAATAATGATTTATAGTAAATTGAATTTCAGAATTGAATTATCCGCAATAGAAATATTCCTTCACCATTTTGGTCATCAGTTCGGGTTTCTTGGCGATTTGGTCGCGGATTTTGCGGTCGTCGAAGGATTTGAGTTGCTTGATGATGTCGTCGATCATGGAGCGGTCGAAGACACCGTGAGCTTCGAAGATTTCGCGGTGGTTGCTGAGCTCATCGGCGGATTCCCAGCAGGATGCGGGCAGTTGGGCCAATTTTTCAACCAGAGCTTTGTTCTCGGCGCGGTGGATATCGACATCGACGTAGGTGGATTCAGCGAATTCAAGGGCGTTCTCCATTTCGAAGCCGTGGCGAGCGGCGCAGACGAGACCGGCTAACAGCAAGTAGATGTCGGCGGAGCCGTCTGGGCAGCGGAACTCGACGGTCTGCTTCTGGGAACGGTCTTTGTTGACAGCTTTCTCTAATGGGTTGAGCTCAGCCACGATGTCGTTCTTGTGGGTCCAGCCCAGTGGCACGCGCACCAGCACGGAGCGGTTGCGGTCGCCCCAGCAAATGGATGTGGGTGCCTCTTGGTGAGGAACCAAACGGAAGTAGGAGGTCGGATTGGTGTTGCCAAAAGCTGTTAAAGAACTGGCGCAGGTCATGTAGCCCGCGATGGCGGTCTTGGCGATGGAGTTAAGCTTGCCCTTGGTCACCATCTGGTTCTTACCCTTGCCATCCACGATGCAGGTGTGGATATGGAGGCCGCTACCTGCTTTTCCCGTGGTGATTTTCGGGGAGAAGGTTACGTCGAAACCGTATTCGTAAGCTAAGTTTCGGATGATCCATTTAGCCAGAATCAGCTGATCTGCAGCATCTTGTACATCGGTGACGAGGAATTCGATTTCGTTCTGCTCGTATATTTTCCCGTCCATGGTGAAGTTGCCCACCTCGGAGTGTCCGTATTTGATGAGGCCTCCCATCTTGGCGATGTTGAGCATACACTCGGCGCGGAAATGCTCGAATTTGGTGAACGGAGAAGACTCGTGGTAACCTCTTTGATCGGGGATGGTGAAGAGATCGTCTTCATCACCGATGACGTAGTATTCGAGCTCGCCCATGGCTTGGAAGTAGTTACCCGTCACTTCAGTGAACGACTTGGCAGCCTTCCGCAGGATGTATTCAGGAGAATTTTCCAAGGGTTTTCCTTCACTATTGTAATAAGAACAGAGGAAGGAGAGGGTAGGGATTTCCGAGAACGGATTCAGGAAAGCGGTGGAAAAGCGCGGGATGACGTACAGGTCGCTGGAGCCGGCATGGATGAATGCCGGGAAAATATTGGAACCATCGACACGCTCACCGTTGGAGAGGATCTGTTCCAGATATTCGCGGCTGTGCAGCACAAAACCGAGGGTTTTAATGCGACCGTCGCCAGCCACATAATGGAAATTAACCATCGGGATGTCGTTCTCTTCCACGTATTTAATCATGTCCGCTTTGGTAAATTCCTTCGGACTTTTTTTGAAATAATTCACGAGCGGATTCAAGCTCATGTTGATATTGTCTTTTGCCATAATTTGGATAATTTATGTTCTTAAAATTCGGGGGCAAAGATAACATTTTTTTTGTGTGCACTGTACGATTTCCATAATATATTTTTTTTGTATAAAACAGAGAATAAAAAAATTTTTTTAACAGTTGCAATTTAAAAAAAAAGTATCTTTGCGGCATGTAAAATGGATATCTTGTTTTTGTGAAAGAAATATGTTAAACCAGATTAAAATCGAGGGTTAACCAAATTAATTCATTATTCATAAAATTTACAAACTATGGGAAAAGCTTACACTTTCAAAAGGCTGACCAATCAGGTCAAGCACTTTGCCGTCCTCATGCTAATTATGCTGATGGCGGTAGGCAATCTCTTTGCTGAGCAGGTGACATTTGTCTTCTCAGAGCAAGGATATTCCGATGCCCAAATAGTGGAATCTGCTGATTTCAACGATGTTATCAGCTTCACTGCGGCAAAAAACAGTTCTAACACTCCTCCGAAATATTACAACAACGGAGCGGCTCTTCGGCTTTATGGACAGAATTCCTTCACCTTGACCCCCGCTTTGGGTTATGTCATCACTGGGGTTTCTTTCACTGCCCCTGCCACTGGAAGTAACGCTCCTCAATTGAAATATACGGTGGATAATTCCGAATTAGCTGCAGATCTCCCTGCTGTGGCAACCGATGCGAACAAGGTTTATACCATCAGTGGAATCCAAGCATACCAAAATGTCACGGTGATCAACCCGAACAGTTCTGGCCATGCTCGTGTCATCGCCATTACGGTGATTTACGAGCCTGCTATTATTTCCGGTGTGGCTATGCCTACGGTCACTCCAGTATCTGGTACTTATTACACTCCTCAACAAGTGCAGCTGAGCTGCGAGACTCCTGGCGCAAATATCTATTATTCTATCAACGATAACGAACCGGTGCTCTATGCTGGTCCTTTCACTGTGAATTCTAATACTACGTTGACCGCCTTCGCCACTCTTGGTGAAGAAACCAGTGCTTCGGTTACGGTTAACTATGTTTTCCCGATACAAGTCAATAACATCGCCGAATTCTACCAAGGCGAGCAAGACTTACTTTATCAAATTACCGGTGATGTCAAATTTGTATGGCGTAATGGTCAAAACATGTATGTGCAGGATGAGACAGGTGGACTTTTGGTTTACGATAACAACAATCCTGTCATCACGACCCAATATAACAATGGTGATGTGATTTCTGGCGGTATTTATGGTACATTAGATAATTATAACGGCTTGATTGAGTTGAAACCCACGCTTAACACAGCCGAAGGTGTTCCCGGCAATGCCATTGTTCCTGTTGTGGCTACTGTGGCTCAAATCTTGGAGAATCCTGAACAATATATGTCTAAGTTGGTGATTATCAGTGGCGGTGAATTCACCCAATCTGTCAATTTCACGAATGGTACGGCCAAGAATGTGAACTATGCTCAAGGAGAAAACACCATCCAGGTGCGTAGCCAATTCAGAAATATCATTATGGACATCGCTGCCGGCACTCCTGCTACAGTGATGGGTTTCGTGGGCAGATATAACAACACCATCCAATTTTTCCCGCGTTTTAATGACGATATTATCTGTCATAGCGTTCCTACTGCCAGCAATTTTGAAGGCGCCAGCGCTTTCGAGTGGACAATTGTGAACGGTGACAATATTAATAAATGGTATATCGGCCAAGCTGTTGGTTTCGATGACAACAAACTCTTTATCTCTTCTTCCAACGGTCAGACTAATAAATATAATGTATCTGTTGCATCGGATGTTCACGCTTATTTTGAAGTTACGCTTCCCAGTTCTGACGTGCTGTTGACCTTCAATTGCAGAGCTGTTGGTAACGAAGACGACTATCTGCAAGTTTCAGTGATGGACGAAGCCCCTGTGGCAGGTGTCCTCCCGACGGAAGTTTTGGGTGTTTTCCACAATATCGATGAATTTACCAACAAGAGCGTGTTGATTCCCGCTTCTTACGCTGGTCAAAAGTACGTCGTCTTCACTTGGCATAACGACGTTGCAAGCGGTGCTCAGTCACCTGCCGCTATCGACAATGTGATGATGGTAACGACTTGCACCACGCCGACCAATGTCGAAGTCACGGTGAACGACCAGACCGCAACGGTTACTTGGACCGCTCCCGAAGATCAAAACGCTTGGACTGTGGAATACAAGAGTGTAAATGCTGACGTTTGGCAGACCGTGGAAGCTTCCGCTACCACTGTGGCTTTGAACAACCTCAGCACCGAAGTTGATTATCAAGTACGTGTGAAGGCTAACTGCGGTGAGAACAGCAGTGCATGGGCGGGTGCCAGCTTCAATGTTCCTTGTATGGGTTTGACGACCTCTCAGGATGAAATCACCATTGGTACAGGCACATCTACAAGCTCCACCACTCCGATGAATGCTTACTATAAGAATTCATGGACCCAGATGATCTATCCGGCTTCTGAATTCTCATCGCCAGGTTATATCAATTCCTTGTCTTGGTATGTGAACACGGCGAATACCCATAACTATAATTCCTTGAAGATTTACATCGGTACGAAGGCTTCTGCCATCAACGAAAGCACTACAGACTGGGTTCCTATGGAAGACCTGACCTTGGTCTATGAGTCCAACAACGGTACCGTAGGCAGCTCTGTCGGTTGGGAGACCTTCACCTTGAACACTCCTTATTATTACAATGGCGAGGAGAACCTCGTGATTGTGACCGCTCGTACTGCTGATTCTTACAAGTCTTTGAACTATCGCTACACCTCTGTTACCAACAGTGTGTTGTACAGAAGAAGCGACAGCTCCCCTGAAAGTTATGGTAGCCACCCAGGAACCAACTCAGGTACACGTGCCGCCAACCTTCCGAACATGCTGGTTGATTTCACCGGTTATGTTTGCACTGACGAACATTGCGCCGCTCCTGCTAACCTGACAGTGAGCGAAATCCTTACCGAAAGCGCTGTCCTCTCTTGGGAAGCAGGCAATGCTACCGCTTGGCAAGTGAATTACAAGCCTGTGTATGATGATGAATGGACCACGGTCAATGTCACCGAGAACACTTACGCGCTTACCAATCTCAATCAAAACACGAACTACATAGTTCGCGTTCTGACCGATTGTGGTACCGTGGGTATGAGCGAAGAGGCTCTTCTGGGTTTCACCACCGATGCTAATTGCGTGGCTCCGCAAAACTTGGAAGTAGAAACTCATGCACACACCGCGAACGTGAGCTGGTTGCCCGTGGAGGGTGTCCACAACTATGAAGTGGAAGTGAAGGATGAAAATCTCAACGTCATTTACAATCAAGTTGTGGCAAACGTTTCCCAAGTCAACTTAACTGGTTTGCAAGAGGGTGCTCTTTATTTCATTTTCGTGAGAGCTTTTTGTAACGAAGAGGAAACCAGCACATGGAGTACATACAATTTCGTGATGCCTACCATTTGTCCTGCTCCGGCATCAATTAATGTTGTCGAAAAAGACCAGAACTCCGCTACCATCGTATGGAATGCTGGCGATGCCACCTCCTGGGTTGTTGAATATGGTCTGAGTGGTTTCGTTCTCGGCGAAGGTACGCAAGTAATGGTAAATGATAGCACCGTAACCCTCACCGGTTTGAATCCGTATGCTTCTTACGATGTGTATGTCAAGGCTGACTGCGGTCTCGGTTATGTGAGCATTTGGTCAAACAAGACCTCTTTCAAGACCGAATGTGGACCTATTTTGGTTACCGAGGCCAATCCTTGGGTTGAAGATTTTGAGTCATATAGTGGTTCTGGTAATTTAGCATTTGATGATTGTTGGGCTACCCCGATGATGTCAAGCTACAATTCACCGTTTATTTATCGCAACTATGCAACAGCAGCTCATTCCGGTGTTAACACTGCTGAATTGAAAGCTAACAACGGTGACGTTGCCATGTTAGTGTTGCCCGCATTTGTAAATCCTCTGTCTGACCTGCAATTTGAATACTACGGTATGGTTACCGGTACCAACCCTGGCACTATGGAATTGGGTTATATTACTGATGTTACGGATGGCTCCACTTTCGTGACTCTTCAAACCGTTCCTGCACAAGAAGGTTCCTACAACCGTGCTAACTCGCTCTACTACGGTCCGTTTGTTTTCAATGGTGAAATCCCTGAAGGCGCACGTATCACTCTGAAGTTCACCTCTGCCACCTCTAACTGCTCTTGGAATTTGGACGATTTCGTCGTTTCTCTTAAACCTGACTGTCAGGTGCCGACACAAGTTACCGTGACCGCAACCACTACATCTTCCGCCACTTTGGCATGGCAGGCTAATGGTCCAGAGACTGCTTGGAATATTGAATATGGTCCTGCTGGTTTCGAAATTGGTGAAGGAACTGTCGTGGCTGCTGATGCCAACCCGTTCATTGTTACCGATTTGGCCGACGCAACTGCTTATGATTTCTATGTGCAAGCTAATTGCGGTGCTGTAACGAGCACGTACTCAGCACCTGCTACCGGCACAACTCTCTGTTTAGCTTTGAATACGCCATATACCGAAGATTTTGAGGGCTATCCTGGTACTGCCTATAATGTGGCTGGTGTTGCTCCTACTTGTTGGGACACCTATATTAACGGTACTTCATATCCTGCTCCTCACGTGAACAACGGTACATCCAGTTATTGCTATGCTCAAAGCGGTCAAGGTTTGGCTTTCACCGCTAACACGAATGCTAATTCTGCATTTGCTATCCTTCCTCTGTTTGAGAAACCCATGAACACCCTTACCCTGAGCTTCTGGCGTAGAATGGAAAGCGCTACTTCCGGTGAGTTGTCCGTAGGTTATGTCACTTCCACTGACAATCCTGTAGAATCCTATGTCGAATTAGTCGCAATTCCTTCTGTAAGTAGTTCAGCAGGTGCTGACTATTTGGTGGATTTCTCCGCTATCGATGCTGTGTATCCTGAAAATGCACGTATTGCTTTCCGTTGGTATCGCGATGCTGTTTACTATTCTTGTGGTATTGATAATGTTGAAGTGACCTCTTCTCAAGACGCTTCTTGTTTCCCTGTTGCTGACCTGACTGTGTCGAATGTGACATCCAATAGTGCTGACTTGGCTTGGACTCCTGGTTTGAATGAGACCTCATGGTTCGTCTCTTACAAGGCTGAAAATGACGAAGATTGGACTACAGTGGAAACCACGGCTAATCCTTACACACTTACTGGTTTGGCTGGACTTACCACCTATAATGTGAAAGTGGCTCCGAACTGTGATGGACAAGCTGGTCCTGAGTCAGTAGCAGAGCTTACTACACTCTGTGGCAATCCTTGCGATTTCACATTCGTGTTGCATGACTCCTACGGCGATGGTTGGAATGGTAACGGTATCGTTCTTAGTTACAGTAATGGTACTTCTGAAACTGTGACACTCTCAAGCGGTAACTATGGTATTTTCAATATCACTATTCCTGATGGTGCTACTATGACCTGCAACTGGCAGGAAGGATCATATGCAAGTGAAACTTCTTTTGAGATACTCGATGGTTGTGGTACAGAAGTTTACGCAGGATCTGGTGTACAAACAAACGGCTTCTATACCGCTCAATGCCCGATGCCCGCTTGTCCTCAACCGACAAATGTGGTCGCAAGCAACATTACGGGTTCTTCTGCTATCATCACTTGGACTTCTGTAGGTGAAGAAACCGCTTGGGTTTTTGAGTACAAAGCTGAATCTGAAGAAGAGTGGACTGTTGCCGAGGTGACGGCTACCACCTATCCATTGCTTGGTCTTGAAGGCGGTACTTTATATGACGTACGTGTGAAAGCAAATTGTGGCAATGAGACGAGTAAGTATGCAAGTGCTTCATTCACTACATGTTATGATGGTTGTGTTTATCAATTCAATCTCCATGATTCATACGGTGATGGCTGGAACGGCAACGCTGTTTTAGTCTCTTTCACCGATGGCACTTCACAAAGTCTTACCATCGATAATGGTCACGATGCAAGCTTCATCGTCACGATTCCTGCTGGTGATACCATGACTTGCTCTTGGGTTACAGGCAACTATTCTAGCGAAGCTTCATTCAACATTGTTGATATAGCAAACTGCGCAGAGAACAGCGTCTTCCAAAGTGAGTCAGGTTCTTCATATTCTACAGGTCAAGTGATCTACACTTTGGATTGTGCTCCTCCTACTTGTCCTGCTCCTATAGCACTTACCGCTTCTGCTGTTGAGAATGGTGCTTGCACTCTCAATTGGTTTGCAGGTGGTGATGAAACCTTATGGGCTGTGACTTACGGTTTGCAAGGCGAAACTCCCACCACGGATAATGTCACCTCTCCTACCTTCATCATCACGGGTATGAATCCCAGCGAGGTGTATGAAGTGTCTGTGAAAGCTATTTGTAGCGAAGAGGACGAGAGCGAAGTGGTTACCACGACCATCGTGGTTCCTGCTATGATTGACATCGCTTTGGTGGATGTTTACACCAATCCCAGCAACTGTGACCTTTCCAATGCTATCGCTCAAATTCGCGTCACCAACTTGATGGAAGACTCTCCGATCAGCTCTTTCCAAGCTTCTTATTATGTGAACGATGGTGAGACTGTAACCGAGACTGTGAATTTGATCACTCCAATGTTGTTTGGTGATACTATCACTTACACCTTCACTACGGCTCCTGTTATGACAGATCCTTATAACATGATTCTCGCAAGCGTGTTTATTGAAGGTGAGACCAGCACCGAGAACAACACGAAGGTCTCTGGTTATACTTATCTCACAGAGGCGAAGAGCGTTCCTTACGCCGAAAATTTCTCCGACTATGCAGTTTACGAATGGGCTGCTATTAATGGTAACAATGACGCTTCTACCATGACTATCACCGATGGTGCTATCCATTTCACCGGTAGCGATGTAAATGTTGCCAACGATCTGATGGTGTCTCCTTGTATTGATGAATTGAATTTCCATTCGGACATTTACCTGCTCAGTTATGATTATAAGGCTTCCAGTAGCTATTTCGATGAGCAGTTCTCTGTGTATTTGAATGAAAATATCGGTTTCGATGGTAATGAAAGACTCATTGGTACCCATACTTTCAACAACACGGATTATGTCCATGTGGTAGAAAGAACGAACTACCTCAATGTTATGGAAGATGAGATTCTCACGAATGCTCACATTATGTTCAAGGCTGAGAGTGCAACTGGTACAGATGGATTCAGCATTGACAATGTTTCCCTTAAGCAAGGCAAGATGGTCATAGTTACCACCGATGACAATGGTACTGCAGATGTGATCTCAAACGATAAGTTCCCCATGGTAATGGCACAAAATTTTGTTTCTTATCTCATTCCTGTTAACGATGACGCAATTATCTCTATTGAGGCCAACGAAGGTTACCATGTGTCTGCTATTTATAAGAGAAACGGTTCTGATTGGGAGCTTGTGAGAGCAGAAAATCCCAACAATGCTGTTGTTGATTTATATTCATTTGTCGTGGGTGATAATAGTGAAAATTACTATCGTGTTACGTTCGCTCCGAACAGCTACACGGTTAATGCCACAGTCAACAATCTCTATAATACGTCATACAACAACAATGCTCCTGGCGCAACCTACACACCTGCTCACGAAAATGTGGCACATGGTGGTTCCCATACGGGTATCATCACGGTTGCTCCTAATTACCACCTCGAACATGTGACGGTCAATGATATGGGTGTGACACCTGTTCCTTCCAACATCAATGGTCAATACTACCTCACCTTGGATCCTGTGATGGAGAACAAGAACATCGAAGTGTTGGTTGAGATTGACAGCACCTACATTGTTTACACTGTTAACGGTGGTCAAGGTACTATCAACGGTCACTATGTAGTGGACGGCACTGCTACCTATCCTGTTGTCTATACAGAGGCTTTGGTTGGCTATTCCAACTTCTTGACTTCTGTGGTGCCGGCTCCTGGTTATCATGTGGCCAGCATCATCATCGATGGAGTGGAGCACACGAATATCTCCCACTACTACTTTGAACATCTGTTCGGCACGCATACCGTTGATGTGTTGTTCGAAAAGAACCACTATACCATCACCACCGCAGGTTATGGCAATGGTACGGTTTCCGCAGGTGCTGACTTCGACTACGATCCTGAATACACCTACACCTTCACCGCCACTCCTGACGCCGGTTACCGCATCGCTTCTATCTACCGCAACAACGTTGCTTTGGCAGTGAATGATCCTGTGACTGGTTACACGGAAACGTTGACTAACATTCTCTCTGACTACAACTATCAAGTCCATTTCGTGCAGAATCTCTATACTGTGACGGCTACTTCTGGCCTCAACGGTACAGTAACGCCTGCAGGCACCACTTCTTACGTCTTCGGTCAGGATGTGGAATACAACGTCAATGCTAATCAGGGTTATTACATCGCTTCTGTGACGGTTGATGGCGAGCCCATCTTGTTTGAGCCGGGTGTCGAGATGACCTCATACACTTACACCTTCGCTAACATTGCTGAAGACCACACCATCAGCGCAACCTTCGCTCAGAAGATGTTCACAGTGACGGTGAATGCCGGTGCACACGGCACTATCACTCCTGCTACCGCAAGCTATGCTTACGGTACGGATGTCACTTTCAATATCGCTCCTGCAGCAGGTTATACGATTGCAGATGTAACCGTTGACGGTATCTCTGTGGGTGCAGTCTCCTCTTACACCATTCCTTACATCACCAGTAATCATACGATTGCAGCTACTTTCGCAGCAAGTCAATACACGATCAATGCTTCTGCAAGTGTTGGCGGTACAATCACCCCTGAAGGTGCTACCTTAGTGGCTCACAATGGTTCACAAAACTACACCATCGTTGCAAATGCTGGTTATCATGTGGCAGCTGTCTATGTTGACGGTGCTTCTGTGGGTGCAGTTAACTCTTACAACTTCACCAACGTAACCGCTGATCATCAGATCTATGCCGCATTTGAGGCTGATGCATACACTGTGACGGTGAACCAACCGCTTCATGGTACGATCACTCCCGGTACCACCACCGTTGCTGCTGGCGCAACGCCCGCATTCGTGATCACTCCTGACTTAGGCTACGAAGTGACCCAAATCACGGTAAACGGCTCTAACGTGGCACTTGCTAACGTTCCGAATGTGAACGGTATTTACACCTACACCTTCGCTGCTGTCAATGCGAATCAAACCATCGCCGCTACTATGACGGCTAAGACCTTTACCATCAATGCAACTGCAGGTGCTAATGGTTCGATTTCTCCGAATGGTAACTCCACAGTGGCATACGGTGGCACTAAGAGCTACACCATCACGCCTAACGCTGGTTACGAAGTCAACAATGTGACGGTTGACGGTATGAACATGGGTGCTATCACCTCTTACACCTTCACGAATGTGACCGCTAACCACACGATCAGTGCTACCTTCAAGTTGATTGATTGCGAAGTTCCTACTTTCTTGTACACCAGCCATATCGATGATAATTCTGCAATGCTGCATTGGTCTCACCCGACTGCAACCTCGTTCGATATCCAGTACAAGACCGCTACGAGCAACTTCACCTCTATCGGAAATGTGTCAGGAAACAGTTATCAGGTGACCGACCTGAATCCGAACACCACTTACATGTGGCAGGTTCGTGCTAACTGCTCTGCTAACAACCACAGCGATTGGTCTAACTTGGTTACCTTCAAAACGGAAAATACTCCTATCGAAATCGGTATCGAAGATCTCGTGAAGAACAATATCAAGGTCTATGGTGAGCATCAGAATGTCCATATCCTCAATCCTGAAGGTATGAACATCGAAAATGTCCGCATTTTCGATGCATACGGCAGACTGATCTACAGTGGTGCAGTGAGCAGCAGTCACGAAGTCATCGGCCTCAATGTGGCTGCCGGCACTTACATTGTGAACGTCACCACCGACCAAGGTGTTGCCAACTACAAGGTTACGATCATGAAATAATCATTCAAACTGCTTATACTCAAGGGGGATCTCGAAAGGGGTTCCCCTTTTTTGTGGTTTAAAAGTTCATGGGGTTAAACCATAAAAAATAAGGTGAGTCATACTATTTGTTATTTTATTATTTTTGCCCGCGAAAAATATTCATTAAATAATTGAAAAGATGAAAAAAGTACTTGTTTTATTGTTGAGTGTTATGGCTCTTAATGTGTATGCGTTTGCTGACAGACCTGTTACATTCGCTCAGTTACCACAAAAAGCGCAACAGTTCATTACCAAGCATTTCAGTGGCGTGGAATTTCTTTCTGCCACGATGGATGACGACTATGAAGTTTATCTTGCCAACGGTACCAAAGTGGAATTCACTCTTCAAGGCGATTGGAAAGAGGTGAGATGCGCCGGAGGTGTTCCTGCCGCCATCATTCCTGCCGCTATTTCCAAATATGTGAAGACCAATTTCGCCAAATCTACCATTGTTAAAATAGACAAGAAGTATAGTGGTTATGAAGTGGAATTGAACAATGGCATGGAGTTGAAATTCGACAAGAACGGAAATTTCCTTGCTATTGACGATTAAAACAATAGGCAAAATAAATGTAGGGACGTATGGCATACGTCTGACAGCCAAAGTATTCCGTATCATTATTTTAACCAACAGAATATGAAAAAATTAATTGCAATTTTATTGGGTGTTTTTATGTTGGGCATGTTTGCTTCGTGCAACAGAATGATTTCCCCCGACAAACTGCCTGCCCAAGCGAAACAGTTTGTCGCCGCCAACTTCAATGGGGTCAATGTGCTCTCCGTGCAGCGTGACGGGCTCGGCTATGATGTCATTTTAGCCAACGGCACGTCGTTGGAGTTCCGCCGTGATGGACAGTGGACGAAAGTGGACTGTGGTCTGAATCCGCTGCCCGCAGGCGTTCTTCCCGCCAATATCGCACAATATGTGTCCGCCAATTTCCCCACCAACTACGCCACAAAGATTAAATACGATGACAGACGCTATGAGGTGGATATGAATAACGACCTTGAGCTTCGGTTTGACAAGAACGGCATGTTTATCGGTGCAGATGATTAAAACACCCGTTAATGCCATACATTTAAAATAACAGTATTTAATGCCTTCTAAATATTATTCGTTATTCGACAAATCTTATCACTCATTTTTAAACATCAAATCAATGAAAAAGTTATTTGTAATCTTGATGAGCGTGGTCGCTCTGACTGCATTTGTGTCTTGTAATGACAAGCCGGTTACCGTCGACAAACTGCCATCAAAGGCTAAGACATTCCTGAACACCTATTTTTCAGGCGTAACCGTTGCTTATGTCATCAAAGAGGAAGATGGCGACTACGATGTCGATCTTGTTGACGGCACGGAGGTGGATTTCAGACCCAATGGAGACTGGAAAAAGGTGGACTGCCACAACAGACCTGTTCCCCAAGGATTTTTCCCGGCCAGTATCGCTACATACGTGAGCAACAATTATGTCGGTGGTTACATTGAGGAAATTGAGTTTGAACACAACCGTTACAAAGTCAGTTTGGTTGATACATCGGGCTTCGAGACGGACTTTGACCTTGTTTTCGACAAAAACGGCAACTATATCGGCATTGACGACTAAAATCTTTAGTTGACGTAAAAATAGTAACGGCCTCTTGTCAAGAGGCCGTTTTTTGTATCTTTGCCGTCCAAAACTAAAGACGTATGGCGAAGAGCAAATCTATGTACTATTGTAAGAACTGCGGTGCGCAGTCGGCGAAATGGCTGGGACGTTGTCCGGAATGCAACGAATGGAACACCTTCGAGGAAGAGGTGGTCGTGCAGGACTCCACAACGGCCGTAAAAGGCCGTTATTCGCCCGTTGTCACGCAAAGCGCTCCCAAGGTTATCGATGACATCGAATTGACAAAATTCCCGCGTACCGAGACTGGATTCGCCGAATTCGACCGTGTGTTGGGCGGCGGCATCGTGAAGGGCTCCATCGTGCTGTTGGGCGGCGAGCCGGGCATCGGCAAATCGACCTTGCTGCTGCAGATGGCACTGCACTTACGCGGTCAGAAAGTGCTCTACGTCTCCGGTGAGGAGAGCGAGGCGCAGCTCAAGATGCGCGCCGCGCGTCTCTCGGGTGAGCCCGCCCCCCACTGCTATGTGCTCACCGAAACCAGTACTCAGCAGATTTTCAAGCATATAGAGGCCTTACAACCCGACATCCTTATCGTGGATTCCATCCAGACGATGCAGAGCGACCTGTTGGAGTCGGCGGCAGGCTCCATCTCCCAACTCAAGGAGTGCGCGGCAGAGTTCCAGCACTTCGCCAAGCGTACCGCCTGCCCCGTATTCCTCATCGGCCACATCACCAAGGACGGCTCACTCGCCGGTCCGAAACTGTTGGAGCACATCGTGGATACGGTGCTGCAATTCGAGGGAGACCAGCACTACGGCTACCGCATGGTGCGTTGCATCAAGAACCGTTTCGGATCCACTGCCGAGCTGGGCATTTTCGAGATGCTCCAGGATGGGTTGCGTGAGGTGCAGAATCCGTCGGAAATACTTGTATCTCAACATGATGAGGACTACAGCGGCAATGCCATCGCCTGCATTTTGGAAGGAAACCGTCCGATGATGATCGAGACGCAGGCGTTGGTGAGCAGTGCGGTGTATGGCACACCGCAGCGTTCCGCCACGGGCTACGACATCCGCCGGATGAACATGCTTTTGGCGGTGTTGGAGAAGCGTTGCCGGTTCAAGCTCGGTGCGAAGGATGTCTTCCTGAACATTGCGGGCGGTTTGCGCGTGGAAGATCCCGCCATCAACGTTGCGATTGTGGCGGCCATTTTGTCATCGGCCACCGACATCGCCTTGGACAACAAAACCTGCTTCGCGGGCGAGATGGGGTTGAGCGGCGAGGTGCGCCCCGTGACGCGCATCGCCCAGCGCATCGCCGAGGCCGACAAATTGGGATTCACCCGTATGTTCGTCTCCAAATACAACCTCAAGGGCATCCGCCCGTCCGATTACAAGCTGAAGCTTGTGCCGATCACGAAAGTGGAGGAGATGGCGCGGCTGTTGTTCCAGTAGAGACGCAAAATTTTGCGTTTCTACGGCGGATAATCCTAAAAATTGTTAAAAGTGTGCCGGTTTCTTGACGTGGGGCCGGTTTTTTCGTATATTTGCACTTTCAAACGAAAACCGATTGCGATGACGGATATCCAACACATACCGGCCACCACAATTGCTCGCCTTAAAAGGCTGGGAAAGAACAACTTGAACTTGTCTTGCGCCTGACACCGGGCGCGATAGAAGTGCAGTGCCGCGTCATCCTCCCGCGCGCAACCACGGGATTCTCGGCGTACCGTAATTTTCCGTATTTTTGCCGACTGAAAATATTATTATGTCAGAACATCAGGTTATATGGAGAATCAAGGATTTGGCGCAGACAATATTGCCCGCGGGCAGCTCGCTGTGGCTTTACGGTTCTCGTGCCCGGGGCGATGCACGTGAGGGCAGCGACTGGGATTTGCTTATCCTGCTCGACAAAGACATCATTACTGCCTCTGACTATGATGTCACCTACCCGTTTCGTGAATTGGGGTGGGAGATAGGTGAGGTGATAAGCCCGCATCTCTACACTAAAAATCAGTGGAGCAAATGGTCATTTCTACCTTATTATAAGAATGTTGAACACGATAAAATGGTATTGTTATGAGTTTGAGTGATGAAGAACGGAGCACTATTGTCCGTCTTGAAATTGAAAAGTCTAAGAACACGTTTGCCGAAGTGATAACTTTGGTGAATGCAGGATTATGGAGCGGGGCTGCCAACCGGTTGTATTATGCGGTCTTTCATGCCGTGTGCGCATTATTGGTGCATGATGGGCATCAAGTGAACACACATCAGGGATCACATGCCCTGTTCGGACTTCATTATATCAAAACAGGAATCCTGCCTGCTGAATTCGGCCATTTGTATGAACAACTTCAAACCATGCGGGAAAATAGCGATTATAACTGTATTTATGAGGTCAGGCCGGAAGAACTCCAAAGTCAAATCGAACCCGCCCGCCAGATGATAAGTGCTATAGAGGTGTTAATACAATAAATATATATTCTTTAAGCAGCCTCGAAGAGGCAAGACGCATGGAGTGCAAGTAACCCCACACAAGGCGAAACTGCAGTGTGGGGAAGTCCAGAACAATAGAACGAATATGAACGAAGAACATAACATTTGCCGGGAAGGCATCATTCGCTCCGTCGATGGCGACGACATCAGCGTGGAGGTCATCGTGAGCTCCGCATGCAGCGGCTGCCACGCCAAGAGCATCTGCATCCCCTCCGACCGGCGGAAGGAGATCATTACCGTGAAGAACGCGCGGAACGAGGAGTACAGGGTAGGGGAGACTGTGGAGCTCCTGTTAGAGACCTCCGCCGGCAACAAGGCGGTGGTACTCGCCTATGTGGTGCCGCTCATTGTCTTGATGGCGTTGCTCTTCGGCTGCTATGCCCTCACCCATCACGAGCTTTTCAGCGTCGGAATCAGTGTGTTAGGGGTTGTTGTTTACTACCTCGTGTTGAAATCTTTCAGCAAAGGGATGGAAAAAAAGATAGAATTCGGAGTGCGCAAGATGCGTGGGAGCGAATGATTGTTTACCCTTTCGCAAGAATAATGGTATGGTTTTATAAATGTAACGATATGAATCATAAAGTATTAACAATTTTGATTGCATTTGTCTGTGGTGTTTCTTTCGCGCAGGCACAGCATTTTGACAACTATTTCGTTGACAAAACGCTTAGAATCAATTATCTGCATATTGGTAACAAGAATGTTGAACAGTTGCAAATCCACCATTTCACGCTGGTGGACCATTGGAACGGCACACGCTCACAGTTAGTGGAGCCTTATCATTACGGCGACATCCTCGTTGAGGTACTCGACGACGCTTCCCAAAAGCAGATTTTCAGTCGCAGCTACTCCTGCCTTTTCACGGAATACCGCACCACTGAGCGCGGCGAGACGGAAATTGCACGCATGGAGGAGTGCGTGAACGTGCCGATGCCGAAGCAACCCGTGCGCTTACGGTTCACCTCCTTTGACCGCAAACGGGAGGCCACCGTGCTGAAAGACACAGTGTTGGATCCTGCAAATCTTCCTGTGCAACCAGCCAAGAAAGAGTATGAAGTGATGAATCTTCACAAAGGTAATTCTCCAGACAATGCCCTCGACATCCTCTTCATCCCCGACGGTTACGCCAAAAGCGATGAGAAATTACTGCGCCACGACATGAAACGTTTTGCCAAATACGTGATGAATTGTTCGCCGTACAAGGAAAACCGCCGGCATGTGAACATCCGCGCCATTGAGGGTTATTCGGAGCAATCGGGCATCACCCAGCCGCAGAACGACATCTATGTCAAGACATTATTGAATTGTACATACAATGCCCTCGATCTCGATCGCTACCTGATGTGTCCAGGTGTGTGGAACCTCCACGAGGTGGCCGACGATGCTCCCTACGATGTCATCATCATCATCTGCAACAGCGAAAAATATGGCGGTGGCGGTATCTACAACTTCTACTGTACGGTCTATAATCATGGGCAATATCCTGATTATGTGATAGTTCACGAGATGGGACACCTTATCGGTGGTTTGGCTGACGAGTATTACACTTCCGAGGTTTCCGTGCAGGACTTCTATCCTGCCGGTGTGGAACCCACCGAGCCCAACCTCACCACTTTGGTAGATTTCAGCTCCAAATGGGCTGACAAGGTGGAGAGCGGCACCCCGATTCCAACGCCGCCCGTGGGAAAGAGCGATCCCAACTATGACCGTGTAGGTGTCTATGAAGGAGGTGGTTACGTGGCTAAAGGGGTCTATCGTCCGACGTTGCACTGCACCATGAACAGCATTGCCTACAACGACTTCTGTCCCGTTTGCCGCGAAACTTTGGAGAAGGTCATTCGGTATTACAGTCGGTAGTGATTTTTTCTGTCGGCCAAAAATATTTTTAAAAAATCTCCGTTATTCGAAAAAAGTGTATTTTTGCGACCTGAATGGATGGATTACGTAAATATGGCCCGATAGTGATGCTCATGATAATGAGCCTGTCTTTTACTTGCCTTGCAGTAGATGCCTATTGCGATACAAGTGATGCGATTTTACAATGCCAGTCTGTTTCAGATTCACTGATGGTTGATGATATCGATTTCGACCAATATGATTGTCATGTCGTGGCAGTTAAACATCACAGTCGCATCTTTGATCATGTTAAGTTGTATGTTGACATGTCTATCTCTTCTGATTTGTCGAAAGCTAAGATTCCTCATGATCTTAAAATCGGTCTTGTCAGAAGATATTTGCCCGGGGATAGTAGTTTTTCATGGGTGAATTATGTTTGGACATTTCATGTTTTAAATAGAGAAAATGGTATTGACAGCAATGCGGTCATGCCATTATTTTTTTGTCCATGTTTTATCAATGATAGGATGAAAATACAATTATTAAGATGCTTATTCGTCTCCTTGGCATCGTAATAATCAGAAAAAAGGAGACTGAACATCAAAAAACAAACAAAATGAAAAAACAGATTTTTTTAGCGTTGTTAGCCGTATTAACGGTAGGATTGTTTGCCTCGTGCAACAAGTTTAACTTCCATGGCGATGATGAATTGCCCTCAAATGCACAGCAGTTCATCAACCAGTATTTTCCCAACAACAATATTCTCTATTCAGAGAGGGATGGTGGGCATTACGATGTAAATCTCTCAGGAAACGTCGAGCTCGAATTTGATCTCGGTGGCAATTGGATTGAGGTTGATTGTAATCACAATCCCGTCCCGGCAGGAATTATTCCCGCTGAAATTGCTGATTATGTGGTTACGAATTACCCAAACAACTTCATTGTGAAAATCTCCCGTCATTATCTACACTATGAAATTGAGTTGAATAATGGTTTGGACATCGAATTCAATTTAAATATCAATAACGGTGGCAATAACGGCGGTAATAATGGTGGCAACAATCAAGCTGCCTTGCCGGATGCAGCTCAGCAGTTTATAGCTCAATATTTTGCAGGCGCTACTGTTGTAAATGTTGAACTTGACGATTTTGTTTATGAGGTTCTCCTCTCAAACGGTGTGGAACTCGATTTCGACATGAACGGAAATTGGCGTGAAGTGGATTGTCATACGTTCGCAGTCCCTCAAGGTATAGTGCCTGCAAGCATCGCTAATTTCGTATCAACGAGTTATCCAAACAATTTCATTGTGAAGATTGAGATCAAGAATCAAAGATACGAGATTGAACTCAACAATCATCTCGATCTTGTTTTTGATATCAATGGCAATTTCCTTTATATTGACTAATTATCACTGCATATTGCAGTGAAGTCAACAAGAGAGTGTGATTTCGAGCCCGCTGCCGCAATATTGGGTAGCGGGCTTTTCTTTTTCGTGTAACACTTCTATAATCCTAAAAATTATTAAAAGCACAGGAACCTCTTGACAAAGGGGCAAAAATTTCGTATATTTGCACTTTCAAAACGAAACCCGATTGCGATGACGAGTATCCAACCCATACCGGCCACCACAACCGTCCGCCTCAAGAGGCTGGGTAAGAACAGCTTGAGCGTGATTTGCGCCTGACACCGGGCGCGCGAAAGGTTCAGTGCCGAAACCGAGAAATCCTCCCGCGCGTAACACAAATAACAAATGCGATGATGTTTTTTGTATTTTTGCACGTTGAGATAATATAGTAAAAACCATTAATAATCAAAACATTATGCGAATCATCGACGGAAAACTCTGCGCACAGCAAGTGAAAGACCAAATCGCGAAAGAAGTAGCGGAAATCAGTGCTCAAGGACAAAGACCTCCGAGATTAGACATTTTCCTCGTGGGTGATCGTCCCGACAGCCTCTCTTACGTGAACAGCAAGTACAAGACTTGCAAGTCATTAGGTATGGAGTGCGTGCAACATCTCCTGCCAGAAACCACGACTGAAAGTGAGTTGATGGTGATGATTGACGAGTGCAACCGCAACGAGGAGGTCGATGCCATCCTCATCCAGCTGCCGCTCCCCGACCACTACAATTCCGCGCGCGTGCTCGAATTCATCGATTACCGCAAGGATGCTGACGGTCTGCACCTGATGAATGTCGGATTGCTGCACTTGGGAGAGCCCTACGTGATGCCGTGTACCCCGAAAGGCATTATTACTTTGTTGGAAACCAACAATATAGAAGTAGCTGGTGAGCACGTGGTGATGATCGGTCGCAGCCAGTTGGTAGGGGAGCCCACCGCGAAACTGCTGATCCACAGCAACGCTACGGTCACGCTCTGTCATTCCCGCACCAAGAATTTAGCCGAAATAGCGCACATCGGAGACATCGTCATCACTGCTGCCGGTTGTCCGAACCTGCTCCACCCGTACGATTTCAAAGAGGGTGCCGTCCTGATAGATGTGGCCATGAACCGCGTGAACGGCAAACTGCAGGGCGACGTCTATAGCGAAGAGACCCGTCCAGAATTAGAGAAACGACTTCGAGCGTGCACACCTGTGCCTGGCGGTGTTGGTCCCATGACCATCGCCATGCTGATGCAGAACGTGCTGGATATCTATAAGTTAAGGGTTGATAACAAATAGTTAGACGGCCATTGCGTTTTTTGATTCTGCAACGCCGCATTGTCTCAGTTTCTTCACCATTCCGTAGAAATGGTTGTATAAAGTACGCAATTTTTTCGCTTTTTTGCGATGAATGCGCATGGAAATTTGTTCCCATGTGCTTCGCATCCAAAGGCCTTCGTGCCATGCGAAGATCCCAAGTGGGAACCACAGCGCAATCCAAAGAACGGCCTGCCACCACCAGCCCCAATTTAACCCTAACACAAGCAGGGTCGTGATGGATAATATCGGTAAGAGGAGGACAACGGTCAATATAAATTGCATGGATTGAGTATAGACCTTGTAATAAGGATCCTCTTTGCCAGGCATGAACATCGGCGGGATGAAATACATGATGGCTGAGGGGAAGAGGGAGAATACCCAAAGGGGCAGTAATATTAGCTGTGCTAAAGCACTTAGTGCCAAGCGGATAGTGCTCTGGCGTTTCTTTTCGCCGCCGTGCTCATGAATGAGCATTTTCTTCTCAGTGGTTTGGATTTCCTTCATGGTTTCAGTCAGCTCGTCGGCAATTTTGGGATTTGCCGCCACGCCAGCCTCTAACTCAGCCCAAAGTTTCTGGTCGCTCTCCAAACGTTCAGGGAGTTCGTCGGGATTTTTGCCCATCGCCTTGGCATGTTCTTCACCCACATTCGACTTTCGGATGAAATCGTAAAGATCATGGTGCTCCAAATCGTCGGTGTAGAGCATCATTTTCTTCACCTGTTCGCGGATGATGGGGTTAAGCTCGCGCATGGTTGTGCGAGGTTTCTCTTTATAGCGTTCATAGTAAGGCTGCAATGACACGGGTTCAGCATAGTGCAACAAATAGCTACCCTGCACGCCGTAATAGGATGAATAGTGATGAGCCATCGGCACAATCTTCACATCTTTTTCGAAATTCATTTTTTCCGCAGCGCGGAAGGCGATTTCCAGATAACCGACTACCCACACGCGCATCCAATGCTCTACATGATGGTTCGTTTCCGGGAAAATAATCACGCTTTCTCCTTCCGTGATTTTCTCCGCTGCAAAATCCACCACATATTTTGTGCGTGCGATGGCCTCGTCCATGCCTTCAAAATCCATGCGGAAGGCGGGCAACATGCCTAACCAATCCCAAAATTTGTTAATAATGGGTGACCAAGTAAACACTCCCCCCATAGCCATTGCGTATGCGTGGGTGTGGTTATCCATAGTAATCATCATCTCAATGGGATCCATCGCCGCATTTTGGTGGTTGGCGGGAATCACACAATGATCGCCTAATTTAGGTACATTTTCTTCGCCAATAACATATTTCTTGCGAAACATAATATGGTCAAGTAAGAAACGTACATAATGCTTGAATATTCGAAAACCAATACGTTTTTTAGCCATTATCTCAATGATTAAATTAACTTTTTTTAATACTTCAAAAATGGCTGCAAAATTAACTTTTTTTTCGATAAAAAATATTCAAAACGTGCAAAGAGTGCCCAGGGTTATAAATAATTGAAAGCCAATGTATTGTGCTATTTATAGCTGATTTTGTCAGGAACAATGTAAGCACTTGGGTATGTTAACTTGATGTTTTCCAATTCTTTATACGCTTGTAAGCGCGAGTAGTAATTACCCACACGAACTTTGAAATAGGGTTCTGTGTATATGATATAAGCTTTGGTGTACGGAAAGAGGTTGTTAAAACTATTCTTGGCGTATTCGGCTTGCGATTTTGAGTTTACGCCCGAATAAGCAGCGATTTGGATGCGGTAACCGTTGATTTCGCCGACTTTTTTCCAATTATTGACATAGTCTTCCTGAATTCTGACAATACCGGGTTCAATATCATATCGCACGCTTTCTTGCGCAGAAAGTCGTAAACAAAAAGCGACAGTCAATAATAATATTATGAGAATATTCTTCATCTTTAAAATTTCGGCAAAGGTAAAAAAAAATCGGATATTATGAGTGACTTAATGCAAATTACGACAATGGTGCGATGACTTCAACTTTGATCTCGACCTTGGCTTTTGGATTTCAGCTCTTAGCTTTATCCTAACAATATTTTTACACCAATGAGAATCAGTACGATGCCGCCGATGATTTCAGCATATTGACTGATTTTGGGATTTGAGAGCTTTTTAACGAATGTGTAGGCAAAATAGGATATGATAAAAGAAGTGATGCCGATGATGATGATGTTTCGGGTGATTTGTGTCTCTTGGATCATGGCAAAACTGAAACCGACCGCGAGGGCATCGATGCTGGTGGCGATAGCTAACAACAGAATGTTTTTCCACTTTGTGACGTCAAGATTTCGGGGACATTCATCCTCTTTTTTGAAACTTTCAATCAGCATTTTACCTCCGATGAAAGCCAAGATTCCGAACGCGATGAAGGGTCCGATTTTACCCAAAGGTCCTAACAGCGATTCCCCGAATACCCAGCCGATGAGCGGCATTCCACCTTGAAACACACCGAAAGCTAAAGAAAAACGCCATACGTAACGTTTTCCGAGTTTCGGTTGCAGCATTCCCACCACGCAACTAATCGCAAAGCAGTCCATCGCCAAACTTATCGACAAGAGTATCAGTTCTATCCAGCTCATATCTTTGATTTAAAAATGTGTGCAAAAGTACAATTTTTTTAGGTTAATAACTGAATTGTTGAGAAGATTGAGAAGAAGTAGAGAAGAGGAGGTGTGAGAGTGCGAAAAGGTTAAACCAAGTCATAATCAATGTTAAAGTCATAAGTAAAAATTGTACATTTGCAATCCCAATTTTTGACTATAAAAGTATGAAGAATTTTGCTGTTTTCGGAGTAGGAGGGTATGTGGCACCGCGACATTTAAGGGCTATTAAAGATACTGGCAACCAGATGGTTGCTGCGTACGATAAGTCGGATAGTGTGGGCATTATTGACAGCTATTTTCCAGAGGCAGCTTTTTTCACTGAAATGGAACTTTTCGATCGTCATGTGTCGAAATTGAAGAACACGGATCGGCAGTTGGACTTCATTTCTGTCTGCACCCCGAACTACTTGCATGATGCGCATACCCGTTACGCGTTGCGTTTGGGGGCAAATGTGATATGCGAGAAGCCGTTGGTGCTCAATCCATGGAATGTGGATGTATTGCAAGATGTTGAAAATGAGACGGGTAAGAAAGTCTATAACATTTTACAACTCCGATTACATCCAGCCATTATCGCATTAAAACAAAAGGTAGATAATGCTCCTGGCAATATTGTGTATGATGTTGATTTGACTTACATTACATCTCGTGGTTATTGGTATTACACCAGCTGGAAAGGTTCCGAGAGCAAGAGCGGTGGAATTGCCACAAACATCGGTATTCATTTTTACGATATGCTGTGCTATATCTTCGGAGATGTGCAAGAGAATGTGGTGCATGTGACTGCTCACGACCGAGTGGCGGGATTCATTAGATTCCAGAAGGCTCGTGTACGTTACTTCTTGAGTATCAATAACAAAACTTTACCTAAAGAAGTTGTCACAGCTGGGAAATCCACTTTCCGACAACTGGTTATCAATGGTGAGGTTTTCGAATTCAGCGACGGATTCACCGATTTACATACTGAAAGTTACCGACAAATCTTGCTTGGCAGAGGTTTTGGCTTAGATGAGGTGCGTCCGTGTATCCAGATTGTTTATGACATTCGCAATACCCAACCCATAGGATTGAAAGGAGAATATCACCCATTAGCGACCCTACCTTGCGAAAACCATCCTTTTACACGTTAAATTTTAACAACTAATAGTTAAAATTATTTTTGCAAATAGTAATTTTTAAGATGTAACGGTCTTAATTAAGGCGCGATACAAAAAAGTTTCCAAAACCCTTGATTTTCGTGGCATTTTGTTGTATTTTTGCCTCAACAAATTGAAGACGAAATGAAGAGGTTTTGTGTCTTGATTAGGATAATAATGATGTGCGTGCATATAAGTGCACAACAAGACAGTGTCACGCACTGCATCATGTTTTACAACGTGGAGAATCTGTTTCACCCTTCAGACGACAGTCTGACTGCAGATGAAGATTTCACACCGACAGGCAGCTATCACTGGACTTACAAGAAGTATTACCGAAAAGTGTCCATGATTGGGAAGGTGATATTGGCGGCGGGAAGGGGTGATCCGCCGTGGCTTGTCGGTTTGTCGGAAATTGAGAACGAGCAGGTGCTCAGAGATTTATGCTACAACTCGCCGCTGCGGAAATTCGGGTACAGGTATGTGCACTATGACTCCCCGGACCGCCGCGGCGTGGATGTGGCACTGCTTTATCGCTGCGGTTGCGTGCGAATCTTGCGAAGTCGGAAAATCCCAGTGGTCTTTCCATTCGATACGTTTGCTCGCAATCGCGACATTCTATACGTGGTGACGCAGTTTCCGTCAGGTGATTCTTTGCACGTGTTGGTAAACCATTGGACTTCGCGTTATGGCGGGTACGCTGCCACTTTGCCCAAACGAAACTACTATGCAATGGTGGTGCGCCGTGTTGTAGATTCGCTGATAATTGAGAATCCGAATGCTAAAATACTGATAACAGGGGATTTTAACGATTACGCCACGGATGAGAGTATGGTTCGGCATTTGCGTGCGCGGGAGTATGATGCGCGTGCGCCCGATGACACACTCTACAACCTCATGTTGCCCTTTACGCGACAAAGTTTGCGAGGCTCTCATAAGCACGAGGACTTCTGGGGTTGCTTGGATCAGTTTGTCGTTTCCAAAGCTTGGCTAACCGACACTATCGGTGCGCAACAAGTTGGTGGTGCGCATATTTTCGATGCGGATTTCCTGCTTGTGGATGATGAGAAATATGGAGGATATAAGAGTTACCGAACGTTCCTTGGGCCGCGTTACATTGGGGGATTTGCGGATCATTTGCCTGTGTATGTGGTTTTTAGGGATGGAAGCCACTAAATAGGCATCGAAAACAGCCAAGAGGTAACAGCCTGCCAGCAGCCAAAGTAGATAGCCAATGTTACAGTAATAATCTCCTAACTTACTTCCAACGAACATTGAATATATTGTGTCCATTCGCGCGCAGCACCTCCTGCGCCTCGCGATTCTGCATGATGCTGCCGCCGAAGACGTTGAAGTCGAAAAGATAAGGGTTTGAGTACCAGGCGTTCACGTTCATCTGCAAGGTCAGTTCGGAATTGCTGTTCTTGCTGACCGCGAATTGTTCTAACGGAAGGGTCACCGTGAAGGTGTTGTCAACGAAACTGGTGTCAGTGGCGATTTTGCCGGTGTGCAGGTTGAAAGGCTGCCGCATGCCCGCTGCGTCGATCCAGCGGCCGTTGATCTTCATGTAGTGGTAGCCACCGCCGAGGATATCGGGCCAGCTCATGTTGTTTTCTGGAGGGTTTGGGAAATAGCCGGAAGTGTTCTGCGTGCCTTCTAATCCGAACACGAAGACGATGGAGCAATAGTTGCCCTCGGGAATCTCATCGGAAATATGCCAAACGAGTGTTCCAGGGATACGGATATCCACGTAATGAATTCCTTGGTTTTCAGTTATTTCCATGTTGTTGCCTGCATCATCCACCAGCATCACCTTGGAGATGAAATATTGCACGTCATTCACCTCATAAAGATTCCCTGCAGCGTTCCGATACAGGCATGTATCTAACCGCAGGGAATCAGTATCAACGACAAAAGAAAAATTCAATATGACATGGCCAGTCGGTTTGGAGCAAGCGCAACATAGAAGGACAGAAAATACAACCAGCCATAATTTATTGACCATACATTTTAGTTTCAGGTTTCACCACTCGTCCACAAACTCTTCGGCTGGCATCATACCCTCTTCGAGAGAATCAATGAGCTTGTGCATCTCCTCGTCGATTTGGGAGAGGTAGCCATACATGCTGGGAGTCCAGCCAGACGCATTGGTGTTGAACCAGACTTCAATAGGTGCAGAACCGGTCGCTTTCTCCTTGAAATCGGTGATAGTATAGCGGTAGCGGTTGTCGCGGCATTCGAGTTTGAAGTTGTAATAGACAATGTTCTTGAAGCGCATGGAGCCGTCCTTGTCTTTATAGAAAATCCGCACACTGGAGCGCATGTTGATGACACCTTTTTCGGGGTCGGCGCTTTTGATAACTTCGGCGGTGTTTTTGTAGTATTTCTTGGCCCAAGCCATTGCTCTGTCGTACAACACTTTAGGGGATCCTTCCTGTTTCACGACATCCTGATAGGTCACAAGATTGGTACGTTCGTCGATGGGAAGATCGGGAGCCACTGGGGTTTCGGTCTTTTGGGCGAAAGCCACCATGCTGAACAGCAAAACGATGGCGGAGAAGATTGATTTTTTCATTTTTGTCTTATTAGGGTTTGGAAATATAAATCGTAAGCGTTCTTTTCGTCTTTCGGCACGAACTCGGACTCCACCACCTTCCACTCGTTCTCGTCAATTTCTGGGAACCAGACATCGGCCGTGAAATCAGAGACTATGCGGGTGAGGTAAAGTTTATCGGCGTGGGGGAGAAAAAGTCGGTACATGGTGGCGCCACCCATCACGAAGGCCTCCTCGTCGTCGTGCACAAGCGCAAGGGCATCAGAAATGGAATGCACCGTTTCAGCACCTTCGAACTCCACATCGTCGAGGGTGATGACAATGTTCCGACGGTTCGGCAGGGGTTTCTTGGGCAGCGAATCCCACGTGCGGTCGCCCATCAGCACCGTGTGTCCAGAGGTGATAGTCTTGAAATGCTTCAAATCCACCGGCAAATGGCACAGCAACTGGTTCTGGTAACCTAACTCCAGATTCCGACCCACTGCTGCAATCATACTTATACTCATATTACGTAATTTTGCGCAAAGATACGATTGTCGCGGGGACAACCATCCGCTTTCGGAGAATTTTATTAACGCGACGTTGTTCGTAGAGACATGCCATGGCACGTCCCCACGACTACGTCACGGATACAACACATGCATTTTCCGTACCATGTCCTGCATCGTCTTGACGGCGGCCTCAGGCGAGAGGATTTTGACACCAGGCCCGAAAGAGAGGATTTGCGCGTAAAATTCTACATTCAACACCACTTTGATTTCGAAAATCATCTTCCCGGAGTCCTCATCGCGTTCCAAAATCATCTGCGATGCATGTAATGGCTTGGTTTCCACATAGGGAGCCTGATCTTTGTCGGCCTCGAACCGCACCGTCGCCAATGGGGTTTTGCGAGTTTTGGTCACTCCAATCACATCCTTGAAAAAAGTGCTGCTATCGAACCCTTTTTTCTCTGTAAACATCTCATTATCATTTGGTTCGATTCCTTTGATTCGGTCCAAAGCCATCGTAAGCAATTTTCCGTCGCAATGCCGCATGCCGAGCAAAAACCAACGGTTCCGATACTCTTTCAGTAAGTAAGGGGAAACCGTCCACGTTTTGGTTTCCAGGGACGTAAAAGACTGATAATGAACATTTATGACTTGTTTTCTAGAAATATAGTTGTACAAAGGGTTGAGGTATTTCAGTCCGATGAGGTTGCTGTTCCGCTCGAAATCCACTATGGGCTTGCGGTTCGACTTGGAAACGGCCAATTGATCCTGCATTCGGTTGACCACATCGCTCATCTCTGTGAAGAAGTCGAAATCCTGAAACTGCCGCAACATGCCCACGGCCTCCTGCATCATCTCGTAGTCCCGCTGTGACAAAGGCAGATTGGTGATGGAGTAGTCGGGGTCCGCGTAACGGTAGTACTTCTGTTCATATACCTCAATCGGGGCATTGTAACCGTAACGGTCGCTGCGCATCATCTGCAAATCCAGCTGAACCGTCCGTTTGGAGATGTTCCCGACCCCCTCAAAGTCGTACAATGCTTCTGAACAGGCATCCACCAACATATCCAAGGTCCACCGCTTGCATCGGTTGCGCAGACAGTTGTCTATGGTCTTATATCGGATCAGTGCATTTTTTGTTAAAGGCATAATACTAATAATCAGAATGTTATAAACTTCATCAAAGAAAAAAATCCTTTTGCAAAAATAATTTTTTTACTACGCAAAAAGATTGCGTAGAGGGGTTTTATTTTTGCCGCCGAATTTAAAAGTGAAACGTTTCCACCTAAATTCAAAAACAAAAATGAGCTTAGTCTAAGTTTAAGTCTAAAAATTATCGAAATTATGAAAGAATTTATGATTGAAAACACACCGGTCAAGATGTGGGCGTCCGTATGTGACGTGAAGGCCTGGAGAGAGATTTCGAACTTATGCAGTCTGCCGTTTCTTTTCCATCATCTCGCGTTGATGCCGGATGTGCACGGCGGTGTAGGGATGCCCATCGGGGCGGTTTTAGCTACGAAAGGCGTGGTCATCCCCAATGCGGTCGGGGTTGACATCGGTTGCGGAATGTGCGCAGTGAAGAGTTCGCTCCGCGTGGAGGATCTCCCTCAAGAGACGCTGCGCAAGGTCATCATGCGTAATATCCGCAAGTGCATCCCGGTGGGCATGGAGCATCACAAAACAGCTCAGGATGAAGCACTTATGCCGCAAGGTTTCGACATTGAGCAGACGACGGTGGTGAAACGTCAGTATGTGGCCGCCACCAAGCAGATCGGTACGTTGGGCGGCGGCAACCATTTCATCGAATTGCAGCGCGACGAGGAGGGCTTTGTCTGGATTATGTTGCATTCCGGCTCCCGTAATCTGGGCAAGCAGGTGTGCGACTATTACGACAAGCTCGCACGCCAACTGAATGAGCGATGGTTTTCCACCGTCGATCCAGCGATGGAGCTTTCTTTCCTGCCGGTGAAGAGTCCCGAATTCCACCAATATTGGGCGGAAATGCAGTATTGCGTGGCATTTGCCTTGGCCAACCGTTCGCTGATGATGCAGCGTATTATGGAAATTTTGCAGGAGGCCTACCCGGACATCACGTTCGAGCCGATGATCAACATCGCGCACAACTACGCCGCGTGGGAGAACCATTTCGGGGAGAATGTGATCGTGCACCGCAAGGGAGCCACCCGTGCCCGTGTCGGCGAGGTGGGCATCATCCCGGGATCGCAGGGAACTTGCTCCTACATTGTGGAGGGCTTGGGCAACGAGAACAGTTTCCTGAGCTGTTCGCACGGCGCCGGACGACTGATGAGCCGCACGGAAGCGCAGAACACCATCGACTTGCAGGCGGAAATCGCCTTCCTCGACGCGCAGAACATCGTCCACGGCATCCGAACCCGCAGCGACCTCGACGAGGCACCATCCGCCTACAAGAACATTGACGAGGTTCTGGCGCAGGAGTCCGACCTCGTGAAAATCCTGACTAAGCTGCACCCCATCGCCGTCATCAAAGGATGAGGCTGTCCGTATAGGCTATGGTGGAAGGAGGAAAGCTAACAGCCAACAGCCTAAGTCTAAGTCTTAATGGAATTTTGGTACGACTGTCTTGGACCGCTCACTATTCACCAAAAAAGCGTATCTTTGCCGCCGATTAAAACACTATGGGCAAGAGAAAACAGGACACTCAGATCGCGATCAAAAACAGGAAGGCGGAGTTTTTGTACTACCTGCACACTTCCTACACGGCGGGTATTGTGCTGACTGGTACGGAGATCAAGTCCATCCGGGCGGGGCGTGCCAACATCACCGATGCTTATTGTTCGTTCATTAACAACGAGTTATGGGTGCACAACATGCACATCAGCGAGTATGCGCAGGGCAGCTACAACAACCACCAGCCGAAGCGCGACCGCAAGCTGCTTCTGCAGCGCAAAGAGATGCGCAAGCTGATGACCAAGCTCAACGAACGCGGCTTCACCATCATCCCCACTTTGCTGTGGATCAACGAGAACGGCTACGCCAAGCTCGACATCTGCTTGGCCAAGGGTAAGAAAATGTACGACAAACGCGAAACCATCAAGGAGCGCGACCAGCGTCGCCGCACCGACGAAGAGTAAACGGCTATGGAAGAGAATCTGCCCATCACTGACACATTGCCCGAATCTATCGCAGGACAGGAGAAAATCTGGTACGGCATCGGAGAAACCGCTGAGGCATTGGGAGTTCCTGCCTCCACTCTGCGTTTTTGGGAGAAGGAGTTCGATATGATAAAGCCTCGCAAGAACAAGAAGGGCGATCGTTTCTACTCCAAGAACGACATCTCCATCCTGCGCACCATCCAGTACCTCACCAAAGTCAAGGGCTACACTTTGCAAGGCGCGAAAACCGCCATCCAGAACAACTTTATGAAGGAAGCGGAGATCGCCGCCATCGTTACCACCCTGACTCAGATTCGGGAGAAATTATTGGAAATCAAGAAGTTGTTGTAAAATAAAACGTTACATTACCGTTTTAGGCATATTGCTGTCTTACATACCGATTGGGGTTGACAGCAACTTACAACATCTCTGATCATTGCATATTGAGTTTGTCCCCTTTTTTCAGTGTAAAGGCAATGCTCAACCAATATGAGCCTTATCCGTCGCATCTTCCTCCTGTTCCCGGGTCTCCTTCCATTCCAGTACGTGCGACATCACGGGTGAGAGGTGCTTGTAAGCAACAGACGCCTCCTTCACCTCGTGTTTGATGAAAATCTCCTTCTTATCGACGCTGTCAATGAAATAGAACAGCACGCCGGCTACCAAAGCCACTTTCAGGATGCCGAACAGCACGCCGAGTGCTTTGTCAAGAAACTCGGAAAGTACGGGCTTGAGCACCCGTTTCAGAATCCGTCCCAACAGGTTGACTAACACGATGGTGAGTATGAAACACAAAGAGAAGGAGATGGGCTTTGCCAAGGTAGTGCCGGTAATCCACAACGCGATCAAATCGGAGAATTTATACGATATGAACAGCCCTAAAAACAAGGCTGCTAAGGAGATGACCTCTTGGAGAAAGCCGTTTTTGAAACCTTTGAAGGCGTACCAGCAGAGAGGGATTAATACTATGATGTCGATCCAGTTCATTTTTTGTAATGGTTAATGGTTAACGGTTAGGAGGTTAGAAGGTTAGAAGGTTAGAAGGTTAGAAGGTTAGAAGGTTAGAAGGTTAGAAGGTTAGAAGGTTAGAAGGTTAGAAGGTTAGAAGGTTAGAAGGTTAGAAGGTTAGAAGGTTAGAAGGTTAG
>Ga0247610_10000704_pt1 | contig 45498 bp, 41 predicted proteins | sample 174DNAGHGhighgp2_FD_193483 | JGI IMG/M metagenome (GOLD analysis project Ga0247610, IMG submission 193483) | Sheep rumen microbial communities from Palmerston North, Manawatu-Wanganui, New Zealand - 1742 DNA GHGhigh gp2 | ecosystem: Host-associated > Mammals > Digestive system > Stomach > Rumen...
TAATGTTGATCATACAATAAATGAAATTTCAAAAACATTAGATGATGAAGGCGTTAAAGATTATAAAATTAAAGGTAGAATTAAAAATATCTATAGTATCTATAAAAAGATGGTAAACCAACAAAAAGATTTTGAAGATATTTATGATATTCTAGCAATTAGAGTAATTGTTAATACAATTGGAGAATGTTACCATGTATTAGGTTTAATTCATGCTCACTATACTCCAATTCCTAAGAGATTTAAAGATTATATTGCCGTACCAAAGCCTAATATGTATCAATCACTACATACAACAGTTATCAGTGAAGATGGATTTACATTTGAAGTTCAAATTAGAACTAAAGAAATGGATGACATTGCTGAACTAGGTGTTGCTGCACACTGGGCATATAAAGAAGGCGTTGAATATTCTAAAGAAAAAGAACAATTTGAAATTGCTCAAAAATTAAAATGGTATGGAGACCTTTTAAAATTTACAGAAGAAGAAAAATCAGAAGATGCATCTAATTATGTAAATGCAGTAAAGGATGATATCTTAAAAACTAATGTATTTGTATATACTCCAACAGGAGAAGTAATTGACCTACCTGTAGGTGCAACTCCGATTGATTTTGCATATAAGATTCATACAAATATTGGAAATAAAACTGTAGGTGCTATTGTTAATAATCATATTGTACCACTTGATTATGAGTTAAAAAATGGAGATATTATCTCTATTAAAACAAATAAAAATTCATTTGGACCATCTGAAAACTGGTTAAAAATTGCTAAAACTAGCCATGCTAAGCATAAGATTAAGAGTTTTTTAAATAAGCAAAATAGAGATATCTTATTAGCTCATGGTAAAGAAGCAATTGATGAAGAATTCCATAATTCAAAAATTACTGAATATGAATTAACAGAAGACTTTGCTAAAAATAATTTCAGTAAGAATAATATTAATTCTTTAGATGATCTTTATTTAGAGGTTGCTAAAGGTAATTTATCACCAAAAACCGTTATAACAAAATATGTTGGTGAAATATCTGGAGATAAGACAGCTGAATTACAGCTAAATCGTCAAATTGAAAGAAACCAAAAGATTTTATCAGCTAATAATGAAACAGGTGTTATAGTTGAAGGATTAAGAAATCCATTAATTAAGCTTGGTTCATGCTGTAACCCAATTCCTGGTGATAACATAATTGGATATGTAACAAAGGGTAGTGGAATAGTTGTACACCATATTGGATGTAAAAACTGTAAATCATTCCAAATGGAACGTATAATCCCACTTGACTGGGCATCTAACCCAGATAGAAAATACCCATGCTCAATAAAAATTGATGCAGCATCCAATATCAATTTATTAGTTGAAATAATGAATACTGTATCTCAAAGTAATATGTCAATACTATCAATTAATGCTAATTCAAATAAGGATTTAGAAACAACTGTTAAGCTTAAGGTTATGACAAAGAGTTTAGTTGAACTAGAAAAGATGATATTGAATCTAAAGAAGATAAAATATATTTATAATATCGAAAGAGATAATCTATGAGAATAGTAGTTCAAAGAGTAAAAGAGGCATCTTGTGTCGTTGATGGAATTGTAACAGGTAAATGTGATAAAGGATTTTTATTATTTATTGGTTACAATAATAATGACACAATTAAAGAACAAGAAAAATGCTTAAAAAAGGTATTAGGACTAAGAATCTTTGAGGATGAAAATGGCAAAATGAATAAATCCTTAAAAGATATTGGTGGTAATATTTTAGCTATTTCTCAATTTACACTATATGCTGATTGTAAGCATGGTAATAGACCATCATTTACTGAGGCAATGGAATATAATAAAGCAAATTCAATGTATTTAGAATTTGTAGAAATGGTAAGAAAAGAAGGATATCATATTGAAACTGGTGTTTTTGGAGCTGATATGAAAATTAGTCTTCTAAATGATGGACCAGTAACAATAATATTAGATACAGATAATTTGTAGTGGAGGTAATTATGAAGCCTTATATATTTAATGGAGAAGTATTTAATGATTTAGATACATTAGCACATTCATATATTGAAAATTTTGATTTAGGAATTGAAGATATATATGCTAATTCTAAAAAATTAGTTAAATTTGTTAAGAATGTATCAAAGGATAAAGAATTAGTATCAGAAGTTGTTTCTATACTTGCTTATTCTAAATATAAGAACAATGCATTAACATTCATTATTTATACATTCTTAAATGATAAAAAAGTAATAATTAATGGAAAAGAATTTACAATGGAATCTTTCATTAATGAATTAAAAGCATACCCTGATATTACATCAAATAATATCTTATATGCATTCATGGAAGATTATGGTATTAGTAAAACATTTGCAAAAGAGGATGAGAATTCTAAATTTGCAGTTGATTCATTTTTCATTGAAAAGAATTATAAGGATAAATTTACATATAAATATCTAACTACATTTTATAATTATCAGGTAAATGAAGCACCATATGCACAGTTATCAACAATAGCAATAAATGGTGAAGAATGCTTTAGACGTGCAACGAAGGTAGCAAATAATGAAGATTTCCAATTAGGATTAGCTCATAAGCTTGGATTTAAAGCTGCAATAGATATGCATAATGATCCTAATCCATTATTTAAAGCTATTAAATTATTAAAAGAGAAAAAAGAAGTAGCTGATGATGAATTAAAGAAATTAATAACAGATACATTCTATTGGTGGCTATTAGATAATCTAGATAAATATCAAGCATTAAAAAATGAAGCTAAAGAAACTTTTACTAGATTATATGAATTAAAAAAGGAATATGATGGATACCAAGAAAAGATTCAAAGAAGAGAAATCACTGATATTTCTTTAGACCTTTTAGCAGATTTATCTCGTGGTATTTATTTAAATTATATTAATTTTGTTACATTATTTAGAGATGGAAAAATAATGGTAAAACAAAAATTCTCAGAAGCATCTTATTCATTTGATAAGCCATATTGTAGAACATATATTACAGCTGACTTTATGAAAGATCATATTGTTAAACTTTATAATCCAAATAAGGATGAAAAGAAAGTTATTTCAATTAACCCACTTACTGGTGCTGAAATTGAATTAGATGAAGATACTAGAAAAGAAATAGATGTAGATGATATTTCAGATGATAGACCAGTATTAATTAAAATTGATGATGAAAATATCATTGATGAAATTGAATTTTCTAAAAAGGTATTAAGAAAAAATTCAAGATTAGCTGCGTTTGCAATTACAATGACACTATTCTTTGGAATAATTGCAATTGCTGCATCTGTATTATCAATAATCTTTAAAAATCAAGATTTAGGCAAATTTAGTGATGCAATTAAGAATGTAAATAATGTAGCAATTATGATTATTGCTTTAGCATCTGTATCATTAATAGTTGTCCTAGCATGTGGTATTACATTAAATGTATTATCACAAAAGACATTAAAGGATGTTAATACATTATTATTTATAACTAATGCAAAGACTAAAGAGAAAGTATCACCAAAACAAGAATCTAAATTAATTACATTATTAACTAATGAAGAAAAATATAAAAAGTCTGTAAAGAAAAGATATAAATTTACAAGACTTATTACAGCTATATTCCATGCACTATCATTTGCTTTAATAATTGTTTTATTAGTAATTATAGGACAATTATTTATTAATGTATTTAAATTCAAATCTACAATTATTTCTGTTTTACTTGCATCTATTATAGGACCTGCATTAGGATCATTAATTATATTATTTAAAAAGAAAAATGGCATTTTAAGCTTATTATTAATAGATTTAATAACTCTTATAGCTGTATTAGTATTTGCCATTTTAGGAGTATAATATGAATATTTATATGGTTAGTCTTGGATGTGCTAAAAACCAAGTAGATTCCGAGATGATTTTAGGATTATTAAAACAAAAAATGAAAATAGTTGAATCACCTAGTGATGCTGATTTAATTTTAATTAATACATGTGCATTTATAGAACCTGCAAGAAAAGAAGCTATTGATACTATATTAATGCTATCTGATTATAAAAAGCCAAATGCTAAAATGATTGTATGTGGTTGTCTTGCTCAAAGATATAAAGATGAAATAGTTAAGTTATTACCTGAGGTTGATAGATTCATAACTATTGATGAATATAAAGATATTGCAAATATTGTTAATTCAGTAATGAAATCAGATTTCAAATCAAGTGATATAATATCTCCTTTAAATAGAGTATATACATCACCATCTTATATGACTTATGTAAAAATAAGTGAAGGATGCTTAAATAGATGTGCATTTTGTGCAATACCTTTAATTAGAGGAAATTTAAAAAGTAGAACTATTGAAGATATAGTATCAGAAGTAAAGCTTCATGTTAGTGAAGGTGTATATGAAATTAATTTAATAAGTCAAGATACAACAAAATATGGTTATGATATCTATAGAGAGCTTAAACTTGTAGATCTATTAAAGGAATTAGTTAAAATAGATGGAGATTTTAAAATTAGATTATTATATTTATATCCAGATATTGTAACTGATGAATTAATTAATTTCATAAAAGATAATGATAAGATAATGCCTTATTTTGATATTCCTATTCAGCATTCTGAAGATTTAATATTAGAAAAGATGAAGCGTAGAGGAAATAGAAAATATTTATTAGATTTATTTAATAAGATTAAGACATTAATTCCAAATGCGATATTAAGAACTACATTTATTGTAGGATTTCCATATGAAACAAATAAAGATGTAGATTCATTAATTGATTTTGTTAAAGAAGTCAAATTTGATAGATTAGGAGCATTTACATTTAGCCTAGAAGAAGGTACTAAGGCTTGTGAATATCCAAATATCATATCAGAAGATGAAAAACAAAAGAGATATGAAAGATTAATGGAAGTACAAAATGAAATATCTTTAAATAAAAATAAGGCTTTAATTGGGACTGTTTTAGATGATGTCTTCATAATTGATTATGATGAAGATTCTTATATGTATGTAGCAAGAAGCTATGCATACGCACCTGATGAAATAGATGGATGCATATATGTTGCTGCAAAAAAAGAATTAAAATTAGGACAAAGGATAAAGGTAAAGGTATTAGATTGTGATTCTTATACCTTGACAGGTGAAGAATATGTTTCTAAATAGAAAAAATGTTAATGTTTATTTATTTGATGTTGATGGTACATTATTAATTGATGGTGTTATTCCTGATTCTGCTAAGGAAGTAATTTCTGAATTAAGAGAAGAAGGAAATATGGTAATGCTTGCAACAGGAAGAAGCCAAGGACAATTAAAAGAAGTAACTGACCAAGTTAAAGTTGATGGCTTTATTCAAAATAATGGTGCTTATGCAATACTTGGTAAGGATATATTATTTGAATCTCCTATTAATCCTGAAGTAATTTGGAAATTACATAATGATGGCCTAAATTTAGGTGTTTTAACAAAGGATAGATATGTTAGATTTTTAAATACTAATAAAGCATTTAAAAAATTTGCAGAAAGCTTAAAAATAGAAGAACCTAAAAAGGCTGATACTTCAGTTATTGATAGAGATAAAATTTATTCTTTAACTATTGCATCAACTAATCTTGAAGCAGAGGTTAATCCTAAGAAATATCCTGAATTAAGATTCATTAAGGTTTCTGATTATGGATATGATATTGTTGCTAAAGGCACAACTAAAGCATCAGCCTTTGCAGCAATAAAGGCTAAATATCCTCAAGGACATATAATTGCCTTTGGAGATAATTTAAATGATTTAGAAATGCTAGATGAAGCAGATTTAAGTGTTTGTATGGCAGGAGCTCCTGATGCATGTAAAAAGGCATCATCTTTCGTTACAAGATCTGCAGAGGCAGATGGTATCGAATTTGCAGTAAATAATTTCATTAAGAGGGTATTAGATTAATGAAACAAATTAATGTTGTTTTATATCACCCAGAGATTCCACAAAATACAGGAAATATAATGAGAAGCTGTGTAGGCTTTAATGCAAAACTTCATTTAATTAAACCTTTAGGTTTTACATTAGATGAAAAGAAGCTACAAAGAAGCTGTGTTGATTATTATGAATTCTTAGATTATGAAGTATATGAATCATGGGATGATTTCAAATCAAAAAATGATGGAATGTTTTGTTTTTTAACAAGATATGGACATAAATCACCAATTGATATTGACTTTAAAAAAGAAGCAAATGATAGAAATGTTTATTTAGTATTTGGTGCTGAATCAACTGGAATTGCATATGATATATTAAAGGATAATATAAAAGATTGTTATAGAATTCCTACAACAGATAAAATAAGAAGTCTTAATTTATCTAATTGTGCAGCGATTATGTTATTCTTAGCAAGTGAAGCACTAAACCCTAAAGATGTTGTGTTCTTAGAAGAACCAGACACATTAAAGGGAAATCATTTTATTGAAGATTTAGATATATCTAAATTAGATTATAAGCATAGAGAGGGAAGATAATATGGAAGTAATTACTTTAACAAACGAAAATTTTAAAGATTTTATCAATCAAGATAAGCCAGTATTAGTAGATTTCTGGGCTACTTGGTGTGGACCTTGTAGAATGTTAGGTCCTATTTTAGAAAAGCTATCAAATGAGGATTTTATTCAAGTTGGAAAGGTAAATGTTGATGATGAAGAATTAATTGCTAGTACATTTAATATTCAATCAATTCCAACAGTTATGTTATTTAAATCAGGAAAGCTTTTAGATACAGCAGTAGGATTTCAACCAGAGCAAGCTATAAAGAACTGGATTAGTAAAAATATTTAAAAAATTTTATTTAAATTTATTTATTAATTTTTATAAAAATGATACTTTTTAGGCCATTATATTAATTTAATAATGGTCTTTTTTTATTATTTGATAAAATGATAAAAATATATGTGTTATGCTAATTTGACAATAAAAAATTAAAGAATAAAATATTATTATGCAAACAAAAAATGATATCTTAAAATCCTATTTTGGCTTTTCTAATTTAAAACCAGAACAAGGATTAATTATTGATTCAGTTTTAGAAGGCAATGATACTATAGGTCTTTTACCCACAGGCTTTGGTAAATCAATTTGCTTTTCTATACCATCTTTATTACTTGATGGAATAACCTTAGTTATAACACCATTAATTGCATTAATGGCAGATCAGGTTAATAACTTAAAAAAGAAATTTATAAAAGCTGAATATATTAATTCATTACAAACCGATATTGAGAAGGATATTATATATGAAAGAATAAAAAATGGTAAGGTTAAAATATTATTTATAGCAGGTGAAAGATTATTAGTACCAAAATTTATTAGTATTATTAAGAATTTAAAAATATCTTTAATTGTATTTGATGAGGCTCATACATTATTATGGTCAGAAGATTTTAGATTAGCCTTAGCAAGAATACCTGAATTTATTAATTCATTAATAAAAAGGCCACCATTATTAGTCTTAACAGCTACTGCAACAACTATTACTGTAAATAAAATAAAGCAATTGTTGAATTTAAATAATCCTAAAATAGTGATTGGTAATCCTGATAGATTAAATATATTTTATAGGATAATTAAGGCATCAAATAAAGAAACAAAATTATTAAGCTATTTATCTAAGCATAAAGAAAAAGGTCTAATATATACACTAACTATTAAGACTGCAGAATATTTATATTATGAATTAAAAGAATTAGGATATAATGTAGGATTATATCATGGTGGCTTAGATTCAGAAGAAAAAAAGCTAGTACAAGAAAAATATACTAAGGGTGAAATAAATCTAATGGTAGCGACTAATGCCTTTGGTATGGGTATAGATATACCTGATATTAGATTCGTTATTGAATATGATATGCCATCATCTATTGAAGATTTTGTACAGCAAACCGGAAGAGGCTCAAGAGATGGTAAATTAGCAGAAGGAGTATTATTATTTGATACAAAAGATATAGGGACAAATGAATATTTTATAGATCATATAAAAAATGATAATTTATCACACCATGAATTGAGTCAGGTTAAATTAGATAGATATAAAAAATTAGATAAAATGATTGAATTATGTTTAACAAGAAAATGTATTCATCAAATGATATCATTATATTTTAATCATCCACATAGTGGAAAATGTATGATGTGCTCTAATTGTAAAAAATAAAAGCCGATTTAATCGGCTTTTATGCTTTTAATTCTTGGAATTTAGCTTCAGCTGGAGTGTAATTTGTTTGTGGAGTAATATCCATAAATATAGGAATTATCATAGGCTTTCTATCAGTTCTTTCACTAATAACTTCTGATAATTTTTCTGTTAATCCAGCCTTTAGCATTTGTAAATTTACTAATTTAACTTTTGACATTTCAGTTAATAAGTATTCTTTTGCATATTCAACAAATGTGTGAGTTAATTCTTCACTATCTTTCATATAGATAAATCCTCTTGATACAACCTGTGGGTCAATTGGAATTGTCTTATTTTTAGTATCAATAGTTATAATTAATGCAAACATACCATCATCAGATAATATTTTTCTTTCTCTTAAAATAGAAGAAGAAATATCACCAATACCAGTACCATCAATATAAACCTCACCAGCATTTACATGTCCTGCTAATCTTGCTGAATGCTCATTTATAGCAACCACATCACCATTTTCTAATACAAATGTATTATTAGGTTCAACTCCTGTTTCAATTGCTAGGTCTGCATGAACTCTTTGCATTCTATATTCACCATGAATAGGGATGAAATATTTTGGTTTTACAAGTGATAACATTAATTTTAATTCACCTTGTGAAGCATGTCCTGTTGTATGCGTATCTGTAATAGGCGAATGTGTTACAACCTCAGCACCATTTTTGAATAATAAATTGATTGTTCTATTTACACCCTCTTGGTTTCCTGGAATAGGAGAAGAAGAGAATATAATAGTATCAGATGGAATTAGCTTAATTAATTTATGGCTACCATTAGCTACTCTTGATAATGCAGCAAGAGGCTCACCTTGGCTTCCTGTACATAATAAGCATAATTCTTCAGGCTTATAATTTCCAATTTCTTCAGCTCTAATAATTGTATCTTTAGGTGCTTTAATATAACCTACTTGTTGACCAACTTCAATTGTTTTTTCCATTGATCTACCAAAAATTGCAATATGTCTATTGTTTTCAACACATGCTTCAATGATTTGTTGAACTCTAAACATGTTAGATGCGAATGTAGCAACGATAATTCTTTCATTAACCTTACTAAATAATTCTTTTATTGATGTACCAATTTTCTTTTCTGATTCAGTAAATCCATCTCTTAGTGCGTTTGTGGAATCTGAAAGTAAGCATAGACAACCTTCTTCACCAAGCTTTGCAAGCTTTTCATATTCAGCTTGAGGTCCTACAGGTGTTAAATCTATTTTAAAATCACCAGTATGCATTATTGTACCAAGTGGTGTTTTAAAACAAATTGCAAAAGAATCAGGAATAGAGTGATTTAATCTTATAAATGATACTTCAACATCCTTGAATTTATAAACGAAATGGCTCTTAAATTCGACGATAGTAGTAGCAGATAATAATTCAGGGTATTCCTCTAATTTGTTTTCAATTAAATCAACTGTTACTCCGGCTGCGTAGATCTTAGGTATTTTTACTTTTTTTAACAAGAATGGAATACCACCAATATGATCTTCATGTCCGTGAGTAATAAAAAGACCCACAATCCTATGCTCATTTTCTTGTAAATATGTAAAATCAGGAATTACATAATCTACACCTAAAAGGTGTTCATCTGGGAAAAGAATTCCAGCATCAATAATAAATAATTGTTCTAGATAATCGATACAATACATGTTTTTTCCGACTTCGCCAAGTCCACCAAGTGCAAAAATACCGATTTCAGAACGGCTTTTTATCTTGTCCATAATGCCTCCTTAAATTGTTTAATAGTACAATTTATTCTATTGTAATTATAATATAATTACCTACAAAATTTCAAGGTATTTATAAAATTAGTTAAATAATAACGATTTCATAGATTTTATATTAAAATTATGATATAATTTTTTTCGTATTATGAAAGGAATTAACAACTATGAAAGCAAGTAAAATGTTAATATCAACTTTAAAGGAAGCACCAAGTGAGGCAAAGATTGCATCTCATATTTTATTACTTCGTGCAGGTATGTTAAAAAATGAGGTTGCAGGTGTTTATAATTATTTACCTATGGGTGTAAGAGTATTAAATAAAATTGAAAATATTATTAGAGATGAAATGGATAAATCAGGCTCTATTGAAATATTATGTAGTGCATTACAACCAAAAGAATTATGGGTAGAATCAGGAAGATGGATGAAATATGGTCCTGAATTAATGAGATTAAAGGATAGACATGAACGTGAATTCTGTTTAGGTCCTACTCATGAAGAAATATTTACTTCAATGGCTCGTGATTTAATTAAATCATCAAAGCAATTACCTATTACACTATATCAAATTCAAACAAAATATAGAGATGAATTTAGACCTAGATTTGGTCTAATGAGATCTAGAGAATTCATTATGAAAGATGCTTATTCATTTGATAAAGATGAAAAAGGATTAGAAGCATCTTATCAAAATATGTATGATACATATACTAAAATATTTACAAGATTTGGTTTAAAATTCCAACCAGTATTAGCTGATACAGGAAATATTGGTGGTAATGGTTCTCATCAATTTATGGCATTATCTGATGTTGGTGAATCAGATATTGCATATTGTGATAATTGTAATTATGCTGCAGATGTTGAAAAGGCAACATCTAAATTAGATGATTATAAAGGTTTAGCTGAAGGAGAAGTTGAAAAGGTATATACTCCAAATAGTGGTACAATTGAAGAATTAGTAAAATTCTTTAATGTAGATGCTAAAAATTTTGCAAAGACTTTAATTTATCATGATTTCATGAATGAAAAATTCATTATTGCTGTAATTAGAGGAGATAGAGAAATCAATTTAATTAAGCTTGTAAATGAATCAAATTCAAATGAAAATTATCTTAAAATGGCAACAGATGAAGAACTTTTAGAACTTGGCTTTGTAAAAGGCTTCTGTGGACCACAAGGTAAAGAAAAATATGATATCTATGTAGATGAAGAAATTGCAAATATGACATCTTTAATAACAGGTGCTAATGAATTAAATTACCATGTTAAAAATGTTAAATTTGGTAGAGATTTTAATGGTAAGGTATGTGATTTAAGAACTACAGTAGCTAATGATTTATGTCCAATTTGTGGTAAGCCATTAAAGATTAATAGAGGTATTGAGGTTGGTCAAATATTTAAATTACAAACTAAATATAGTGAACCAATGAAATGTACTTATGTTGATGAAAATGGCGCAAATGTACCAATGGTAATGGGCTGTTATGGTATTGGTGTTACAAGAACATTACAATCTATTGTAGAACAATATCATGATGAATTTGGTATTAAATGGCCAATAAATGTTGCTCCATATCATGCTGTAATTGTACCAGTTAAATATGATGATCCAAGTCAAAAAGAATTAGCTGATAAAATGCATAAAGAATTAGAAAATTTAGGCGTTGAAGTAATTCTAGATGATAGAGATGAACGTCCTGGATTTAAATTTAAGGATTGGGAATTAATTGGTATTCCATTTATTGTAACTGTAGGTAGAAGAGCAGAAGAAGGAATTGTTGAATTTAAGGATAGACAAACAATGGAAAAGGTTGAATTATCTTTAGATGAAGCAATTCAAAAAATTGCTCTTGCAGTTAAAAATTCAAAGTAATTTATAAAAGGCTAAACTAGTTTTAGTCTTTTTTCTTTCCTTGAATATTATTATATTTAATAATATAATACATATAGAGATTGGGATGATAAAATGAAGACAAAGAATGATTTTATTAAATTGGTCGAAGATAGGGATTTATCTTTAAAAAATGTTTATCTTTTATTTGGCTATAAAGAAGATATTACTAAGGATGAAGAATTTAAAATCAAAATTGGAAATAAGATTTATAGCGATATAAAAACTGTTACATATTTAAAAAGAGATTCTAATATGAATCATTATGATAAATTAGTAGCACTACAAGATGAATATTTTAGATTATGTGCTGAAACTTATCAAAAGCCTAAAAAAATCAATAAATTTCTCGCTTTCATTTTATTACTTTTAGGTATTATTCCAGGTATTATTTATATTTTAGCTAAATCAAAAAAGAAGCATAAAAAGGAATTAGATAAAAAACGTATAGATGAAATAATAGATGAAGCAAAAAAATTAGTAAAGGATGATAAAAATGGAAAAAATTGATAAATTAAAACAAGCAATAAAAGAATCTAATAAGATAGTTGTTTTTTCTGGTGCTGGACTATCTACTAATTCAGGTATACCTGATTTTAGATCAGCAGATGGCTTATATAATCAAGAAACTAAAATTAATATAAGACCAGAAGAAATAATTTCTCATTCATTTTTTGTTTCAAATCCAGATTATTTCTTTAGCTTTTATTTTGATAAAATGGTATATAAAGATGCATTACCTAATATTGCGCATAAATATTTTGCTAAGCTTGAAAAAGAAGGAAAGATTTTAGCAGTAGTAACTCAAAATATAGATAATCTACATCAAATGGCAGGCTCTAAAAAGGTAATTGAATTACATGGCTCTGTTGAAAGAAATTATTGTATGAAATGTCATAAATTTTATTCATTAGATGAAGTATATAATGAAAAGCATTTAATACCTCATTGTAGCTGTGGAGGAATAATTAAACCTGATGTTGTATTATATGAGGAAAACCTAGATGAAAATGCAATAATGCAAGCCCTTGATGCAATATCAAATGCTGATATGCTAATAGTTGTTGGTACATCATTAACTGTATATCCTGCAGCAAGTTTTGTAAAATATTTTAGAGGACGTCATTTAGTATTACTAAATAAATCAGAAACAAGATATGATGATATAGCTGAAATAACTATTCATGATGATATTAAAAATGTAATTGAAGAATTAGAAAAATAATTGACATTCATTTAAAAAAGAAGCACTTTGTGTTATAATCAAAGTGCTTTTTTCTTATTTGCAAAGTTATACTTGACAAAAATCAATGTGTCAATTGGTGGTTTGAATTAAGAAATTTATATACAATTTAATCGTAAACTACAAGGAGGGCAAAATGAATATTGGAGAGTATTTGATGAGAGCTAGAAAACGAAAAGGCTTATCACAAGAAGAGGTTGCTAATTCATTAAATGTATCAAGACAAAGTGTAAGTCTTTGGGAATGTGATCAAACAGTACCTACACTAGATAATTTAATAGCTTTATCTAAATTATATGAAACAAGTGTTGATATATTAACAGGACAAAAGTCATTTGAAGTATCTAATGAAATAAAAGAACCTGTAATTGAAAAAGAAGATAATGAAAAGCAAATTAAAGTATATAAGATTCTTTCAATATCTTTTACAATTGCATCTGCCGTTTTGTTTATAGTACCAGTAATATCAACAATGGTTTCAATTATGGCAATTGTATTTTCGATTATTTCTATGAAACAAAAGAAGACAAATTTAAATTTATTTACTTTAATATTCGCAATTGTTTTCTTGATTTGTGGCATGTTTGTATATTTTAATATGAACATTTTTAATTTGGAATATTGGGATTTATAAGGAGAAAGCGATATGAAAAAATTTTTGAAGTTTTTATTTATTATAGTATTTTTATTAACACTAGCATCTTGTGGATCAACTAAAAGTGAATATAATCATTCAGATAGTTCAATATATAATGATGGTTTAGTTTATTCATCAGATAGAAAAATAATATATAAGGTTAATTATAATTATTCGGCAAAGAATATCAAAGATGAAATTAAAGATATAAGAAATTATGTAATTAGTGAATCAGGATATATTGAATCATCTTACGAAGATAAGAAATATGCATATTATATTTATAGAATACCTACTGATAAGCTAAATGATTTTATGAAATATATAGATGAAAAAACAGGTTATAAAGATATGAATGTTTCAACAACTGATGTAACAACATCATATAATTATGTAGGTGATATATTAACTGATCTTTCTAATAGAAAAACAAAATATGAACAAATGCTTGAAAATAATGATTTAACATATGATGAAAGATTACAAATTGAAAATCAAATTGATAAAATAAGAAATGAAATTGCTGATTATGAATCAAGAGTAATTTCTCAGCAAGAAGATCTAGAATACGCAAAGGTTACTATTAATTATCGTATTAAAACTAATCCATTCTTAGATTTCTTAGTAAGCGTAGCGTTATATGTTGGAATAGTTACTATAATTTTTATTCCATTTGGAACTGTAGGATTAATCATATTCTTAATATTTAGAAAGAAGAAAAACAAATTAGAAGAAGCATAAAAATAAGCATCCAACCGGATGCTTATTATTTTTCTTCAATGAATTCTAAAAATGAACCTAAATATGCTTCAAATCCTTTAAAATCATTTTTATAATCTGATACATAATCAATTTTTGAATATATAGGCTTTAATGCCATTAATCTAATATAGAAATTATAAAAATCTGATATTTCACCTTCAACCTTATCACCTTTAAAAAGATATATTTTTTTATTTTCATCAAATTTATTTTCTATATCTAAATAAAACTTATCAGTAACTAAATCAAGTGGAGGATTAAATAGCCCCATTCCTTTTATAATAGAATAATGGTATTGCATATATGCGGCAGCTATTGCACCTTCGTTAAAGCCTAATACATATAGGTCATCTGATATTCTATATTTTCTTTTTAAATAAGGTAATAAGTCATATATTATATAATCATAATAAATAATTGAAAGAACTGGCTCAACTGATTCATCAGTGCCATTATAATATGGATTTAATTCAGACATTCTCCAAGCTTCAATTTTTGGTGAATGAATTCCAATAACAATACATCTATTGTGAGATGCTGAAACTGATAAATCCATCTGTTTTGTTTTTTCATCTAAAAAATTAAAAAGATATTGTCCATCAAATGTTAAAACTGCTGGATAATTATCATTATTTTGATCATATCCCAAAGGAAGTGAAATAGAAACTTTTAGGATTCTTTTTAATTTTTGTGCTGTTATTTTAAAACTCTCAACCATTTATAATCACCACTAGTTTAATTATATAACAAAAAGAATAAAATATATTAATTTTTATAATTTTGGCACTTATAACTTGACAGTGCTAAAATTATGATTATAATTAATAATGTATTTGATTTTTGGAGGTATTAAAATGAAAGAAACAAAAGAATTTAAAACCGAGACAAAACGTTTATTGGATATGATGATTAATTCAATTTATACTCATAAAGAGATATTTTTAAGAGAATTAATTTCAAATGCTAGTGACGCAATTGATAAGAGACATTATTTGTCATTAACTAATACAAATATTCCTACAGAGGAATACGAAATAAAAGTAGAAGCTAATAAAGCTTTAAGAACTATCACTATTACTGATAATGGTGTAGGTATGACTAAAGAAGAACTAGAAGAGCATTTAGGTACAATTGCAAAATCTGGTTCTAAAGAATTCTTAGAAAAAATTTCTGATAAGAATCAACCTGATGTAGATATTATTGGTCAATTTGGTGTTGGTTTCTATTCAGCATTTATGGTTGCTAAAAAGGTAACTGTATTAACTAAATCTGTTAATTCTAATGAAGCATATTTATTTGAATCTGAAGGCTTAGATTCATATGAAATATCTGATGCAAAAAAAGATTCATATGGTTCAGTAATTACATTATATTTAAGAGATAATACTGAAGATAATGATTATGATAAATTCATGGAAGAATATGAAATTAAATCACTAGTTAAAAAATATAATGATTATGTAAGATATCCAATTAAGACTTGGGTTACTAAATATGATCCAAAGGATGAAAAGGATGAATCTAAAGAGCCAAAGACTCATCAAGAATTAGAAACAATTAATTCAATGCTTCCAATTTGGAAAAAGAATAAGAGCGAAGTAACTGATGAGGAATTAAATAATTTCTATAAAACTAAATTTATGGATTATCAAGACCCTATCACATCAATTCATGTTAATGTAGAAGGTAATATTACATATACTGCATTATTATTCATTCCTAAAAAGCCTTTCTATGATTTCTATTCTGATAGAGATGAAAAGGGATTACAATTATATACAAAGGGCGTATTTATTTTAGATAAATGTAAGGATTTAATTCCTGATTATTTAAGATTTGTTAAAGGCTTAGTTGATTCAGCTGACCTACCTTTAAATATCTCTCGTGAAATGCTACAAGAAGATAAGGCATTAAAAAAGATTGCATCTAATGTAGAAAAGAAGGTTTTATCTGAATTATCAAGTATGCTAAAGAATGATAGAGATAAATATTTAGAATTCTATAAAGATTATGGTCTAAATTTAAAATATGGACTATATGAAAACTATGGTGAAAAGAAAGATAAGCTAAAGGATTTAATCTTATTAAGAAGCTTTAATGAGGATAAATTAATTACATTTGCTGAATATAAAGAAAAGATGCCAGAAGATCAAAAAGCTATCTATTATGCAGTAGCTAAGGATAAAGCATCAGCTGAAAAATTACCACAAATGGAAATGGTAAAATCAAAAGGCTATGATGTATTAATTCTATCTGATGATGTAGATGAATTCATGATTAATGTATTAAAGGAATATGATGGAAAACAATTTAAATCAATCAATAAAGATGATCTAGAATTATTAAATGAAGAAGAATCTAAAAAGATTGATGAAATGAAAGAAGAAAAGAAGGATTTACTTGAAAATATTAAGAAAGCTATTCCTTCAGCTAAGGACGTTATTCTATCTAAGAGATTAGTTGATGCACCATGCTGCGTATCATCAACAGGTGAAGTAACATTTGAAATGGAAAGAGTATTAAAGAGCCAAAATAAAGATGTTAAGGCGGATAGAGTATTTGAAATTAATCCAAATCATGAAGTATTTAAAAAGCTTGAAGATGCATATAAGGATAATAAAGAAAATGGTGATGAGCTTGTTAACATTTTATATAATGAAGCTTTATTACAAGAAGGAATCTTACCTGATGATCCTAAAGCATTCGCAGAAGCTATTACTGATTTAATTATAAAATAATATTTTATAAATCCCACATTAGTTAAAAACTAGTGTGGGATATTTTTTTAATATATGATTTTGTGTTTAATTTTATTGTAATAATTGTGTTAATTTTTCCTTAACAATTTAAAAATATAAGAATATAATAATGCCATAAGGAGGTAAGATTATGACTGAAGTTGAAAGAAGAAATATGATTTTAAAGGGTAATATTTGGAAAACTATTTTAGCAATTTGTATTCCTCTTATGATTTATCAGATGTTTAATTCCTGGTATACAGTATTAGACCAAATTATTTGTGCATCTATTTCATCTACAGCTCAAAATGCTGTATCATCAATTGCTCAAATAAAAGCAACTATTTCAGCTTTTGGTGCAGGTCTTGCCGCAGGTGGAGGAGTATTAGTCGCGAGATATTATGGTGCAGGTGATGTTAAAAATGCTAGAGGTGCATCATCTAATTTACTTTTAATGGCGCTAATTGTATCAGCACTTGTTGCGATAATAATTATTCCTCTTGCTGATCCTATATTAATGATTTGTCAGATACCTGATGAATCAAGAATGATAGGAGTTGGATTCTTTAGATTACAAATGCTAGAATTAGCTTTTGTATCATTAAATAATGTATTCTTTGGTCTTGAAAAGGCTAAAGGTAATTCAAGAATTGTTCTTGTTGTAAATGTTGTTTCGTTAGTTGTTAAATTAGGCTTAAGCTGTCTATTTGTATATGGCTTTAAGGTTGATGATATTATATTTATTGAATTATCAACAGTAGTAGCTCAAGGAGTTATAACTGCAATTGGATTATTCTTTATGTTTAGAAAGAAAAACATATTAAGATTATCATTTAAAATGATGAAGCCTATTAAATTATATGTTTTACCTATTTTAAAGCTTGCAATACCTATTTTCTTAGGTAAATTTGTTATGAGCTTAGGTAAGGTTGTTGTAAACGCAATGTGTAGTGGATTTTGGAAGGATATTGATATCGTAAATATTGATGGTGTTAATCAAGTAGTTCCTAAATCTGATATACATGAAGAAGGCATATTAGTTGTTAAGGGCTCATTAATAGTTGGTACTTTAGGTGTATCAAATAATATGAGTGGTTTAATTACATCTCCTACAAATTCATTTGAAGAAGGAGAATCTTCAATTGTATCTCAAAATTTAGGTAATAAAAATATGAAGCGTGCCTTAAAGGTATTTATTAAAACCTTTATACTAGCATCAATTGTATCATTTTTAGGATGGATATTAATGAGATTTATAGTAATAAATCCTATTACTAATTTATTTAGTAGTCTAAATAATAAGGATGCAAATATGGAAGTATTTAGTGATATGATAAGAAAAATATTCGTATTTGATTCTTTATCTATTCCAGCACTTGGTATAAATGCTGCAGTATTAGGTCTATTATATGGATTTGGTCAAACTAAATTATCTACTGTCTTAAATTTAACTAGAATCGGTTCGAGAATTATTATATTATTAATATTCCATGCAACTCCAATTGGAAATAATCCAACATTATGTGCAGGATTATCAATGGGTATATCTAATATATTAATTTTATGTGTATCAGTATTATTCTTAGTAATATTCTTACTTAAGGTTAGAAAAAAAGGCTATAAGGGAATGTATTTTTCAGACCCTGAGCCTGAAGTATCAAAATTAATAATAGAAGATGATTCATTAGATGCAGAACCTGATGTTATAAAAGATGCAGTTAATGATGCAATTAATGATGATAAGCTATAAAAAAGACGGATTTGAAATCCGTCATTTTTTTATCCTACATAACCTATTGTATTTTCTGTATGGTATTCATTAAATGTGTATCTTAAAATATATGTTTCAGTTTTTAATCCATCATTTTCATATTGGAAATGTAAGAATACATATAGATTAGGAGTTTTAACCTTTATATTGCCAGGGAATGTTTTAGCTGTCTTAGGGAAGAAATTAGTTCCTTCAACATATGAATCAGAGAATTGTTTTTCTTCACGATCTGATTTAACTTCTAATGATAATACAGAAGAAGAATATTTACAGAATCCTACCCAATCAGCACCTAAGCAATAAGCGATTTTAACATTTTTGTTAGTATCATCAAATGGTCTTAATACAGATGCTTTTTTAGATGTATTATCATTCCATTTAATTTTTGTTCTAAATTTAGCATTGTAAGTTGTTGTTTGACCAAAATCTAAGCATTCAACACTTAAATCAAAAACATTGAAATCTTTTCCATCCATTCTAGTTACAGTATTATTTTTATCAGCTTCTTTTAATTCGAAATTAGAAGGAAGATTACTATCTAATCTTTCTTTTTCTTTATCAGTAGGATTTTCTCCTAATACTGTAACGAAAGGAGTAATATTATATTTTTTCCATGTAGATGTATAACTATATATTGTAGATACTACAAATAAAATTATTCCTAATCCTGCTAAAACTATTAGAAAGCTTAAAGGATTTCTACCAAATTTAAATTTTGTTCTTTCAGTATTTTCTTCTTTATTTTTCATAAACTATACCTCTAATTTAATAAAACTACTATTATTATATCAAATTATATTATAAATTTACAATATAATTATTATATTATATATATTATATTATTACCTATTTTTCATTGACTATCAATACTAAAAAACGTATAATAAAAGAGTAGGTTTTTATACTACGATAATATAATAATTGGAGGCAAAAATGGTATTTTTAGAATTTAATTCTTTATTTGTTGCCATTCCACTTATTGTTTTGGGTTTGATTTTTGGAGCTTTAGGTTTAGTATTATTTCTTAAATCAAAGAAAAATGAAAAATCAGTAGAAGCAAGCAAGGTTGAAGCTGAAAAAATTATTGAAGCAGCAGAAGCCGAAGCAGAGAAAAAGAAAAAAGATTCAATTACAGAAGCTAAACAAGAGATTGCTGAATTAAAGCAATCTGCTGAAAATGATATTAAGGAGAGAAAAAATGTTGTTGTAGAGCTTGAAAACAAGCTTAATCAACGTGAAGATACATTAGATCGTCGTAGTCAAAATCTAGATAGACGTGAAGAATTACTTAATACAAAAGAGCAAAAAATTGATGAAAAGAAAGCAGAATTAGAACAACAAAATAATAAGATTGAGGCAATTTTAAAGCAACAAGAACAAAAGCTTGTTGAAATTTCAGGTCTTAAGCGTGAGGAAGCTCGTAAAATCATTATGGATGATGTTCATGAGCATATGAAACAAGAAATTGCTGCCTACATCAAAGACGAAGAAGAAAAAGCTAAATTTGAAGTTAAATCTAAAGCTAAAAATGTTTTAGCATTAGCTATTCAAAAATATGCAGGTGAAACAGCAGGGGAGTCTACTGTTACTACAGTTTCACTTCCTGTTGAGGAAATGAAAGGTAGAATCATCGGTCGTGAAGGTAGAAATATTAGAGCAATCGAATCTTTAACTGGTGTTGATTTAATTATCGATGATACTCCTGAGGCAGTAGTATTATCAGGATTTGATCCAGTAAGAAGAGAAATTGCAAAACGTTCACTTGAAATTTTAGTATCTGATGGAAGAATCCATCCAGGTAGAATTGAAGAAGTTGTTGAAAGATGTAGAAACGATGTTGAAATGGTTATTCGTGAAATGGGCGAGGATGCTGTATTTAAAACTGGTATTGGAAAAATCCATCCAGATTTAGTTAAGCTTCTAGGTAGATTACATTTTAGAACAAGCTATGGACAAAATGTTTTAGCTCATTCTATTGAAACAGCTATGATAGCAGGTAAGCTTGCTGCTGAAATTGGTGAAAATGAAATTGTTGCCAGAAGAGCTGGTTTATTACATGATATCGGTAAAGCATGTGATCATGAAATTGAAGGTAGCCATGTTGAAATCGGAGTTGAGCTTGCAAATAAATATCATGAACCAAAAGAAGTTGTTGATGCAATCGCATCTCACCATGAAGATGTTGCTCCTAAGACAATAATTGCAGTATTAGTTGCTGCAGCTGATGCCTTATCAAGCGCGAGACCTGGTGCTAGATCTGATTCATTAGAAAACTATACTAAGCGTCTTGAAAACCTAGAAGCTATTTCTAATAGCATTAAGGGTGTTCAATCAAGCTTTGCAATCCAAGCTGGTCGTGAAGTTAGAGTAATTGTTAATCCAGAAGAGGTTGATGATTTATCTACATTCTCTATTGCACGTCAAATCAAAGAAGAGATTGAAGAGAAATTACAATATCCTGGTACTATTAAGGTTACTGTTATTCGTGAAACAAGAGCAACAGACGTTGCAAAATAAAAACAAAGGAGTGAGTTATCTCACTCTTTATTCTTTAAGGAGGCAAAATAATGCGTATTTTATATTTTGGTGATATAGTTGGTGAAAATACTATTAAGATATTAGAAAACCACTTAGACGAAATAAAAAAAGAATATAAAATTAATATGGTATTTGCTAATGCTGAAAATGTTACAGGTGGTAAAGGCCTAAGTCAAAAGCATTATAAGCAATTGAAATCATTAGGCATAGCTGCAATGTCTATGGGTAATCACACATTTTCTAAAAAGGAAATTAAAGATTATATTAATGATGCAACAATTGTTAGACCTGCAAATTTAAATACAGATTTAGGTAAAGATATATTATATGTTAAATATAATGATAAAACTATTGCACTTGTAAATATGCTAGGAAGAGTATATACATATACACCACTAGATTGCCCCTTTAAAACAATGGATAGATTATTAGAAGAAATTAAATCTGATTATATAATTGTTGATTTTCACGGTGATGCTACATCAGAAAAAAGAGCTTTCTTTTATGATTTTTCTGGTAAGGTAGATGCCGTATTAGGAACTCATACACATATTCAAACTGCAGATGAAGAGGTTTATAATAATACTTGTTATATTACTGATATGGGAATGTGTGGTCCTAAATTGTCTATTATAGGCGATGATAAGGATATGGTTATTAAAAGATTTAGAAGTGGTTTATTTGAACCCCTTCAAGTATCTAGTGATAAAAACTATATATTAAATGGTGTCATTTTAGATTTAAATGAAAATTCTAATAAAATAATTAGATTTTCTAAGGAATATAACCTTGATAATTAATTCATATATTGTATAATACGTTTGGTGATTTTTATGAAAGAAAAGATAAATATAAGCATGCCTTCTTTAAAAGAAGCAAAACTAAGAAGAAATTTAGATGTATCTATAGTAAGATATAAAATTGAAGATAAATATAAGACATTAGGTTTAAATAAAACATATTATATTTTTACATATGGCTGTCAGGGAAATGAAGCTGATAGCGAGATTATGGCAGGTATATTAGAGGGTGTAGGATATAAAAAATCAACTGATCCTATGAATAGTGATGTAGTATTATTAAATACTTGTGCTATTAGAGAAAATGCAGAACAAAGAATATGGGGTGTCTTAGGCCAATTAAAGGGTAGAAAAAGAGAACATCCTGATATGATTGTAGGAATTTGTGGATGTATGCCACAAGAAGAAAACGCAACTAAAAAGATTATCGAATCATATGATGTAGATATTATTTTTGGTACTCATAATAGACATCACCTACCTGAATTAATTTCTAAAGCATACGAATCAAAGGCTAAAGTAGTTGAAGTGTTATCTAATGAAGGATTAATATTAGAAGATGCACCTAAGGTAAGAGAATCAAAACATAAGGCATGGGTTAATATTATGTTTGGATGTGATGAATTCTGTACTTATTGTATAGTACCATATACAAGAGGTAGAGAAAGATCAAGACAAAAGGATGATATTATAAATGAAGTAAAAGACCTAGTTAAAAATGGATATAAAGAAATTACATTACTTGGTCAAAATGTTAATGCCTATGGTAAAGATTTAGGTACAGATTATACATTTGGTGATCTTTTATATGACCTAGATAAAACAGGAATTGAAAGAATTAGATATACAACAAGCCATCCAAGAGATCTTGATTTAAAGACTATGGAAGCAATGAGAGATTGTAAGAGTGTAATGCCACACTTACACTTACCTGTTCAATCAGGTGATAATGACATATTAAAAATTATGAATAGAAAATATACATATGAACAATATATGTCTAAGATCAATAAATTAAGAGAATTAGTACCTGATATTTCAATTACTACAGATATAATTGTAGGATTCCCAAATGAAACTGAAGAACAATTCCAAAATACACTAAAGCTTGTTGAAGAAGCAAAATTTGAAGGTGCTTTTACATTCATCTATTCAAAAAGAGAAGGTACACCTGCAGCAAAAATGCCAGATTCAATAACTGAAGAAGAAAAGCATGATAGATTAAATAGATTAATTGAAAAAACTAACGAAGGATATTTAAGAGGACATCAAAGATTTGTTGGAAAAGTAGTTCCAATTTTAGTAGATTCAGAATCTAAAAATGGAGAAGGAATGCTTTGTGGATATTCTCCTAATTTAAAACTAACTCATTTTAAATCAAATGATAAATCATTAATTGGTAAAATTGTTAATGTAAAAATAACAGAAGCTAAAACTTGGTTTATGATAGGTGATTTAGTTGAAGACTAAGGATAAAATAATTGATTATTTTAACAATCTAGAAGAGGTTAAAAGAATCAAAGAGTTAGAACCATATATTAAAAATAATAAAGAGATAAATGATAAATTTATAGAATTAAAAGATATTCAAAAGAAAATGATAAATGCTAAAGAATTTAATCAAATTAATATTTATCATCAATTAAAAAAAGAATATGATAATAAGAAAAATGAATTATTCGATTTACCATTTGTTGAAGAATATTTAGAATTAGTAGACATTGTAAATAATATGCTAAATGATTTATCAAATGAAATTAATTATTTAATTGATAAGGAAATTAATAAATGATAACAAATATATTAATCATAATAGGTGTTATTATGGGCATATCATTTTTATTATATGTATTTTTCTTATTAATTGATCATTTTGCATATGTTGAAGGATACGAATCTAAAAAAGATCCAATTAAAATATTGAAAAAGATATTTGGTTATCTATTCATAATATCTTTAATATCATTTTTTATAATTAATGTTTTAGGATGGATTGGAATTATACATTAAAAGCTAGAGTTTATTCTCTAGTTTTTTTTATAAATATAATATTTAATATGTAAATATTTTCATATTTAAAAAATTATGCTATAATGAATTAAATATATATTATCCAGTTGTTAAAATTTTAGAGGAGGAAGCAGTATGAAAAAGAAAATTTTAGTTTTCATTTTTTCAATGTTAATATTATTTTCTTTAACATCTTTGAAGACTAGTGTTTCTGCAGAATCATATTTAAGTGATAAAACAGAAATAGAAGTTAACCTAGATGTTTCAGGTGCTGAAGCTGTTTGCCAAACCGAAGATGGATACATTTGGATTGCACAGTATTCTGGTCTTACTAGATATGATTCAAAGAATTTTGTTACATATAAGAACTTCACAGAAGATGGAGTTACATATGACATTATGAATGTTCGTGCTTTAACAAATGATGGTAATACATTATATTTGCTAAATAAGCAATATGTATTCGTATATGAAGATTATAAATTCCATGTAGTTAATATCGATTTTGAATCAATAAAGAAAGAATTAAATCAAACTGCAGATATTGAATTATATGAGCTTGAATTAGATAAAACAAATAAAAAATTATATATTTCAAGTATTGATGGTTTAATCATTTATGATTTAAATACTAAAACAACAACATTATATGGTCCAACAAAGGATATAAAAGTATTTGATTGTGCCGTATATAAAGATAGATTCTATTACGCTACAATGCAAGGTGTAGTATCTAGTGAAGATGATGAAGTAATATATTTAAATGAAGCAACATATGATATTTATATCTATAATGATGTATTATTAATTGGTACTGCTAATCCTGGTATGACAAGATATGATTTGAAAAATAAAAAATTATTTGATAATCAATTTTCTATACCATTTGGACAAGTAAATAAATTTTTATATTCTGCTCAGGAGGATGTAATATTTGTTGCTACTGATAAAAACGGAGTATTTTGCGTAGATTCTAAAACAGGAAGCTATACAGTAGCTGATACATTACAGGATAAAGCATATTTATCTGATTTATTAATTGATTATGAAAATAATTTATGGGTATCATGTAGAAAACCATCTAGATCAGGTTTATGTTATATTACTAAAAATGCATTATTAAATTTATTATTTGATGATGCTATTTGGAATAGTGGAAGTGCTAAAAAGCTTCCTAGAGGTATAAATTCAATTGATAGATATGGAGATATAATCTATCTTGTAGGTGGATTTGGTGTTCACGAATACGATATAACAAAGAAAAAGATTGTAGAAGATAGTGATGGTTCAAATGCTATTATGAAGGCATTCAATAGCTATATTGAAGAAAACCATATTGAATTTGGATCAAATACTTGGACGTTTACTGATGTAGAAGTATTTAAAAATAAAATATATTTTGCAATAACTTTTGTTGGATTATTAGAATATGATCCAATAACAAAGAATGTAAAAATATATGGTAATGATTTTGTTAATGATGATGATAATATTGAATTATTAAATACAGATTCAGGTAATGATTTTACTAGAACAACATTATTAATTCCAAGATGTCTAAGAGCATTTGATGATTGCTTAATGATTGGATATTTAAATGGTGGAATCATTAAATTTGATGGCTCAAAATATAGAGTTTATAACTGTGGTAAAACAGTATTAAATATAAAAGAAGCAAGTGATGGAGATATATTATTCATTACTACTAAAAAAATTACTAAAATTAGTCATGATTTAGATAATGCAATAGAATTTGATATAGAAGATACATCTTCATTAAATGTGTTAACATTTATGATTGATGATAATAAGATTTATTATAATTTAAATAGTAGATTATTCTGTTATGAAGAAGTAGATGGAAAAGCTAAAAATACAGAAATAATTGTTCCTTATGTTAAAGGTTCTATATTTGAAATTAATAAAGTTAAGCTTGCTGATGGAACATATAAATATGTAATAGTTACTCAAACTCAAATTTATATTACTGATTCATTTGATTCAAGTAATTTAGATGAATTTAATACATTAAAAAATTATGAAATATTAGATTCAACAAATGGTTTAAAAACAATTTTAAATAGTACATTTGGATATTATGATGAATCTAATTATGATTATTATTTCCAAACATCTGATGGTGTATTTGTTTATGATTTTGATAAGCATGATGATAAAGCTGCAACTATTAAAATTGCGATGAGTTCAGTTGATATCGATGGTAATAGTTCTTATGGAAATAATATAAAAATGCCTAAGAATTCATCTCGTGTTGATTTTAATTTATCAGTATTAGCATTTAGACCTAATAAAGGGTTTAAAGTTTATTATAAATTAGAAGGAATCGATAAAGATTACATTGAATTATCAGACGATAATTTAAATATTTCATATACATACCTAAATGGTGGTAAATATTCATTCCACGCATATGCAGTAGATGAATTTGGAAATAGAAGTAATGATATTAATATTAGTTTAACTAAAACAAAATATTTATTCGAATATGCTCTATTTTGGGTAATTGTTGGAATTGTATTTGTTGCGGTTATAGGATTTGTAATATTCTTATTTATTAGAAATAAGATTAGAAAAGCTGAAAAGCGAATGAATGAATATAAAGCTATTACTCTTGAATCTATTGAAGCAATTGCGAGAACAATCGATGCTAAGGATTCATACACAAATGGTCATTCAAAGCGTGTAGGAATCTATTCAAGAGAAATTGCTAAGGCATTAAACTTATCACCTGAAGAGGTAGAAAATATTTATTATATTGCTCTATTACATGATATTGGAAAAATTGCTATACCAGGTACAATATTAAATAAGCCTAGTAGATTAACTGATGAAGAATTTGAAATAATGAAGACTCATACAACTGCAGGAGCCAAAATATTAGAAGGTATTTCAACAATACCACATATTGTTGATGGCGCGAAATATCACCATGAAAAATATGGTGGTGGAGGATATCCTACAGGAATTAAGGGTGAAGAAATTCCATTTATTGCAAGAATTATATGCTGTGCCGATTGTTATGATGCAATGGCTACAAAAAGAGTTTATAAAGAGCCTTATACAAAAGAAAAGATTATATCTGAATTTGAAAGATGTAAAGAAACACAATTCGATCCAAAGATTGCTGATATAGTAATTAAGCTTATTAAAGAAGATAGGCTAAGATATGGAACAGAATTAAAAGCAGAAGCAAAAGAAGATAAAAATAAAGCCACAGACTAATGCCTGTGACTTTATTATTCTTTATTCAGCATCTTTAACTTCAGCTTCGATAACTACTGTCTTTTTAATAGTAGGCATAGTTACAAAAGTTGCTAATGCAGCAAATATTGCAAATACTGCTAAAATGACACCAAATACAATTAGTTGTGCCTTTTTTGAAATAACTGGGTCATTACCAATCATTAAGCATCCTAGAATAATTGCAACTGCAGCAAGTACGATTGCAACAATAGCAGCAATGATAGTTGCTTTAACATTGTTTTTCTTAACTAAGGCAAAAACAATATTTAAGATTGCATCTAATACGATAATTGCTCCAACAACAATTAAAACATAAGGAACAAAATTTAAGAATAACCAAATTAGCTCTCCTCCAAGTCCTCTGTTTGCAATAAAGAAGATACCTAATGCTAATGTAACACTAACACCAATTGCAGCAATACCAAATTTAGCTTCACCTTTAGACATAATAGATGCTACTAAAGCTAAAACTAAAACTAAGCCTGAAACAACTAGTAAAGCTACACCCATAGTAATTGAGATTCCTTCATATGCACCAGCTTCAGCCTCACCAGATGCTGCACCTGCAACAATGCATAGAATACCAACTACTAAAATAACTAGTGCACTAGCCCATTTAGCAATATTATTTTTTACGAATTCCATGTTTACTCCTTTCTGTATCATCTTGTAAAAAAATGATACTTATGATACAATACAATTATATATTTATCTTCAATTTTTGTAAATTAAAAATATATTTTTAAAGGAGACAAAATATGGATAAGAGAGTATTAAAGACACAAAATGCAATATTCTCTGCATATATGGAACTTAGCTCTAAAGATGAGAAGTATACAATCAAAGAGATTTGTGACTTAGCAGGAATTAATAAATCAACATTTTATAGAAACTTTAAAGATTTAGATGATTTTAGAAGAACTATCTCTAATAGAACTGTTGATTATATTATGGAGCATTTAAAAGATTTAAACATAATATTTACAAATGCCAAGTCTTTTTATCTTAAAATATTATCTATTTTTGAAAATTTGATTACAAATCATAAAGTAGATGTTAAAATTTCAAGATTATCTAATTTATCTATGAAGCTAACTCAAAGAATAAAAGAATATTTTGACGCATTACCTAACAGCAAATACAATTATGATAGAGCAGTATTTGTTACAGGTGGAGTCATTGCCTTTTTAGAAAGAAAAGGTGATGTATTTTTATCTGAGGCAATTAAAGATTTTAGAAATAATATTGATATTTTATCAGCTTATACTCAATTACTTAATGTAGTATAAAAAACAGGTCTTAGGACCTGTTTTTTATAATATTTCTCTTTTGAAATAACCTCTAGTATTATTTTTAGAATCAAAATATTTTTTATTAGTATCGATATTATTTAGCTTTTCTTTATATTCACTAACAATTCTTTTTACCTCATCAGGTGATTCTAAAGTGAATTGTAATCTAATTCTTTTAACATTAGGAATTATTTGTTTTAAATCATCAATTAAATTTAATGGCTTTTCATTAACAATATGAGTAATACAATTATCATGATATATTCCAAATGTAGCTAAATCATCTTTTAATTCATATTTATTTTGATTACATTTACCACATTCGTTATATCTTCTTAATGGACAATATTTTAAAGTCATAAGATTTTGTCTACCATAGACAATCATCTCAAGATTTGGATTATTACCATATTTTTTTACATATTCGTTTTTAATATTAATAATATCATTTAAAGATGCCTCATATGATAATGTTACATATTTACAACCAGCCTTATGTAATTCATATACGGCTTTAGAATTAATAACATTAAAAGAATAATCTGCAATTAATTCTTTAGACATATATTTGTATAATCCACCATAATTGCCAACTAATATTTCATTATCAGATATATCTTTTAATTCTCCAACATAAGGAGCGTAATTCTTATAATAAATATTTTTTATTCCCATTTCCTTTAATGCTAAATATTGACTTTCATTTATACAAAATGCAGTTAATTCTAAATCTTCATCTTCATAATTTATTTTATTAATTTCTTCTATATTATTATTTAATATTCTTTCATGCTGCATATCTTTTTTGATATTCAATAATAAATCACGTCTTGCTTCATTTATTCCTGCGATAGTTATAAATAAGCCATCAGCTAAATTATTATTAATATCCTTTAGATAAAAAGAAGTATCATTTAATTTATTTAATTGTTTAAATAATGTATCATCATCAATTGGTCTTGATTTAGCATAATCTAATAATAAAGTTGAATAACCTTCATAGTTTTTTCCATAAATAGATGTCGTTAACTTTAATCTATCACCTGCATTACCATAAATATTTATAGTTATTCCTTTTTTATATTTATTGTCATAGTTTATATCAATAGTAGAATCTATCATTCTATATATTTTTGAATTAGGTTTAATATCTTTATAAATATTTAGGTATGTTAATCCAATAGATTTAATAACTGATTTATTATTTTGATTAAACATTTCATCAATTGTAAAATAATAATCATTATTATCTAATTCAATTCTAATTCTATCTTTTACATTTAATTCTTTTGTTAAATTTACTAAAGTTAAATTTCCTTTTTTATTTTTTATTGTACCAATGAATTCACCTTCATTGCTTTTTTTATTTATATCTACAATATTTCCTTTATCTTCATTAAATAAAAAGCCTTTAGTATAATTTCTATGGAAAATAGAATCTAATAATTTAGGATTATAATTATTATCATCGATTTTCTTTCTATATTCAGATGTAACTATCTTTACATATTCGGGATTTTTCATTCTTCCTTCTAATTTTAGTGAATCAACATTTATTTTTAATAATTCCTTTAAATTAGAAGAAGTATTTAAATCTCTCATTGATAAGAAAAAGCCTTTTTTATCAAGAGGAGAACCATTTTTTAATAATGTATATTCCCTTCTACAATTTTGGCTACATCTACCCCTGTTTCCACTTCTTAATGTAAGAAGTGATGACATTAAGCATCCACCACTATATGATACACATAATGCTCCGTGAGCAAATATTTCAAGAGGCATATTAGAATTTTCTTTAATATATCTAATATTATCAATAGATTCCTCTCTTGCAATAACACATCTATTTGCGCCTAAATTTTCGAAGAATCTAACATCATCTAAATTCTTAACACCAGATTGAGTAGAAATATGTGCTTCCATAGGCTTTAGATTATTTATTACATAAGTTATTAGAGCGTAATCTGCTAAAATTAAACCATCTACACCAAGCTTATATAATTCATTTACATATTTAATACAATCATCTAATTCATTTTCTTTAACAATTGTATTAACAGTAACATAAATTTTTTTATTTAAGCTATGAGCTAATATTAATAATTCCTTTAGTTCATCCATTGTTAAATTTTTAGCATAGGCTCTAGCACCAAATCTTTCAGAAGCACAATAAATTGCGTCACATCCATTATATAATGCTACCTTTGCTGATAAGAAATCTCCTGCAGGAGATAAAAGTTCTGTCATAATATCACCGTTTAATGATTTTAACATAATTTTAGATAATATTAAAGTAATGAATATTTAAATTTAGGTAAAAAATATGGTATAATACTTTAGGTGAATTGTTATATGAAACAAAAAAAAGATAGGTTCAAGGATTATATTAAAAGCTATTTAATTAATCATAATGATGAATTTAAAGAATTATTAGCATATAAAAATTTAAAAAAGAATAATTTATCTTATAAATATTTAACTAATAGATTATATGTTTTAAGATTTATTTTAAACCCTAAGCTTGTAGATCCTATTTTATGTGACCAATTCACTGAAGCTTATAGGGTAGAAGATTTTGAAACATGTTATGAGGTTTTAACATATATTTATAAATATTATTTTTATGAAATTGAATTAAATTATATAGATTTTCCATCTAAATTGAATAGAAGATTTATGGTTCCTTTTAGAAATTCTATGGAGGATTTAATAATCTCAATAGTAGTATTATTAAGAGCCTCAGGTAATCACTTATCTAATATAACAACAGGTAATATTGAATTAATTACAGATGCTGAAAATGTAGATGGATTATTAGAATTTAAAGATAGTGTAGATTATGCTAGTAAATATCAAACAACATTTTTATTAGAAAATCAATTTGGTAAATTCTATTATGATTATGCAGATGGATATGAATTTAGCTTAACTGTTAAAAAATCAATTCCAATTGATGATAGCCTATGTATGTCTAATTTAATAATACAAGAAGCAAATGGATATGGTATTTTTGAGGATAATAGATTAATTTTAAATGATTATCTAAAGAGCCCTAATGCCTATAATAATTATGAAAGAAAATTGATAAAGGATATGATTCCTTTTGATTTTTCTAATGCAGATATTGATTCTTTAATTTTAAAATTCGAATCTGAATATAATAGAATTAAAGAAATGTATTCATTTGATGAAAAAAAAGAGGTGCATTAAATGAAAAAAAGATTTTATTTATTTGTTATTTTATTAATGGTACTTTTAGTACCTACTTTAAGCTCATGTAGATATATTAATTCATTAATTACAATTTATAATGAAGCTTCAACTACAACTAAAATACCTAATAAATCTATTACAGTAAATTATTATGTTGATGATACTATATATAAAACTGAAACAATTGAAAATAGAAAGAATTTTGCATTCCCAGAAAATCCCCAAAAAGAAGGATTAAATTTTGGTGGTTGGACATATAAAGATTCATATCAAACATTAGATATAAATGATATTATTTATAAAGAAGAAGAAACACTAGATTTATATGCATATTTTTCTAATGGATATCATTTTATTGATAATATTAAGAGAAATGGTCCATATTTTAAAAAGCGTTGCTTACCATCATTAGGATCTCCTAAGGTTTTAGTAGTACCTGTTAATCTAGGTGGAAATACTACTGATGAAATGATTTCTAATATTAATAAAACATTTAATGGTACATCACTTGAAACTGGATTTGAATCAGTAAGTAGCTACTATAAAAAATCTAGTAATGGTAAATTAAATTTACAATTTGATGTTGTTAATAGCTGGTTTACACCTAAATATGAACCATCATATTATGAATCTTATGATATGAATAAGGATAAATATTATGATAGTGGTTCAGCATTAATTTTAAATGAATTTATTAATGAATATGATTCTACATACAATTATAGTGATTATGACTATGATAATGATGGCTATATAGATGCAGTATGGATGATTTATAATAAAGAACCTAATTATTCTGATAATACATTTTACTGGGCATATGTAACATATACACAAAATAAATCTAAAAAATATGATAATAAATATCCTTGGTCATATGGCTTTGCAAGCTATGAATTTATATTTGAAAAGAATCTAGCTAAAAAATACAATAGAGAACTTGAATTATATTATTTAGATGATATTACATATGATGCACATACATATATTCATGAAACAGGACATTTATTAGGCTTAGATGATTATTATGATTCAGATACATCTGTTGGTGGTAGTGGTGGAATATATTCTGCAGGTATGATGGATGCAAACCAAGGAGAATTATCAACTATTGATAAGATATTATTAGGTTGGATTGATCCATATGTTTCATATCCTACATCAGGTAGTGATTCTTTTACAATAAAGCCTTTTAGTGAATCTAATGATGTTATTTTAATTTCTAAAACAAAGCCTTTAAGTATTTATAGTGAATTTTTCTTAGTTGAATTATATACTAACACAGGCTTAAATACACATGATACTCCAATAAATTATCCTGCAAATCCATTAGTAAGAAAAAAATATTATGGACTTGACACATCACCAATTTATGGAATTAGAATACTACATATCAATGCCCAAATGACAAAGGATTATAATGGAAAAACATATAATGAATATATGGATTTTGTATATAATAATTCAACTACAAAATCATTATTTGTAGATATGATTGTAAATCCTGCATATAGAAAATATGCTTTTGAAAATCATGGTGGTACAAAAAAAGATATAATTAATTCATTAGCATTATTTACTAATACTAGTTCAATTATTGATCTTAAAAATTCAAGCTATACAATGACTAATCAATCTAATATATTCTTTGATTTAAAAATAGAATCTATTAGTACTCAAGAAGCAGAAATTAAGGTTTTATATTAGGAGTGATTATTGAATGTTAAAATTAAAAAGAATATTTACATATGGTTTTATATTCTTATTTTCAATTTTAATATTATCATCATGTGCAAAAGAAGATGATATTAAATATAAGCATGAAAAAATAGAATTTGAAAACCTTGCATCTGGATATTATTATATGCCAGCTAAATATTTAGATACTTATTATGTTGAAAATTCTGAAACTAAATATGTTGATGTATCTGGTTTCTTTAAAACATTAGATGGATTTTATAGAAATTCATATATCAAAAAATCAATTTCTAAGTATAGAAATATTTATACTGCATACCTATATGTTAGTACAGGAAGTTCAATTGAATATGCATCAGTTACATTTGATTGGATTAATAATGAAATCAAGATGAATAATCCAGTGTTTTTAAATGTTGTTAATACTCCGTCATCTGTAGATTTTATGGCACATTTATCTGAATTATCTCCAGTTACTGATAAAATAGTACCTGTAGTTTATAAATTAAATGATTATGGTTTTGACATTTTCTTTAAGGATGGAAAATGCTTAGTACCACTTTCAATAATGAACACAATATTTTTATCACCTGATTATTATAATATCTATTATAATGGTGAAAAATATTATGGAGTTTATTATGATATAACATCATTAGATAAAGAAACTTATAACGAGATTAAAACTTGTAAATTAAATAACGAAGAACAAACTAAAGCCCTAAGAGAAGAAACATATAATCAATTAAGATTTGTTATGGATTATTATTATGGCTTAAAGGAATATAAAAATATAGAATCTTTTGATACTTTATTAGATGAATATAAAGAAGATATATTATCATTAGATATTGAAAAGAATAGAGAAGCATATTATAAATTCTTTGTTAATGAATTAGATGAATTACATACAAGATTAGGTGCATATTCATTCTATAATGATGCATCTATAAAACCTGATAATTGGGATCCAGAAAAAACTAGCTTAACAAGAAATAAATATAAATTAGTTGAATCATATTTACAGGGCTTAAGACCTGATGATTTCGATTTTGATTCGCCAAGTTATGAAACAAAAGGTCAAACATTATTTATTTATATGCCATCATTTAATACAGGAAGCATTGAAGAATTAAATAGCATTGATGCATATAAATATGATTCATACGAATGTATTAAAAGGGGATTATCTATGATAGATTATAGTACTATAAGAAATGTAGTATTAGATTTATCTTTAAATGGTGGTGGAAATGTTGCCGCATTATTTAGAGCACTTGGTTTCTTATCTGATAATTCCATAGATTATACAAATTATAATGCCTTATTCCAATCAAGAGAATCAATTTTAATTGATGTTGATTCAAATGGAGATGGATTATTTGATGATAAGGATTCTTATTCATACCTTAATTGGTATATTTTAACAAGCTATAATACATTTAGTGCTGCAAATAGCTTTGCCGCATTAGCAAAATCAATGGGAGCATTTATTATTGGTCAAAAGACTGGTGGTGGAATGTGTTCTGTATTACCTATCGTTCTTGCTGATTCAACAACAGTAGAAATGAGCTCTGCTGAGGCTTGCCAAATGATAAAGGAAGAAGATGGCACATATAGCTATATTGAAGGCGGAGTAGATGTAGATTTTGAATTATCATATGAAAAATTCTATGATTATTCTTATATAGATTCTTTAATTCATGTTTAGGTGGTGTTTAAAATGGCTGTAAAATTATCAGTAATGGTTGAAGGACTAAAATGGGTATATGGTCATGATACTGTATATATTAATATTAAAAATAATACATTAGTTAATATTGCTGACCCAACATTATCTGATTTTCCTATTGAGGATGCATTAATAGAAATAGAAGAAAAAAAGGATGAATATTTAGAGCTTCCAAGCTATAAGCAAATTGATTATAAAAAAATAGCCAAGGATTATGTTGGTTCGCTTAACGAAGGGGCAGTTAAAATGAGACTTGAAAAAACACTTAATGGTCCTTTTGCGATGAGAAGATTTTTAAAGCAAATTAAAATATTTGAATATAATGATAACTGGTATAATTTTAGAACTAAGGCTCTAAAAAATATCGCTATTAACTTTTTAAATATGAAAAATATTGAATATGAAGATGATATATCATACTAAAAGTGCAGAAATGCACTTTTTTTTATTTCTTAATTATTATATAATTAAAAAAAAGAGGGTGCTCATTTTGAAATTGAATAAGTATGAGTTATTAAACAGAAGCTATAGCTTTGTTTCTTTTGACAACGGCTCTTTAACTATTGCTGTAAAAAATAAAGAAGAGAAAACTGTTGATTTAATTACACTAGATGATGTTCATAATATTATTGGTAATATTAATATGTGCAATAAAATGATTACTAAGGTAGAAGATGGAGAGGATGGAAAAAACATCCTAGATTTAATTGTAGATGATAAAATTTTAAAAATGGAATATACTGATTTTAAAAAATCATCTATTAAGATTTATGAAAATTATATTACCTTATATGAAGATGAACTAATCGAAATGAGTGGTGAATGGGAAAGTGAATTTTCTACTTTTGGTTATTTGAAAAATGAAGCAAAGGATTTAGAAAATCAAAGATTAATCATTGCTATGGACACAAATATTAATAAGCCTGTAGGATATCTTTATGGTCATAGATATAAGACAATTAATGCATCTGCCACTATTCCTAAAGAATCAAATGTATTTGAGGTAGAAGAAATATTTGTAAAAAAGGATTATAGATCTAAAGGTATTGGTACATTAATGTTTAATGCCCTAGAAGAAAAAATTAAGAATGAAGGAATTGATTTTATAACCCTAACAACTGCAACTAAGGACTATAAAAAAATCTTACATTTTTATATTGATGAATTAGGTATGACTTTTTGGCATGCAAGATTATTTAAAAATTTAAATAATGACTAATGTTAATAATAAATTATTAACTAAATATTGGATGCTTTACAATTCAATATATTTTTGATATAATTACTTTGGCTTAATTTTATTAAGAATCAAAATATTTATGATTAATAGAAAGGGTATAAACAATGACTGATATTGAAGTAAAACAACAATTAAAAGATTTTTTCGTAAATGAATTAGGCGTTGATGCTAATGAATTACAATATGACACTATATTATTCAATGAAGGAATTGGTCTTGACTCAATCGATTCAATTGAATTAGTTTCATTCATTGATGAAACATTCGGTGTTCAAACATCTGGAATTGATAGAGCAAATTTCAAGAACATTGACACATTAGCAGCTTATATCGTTGCCCATATGAATTAATTTTTTATGATTGCAAACTTTTTATAAGCTTGCAATTATTTTTTATTTTTATAGATTTATTTTTGGAGGATATATTAATGACTGATATTAAAAATCGCTGTGTAATCACAGGCCTTGGTATGATTAATGCCATTGGTAATAATGTAGAAGAATGCTTTAACAATGCAAAAAAGAGTGTATCTGGTATTGAGGTTACAACTTCAGTAGATACAAAAGATTGTTATGCTAAATTAGCAGCAGAAGTTAAGCATTTTGATTTATCATCAATAAAAGATACAAAAGGAATGGATAGAGTATCTAAATTTGCAATTAAGGCTGCAACAGAAGCTATGGAGGATGCTAAATTATCTGATTTCCAAGATAATACTAGGGTATCTGTAATTATGGGTTCTTGTGTTGGTGGAGCCGTATCAATTGCTCATTATTATGAAAATAATCATGATAAATCTGATATTTTAAAAATGCCAATTTCAAGAATTGCAAACGATGTTGCATCATATTTCCATATTGGTGGTGTTGTAACAAACATTGCTAATGCTTGTGCAGCAGGTACTATATCAATCGCATATGCATGTGATTTAATTAGATCAAATAAAGCAGATATCGTATTAGCTGGTGGTACAGATGCGTTTGCATCAGTTCCTTATGCAGGATTTTTAGCACTACATGCCTTAGATTCAAATCCATGTTCACCATTCAATCATTGTACAGGTATTACACTAGGTGAAGGTTCAGGTGTAGTAGTTGTTGAATCATATGAACATGCAATGAAGCGTAAAGCTAAAATCTATTGTGAGGTTTTAGGTTCAGGTGTATCAAGTGATGCTCACCATATTACAGCTCCAAGAGAAGATGGCGAAGGACAAATGAACGCTATTAACTGGGCTATTAAGACATCAGGAATTAATAAGAGTGATATTGGCTATATCAATGCTCATGGTACTGGTACAGCTAAAAATGATAATGCAGAATTCTTATCTTTACATACAATCTTTGATGGTGTAAATGATAATTTATCTGTTTCATCTACAAAAGCAATGGTTGGTCACTGTCTTGGTGCTGCAGGTGCTATTGAAGCAGTATTCTCAATTAAGTGTTTAACTGAAAATATTGTATTACCTACACTAAGATATAGTGGTGATGATTTAGCTAATTTAAAGGAAAAAGCAGGAAAGATAGATTTCGTTCCTAATATGGCAAGAGAAAAAGAACTTACAACAGTTATGTCTAATTCATTCGCATTTGGTGGAAACAATGCATCAATTGTTTTCTCTAAGAATGAAGGAAATGTAAATGTTGAAACAAAAGATATTGATATCGCTATTACAGGTTTAGGTATTGTAACACCACTTGGTAATGGTATTGATAATTATGTTTCTAAGATTAATGATTATAAACCGGAATCTACATCTATTTCATCTCATGTTGAAAGAGCTGATTATGATGCATTTGGTTTAGGTATGACATTTAGAAAGCATGATAATTTATCAAAGCTTCAAGTAGTATCTGGTATGAATGCCCTAAAGGATGCACAATATGAAATCAATGATAAGTCAGCAACTGAAATTGGTATTGTAGTAGGTACAAGTGAAGGTGCACTTGGAACATGCTTGAATTTCCAAGATAACATTACACAAAAGGGTAATGCAAATGGATCAGCATTTAATTTCCCTAACACTGTATATAATGCAGCTGGTGGTTATTTATCAATTTGTTCAGGTATCAAAGGATATAATGTTACTGTAACAAATGGTAGCCAATCTGGTATTCAATCTATAGCTTATGCAATGGATATTTTAAGAAAAGGTACTGAAGAAGCTATTTTAGCTACAGGTACTGATGAAAATATTGAAATAATTAATCATATTTATAATGAACAAAATATGATTTCAAAAGAGGTTAATGAACCATATTCAAATAAAGAAGGATTTACTTTATCTGATGGTTCAATCTCAATCTTACTAGAAAACAAGAAAGATGCCCTAAAACGTGGTGCTCATGTATATGCAAAAGTATCAGGCTATGGTATGGCTCATAAGTCATCTCCATTCAACACAATTAAGGGTACATCTAAGGCATTAATTTCAGCAATTAATGATGCCTTAAGAGATGCAAAGGTTTATGCATCTGATATTGATGCAGTTGTAGGCTTTGCAAATGGTGATAAGACAATTGATGCAGAAGAATTTGATGCTTTAAGCTCAATTTTCGCTAATGGCTTAAATACATTACCTATCATTAACCTAAAGGATAGTTTAGGTGAAGGTAGAAGTGCTACTGCAGCATTAGGTGTATGTCATGCAGCATTATTATTATCAAATAAATTAGAAGAAACTAATGCGTTCATTAATTCAAAGAAAACAAAAGTTAGTGCATCTAAGTTAAATAAAATATTAGTAATTTCTTACGGCTTTGGCGGTAGCTATACTGCAATCGTTGTAGAAAGATAATTGGAGGGTTTTATGAAAGTAGCAATTGTTACAGGTGCTTCAAGAGGAATTGGTAGAGCATGTGCTATTAAGCTTGCAAGTGCTGGATATACTGTAGTAATTAATTATGCATCAAATGATGCTAAAGCTAATGAAGTATTAAATATCATCAAAGAAAATGGCGGCGATGGTATGCTTTATAAAGCTAATGTAGCTAATTATGATGAAGTAAAAGAAATGGTTAAAACTGTATTTGATACATATAAGCAAATTGATTTATTAGTAAACAATGCAGGTATAGTAAGAGATGAACCATTAATTGGTTTAAATAAAGAAAATCTTGATATGTGCTTTGATTTAAATGTTAAAGGTTATTTTTACTGTGCTAAAGAAGTAGCATTAAAAATGGCAAGAAAACGTTCTGGTGTAATTATTAATATGTCAAGCGTATCAGGAACATTCTCTTTACCTGGTCAAACAGTATATAGTGCAACAAAGGGTGCTGTAAACCAATTTACAAGAACTCTAGCAAAGGAAATGGGTTCTCGTGGTATTCGTGTAAACGCAGTTGCTCCTGGATTTATTGAAACAGATATGATTGATACTCTATCTGATGAAAAGAAGGCAGAATATTTAAAGAATATTCCTCTAAGAAGATTTGGTAACGGTGATGATATTGCAAATTTAGTAGTTGCTCTTGCAAGTGATTCTATGTCATATATCACTGGTCAAATTATTACATTAGATGGAGGTTTATCACTATAATGTTAAATATTAATGATATTAATAAAAGAATTAAACAACGTCCACCATTTCAAATGATTGAACGTGTAATTGATTGGACTCCAGGTGAGTCTGCAACAGGTATTAAAAATGTATGTATAAATGAACCATATTTTATGGGTCATTTCCCTGATGCACCTATAATGCCTGGTGTATTAATTATTGAATCATGTGCTCAATTATGCTCTTTAGTATTTGATACTGAAGGTGGTAACCCAGATATTATTTATGTTTTATTAAAGGTAGATAATTTTAAATTTGTTAAGCCAGTTATTCCTGGAGATCAACTTGTAATAACTGTAACTAAAACAAAGCTTATGGGTCCTTTAGCTGTATTTGATGCAGTAGTAAAGGTAAATGATGAAATTCGTTCTAAAGGAACAATGACATTTACTAAGGTTGAAAAATCAAAGATTTACGGAGAATAAAATAATTAGGATGGTCTTGATATGAAAAAGATTTTAGTTCTAAATGGTAGTCCTAAAAAGGAAAAATCAGCTACATTAAATGTTACAAAAGCATTTGTAGATGGTATGCTATCAACTAATAATTATGAAATTGAATATATTAATCTTTCAGATTTAAATATCAAGCCATGTACTGGATGTTTATCATGCTGGGGAACAACTGAAGGAGAATGTGTTATTAAAAATGATGATATTAAAGATGTAAAGGAAAAGATTTTAAATTCTGATATCTTTATTGAATCATTTCCACTATTTTTCTTTGGTATGCCAGGTACTATGAAAGTATTCACTGATAGAATGTTATCAATGATGAAAACATATAGAGGTCAAAAATCACCTGAAAATGGTGAATCATTCCACGGCATAAGATATGAAAAGACACCTAAATTTATTGTAATTACATCATGTGCATATACTGAATTTGGTCCAGTTTATGAACCATTAATCAGTCAATATGATTGTATATGTGGAAAAGGTAATTACACTATGTTATTTTCTCCTCAATTAAAGACATTAATTGATTTGAAAAACGAATCAAAAATCAATAAATACTTAGATAAGTTTTATAAAGCTGGTATTGAATATGCTAATAATGGATTCTTATCTAATGAAACTTATGAATTATTAAAAAAGCCTCCTTTTTCAGAAGGAGCTTATAAGATTTTCCTTGATAATTTCTGGAGAGAGGAAAAACAAAAGGGAAAGGAGACTAAATAATTATGTTTGAAGAAATAAAAAAATTATTAGTTGAATGTGCTCACGTTGATGAAAATGAGGTTACCCTTGATGCAAATCTTAAAAAAGATTTAGGCATCGATAGCCTTTATGCTGCTGAATTAACTTTAGAGTTAGAGGAGCATTATGGAATTGCTATTGAATGGGAAGAAATGCAAGAGGTATATACAGTTAAAGATGTAGTAGACCTTATTGAAAAAAAGGTAGGTAGATAATATGAATTTCGATGATTTAAAAAAGGCTATAGAGATTTTTAAAGAATCTGGATTAACATATATGGAATTTGAACAAGATGGAATGCGTGTTGCTTTTGATAATAGACAAAATCAAACAGTTGTAGCTTCATCTCCTGTAGTAGCTAGTTCAAATGCCACTCAAACAACAGAAGAAAATACATCATCTTTTGATGATAAATTTTATGTTACGTCACCTTTAGTTGGAACATACCACCAAGCAGCTTCTCAAGGTTCTAAACCATTTGTTACAGTTGGACAAAAGGTTAAGAAGGGCGATAAGCTTTGCATAATTGAAGCAATGAAGGTAATGAACGAAATAACAGCTACTAAATCTGGAGAAATTAAAGAGATTTTAGTAAGCGAAGGACAAATGGTTGAATTTGATCAAAAGTTATTTGTAATAGGTGATTAGATATGTTTAAAAAGATTTTAATTGCTAACCGTGGTGAAATTGCTGTTAGAATTATTAGAGCTTGTAAAGAAATGGGTATTAAATCTGTTGCAGTATATTCTGAGGCAGATAAAAAAGCACTTCATACAGAGCTTGCAAGTGAAACAGTATGTATCGGTAAGGCAGCATCTAGTGAATCATATTTAAATATGGAGCGTATAATAAGCGCAGCTTTAGTGACAGGATGTGATGCCATACATCCTGGTTTTGGCTTTTTATCTGAAAATCCACAATTTGCACGTATGGTTCAAAAATGTGGATTAACATTTATAGGACCAAACCCAGATGTTATGGAAAAAATGGGAAATAAGGCTGAAGCTATTCATAGTATGAAAGAAGCAGGTGTACCTATTGTACCTGGTTCATATAAGGCTGTAAGTATGGAAGAAGGCCACAAGATAGCTGATGAAATTGGTTATCCTGTATTAATTAAAGCATCAATGGGCGGTGGCGGAAAAGGTATTAAAAAGGTAAATAATACAAAAGAATTTGATACCCTTTATGCTGAAGCTAAGGATGAGGCTTTAAAATTCTTTGCTAATGATGAAATATATGTTGAAAAATTTATAGTTTCACCAAAGCATATTGAAGTTCAGGTTATGTGTGATAAATTTGGTAATGTAATTCATTTATTTGAAAGAAATTGCTCAATGCAACGTCGTAATCAAAAAATGCTTGAAGAAGCACCTTGCCAATCTATCAGCAAAGAGCTTAAAAATAAATTATATGAATCTGCAATTAAAGCATGTAAGTATGTAGGCTATGATAGTGTAGGTACAATTGAGTTTTTAGTTGATAAGAATGAAAATTATTATTTCATTGAAATGAATACAAGAATTCAAGTTGAACATGCTGTAACTGAAGCTATTACAAATGTTGATATTGTTAAGAATATGATAAAAATTGCATATGGATTAAAGCTTCCATATAAGCAAGAAGATATTAAGCAATTAGGATATGCACTTGAATGTAGAATAACAGCTGAGGATGTATTTAATGATTTTAGACCTAATCCAGGTAAGATTAATTTTATGCATACTCCAGGTGGAATGGGTGTTAGAATTGATACAGCAGTATACACTGGATATGAAATTTCTCCATTCTATGATTCAATGATTTTAAAAATTGTTGTATCAGGTCAATCAAGACTAGAATGTATTAGAAAAATGCGTGCTGCATTAGAGGAATTGATTATTGATGGTGTAAAAACTACAATTGAATTCCATTATCTTTTATTGCATAACCCTACATTTGTATTAGGTAATTATGATACTACATTTGTAGAGACATTTATAAAGGAGGTTTTTGAAAATGCAAAACGCCTTCGATAAAAGAAAAGAAGAATTAAAAGAATTTAGTGATGCACTTGATAGATTAGATATCAGAAAAAAAGATGAGGTTGTTCAAAAACAAGCTCCTGATGATTTAATGACTAAGTGTCCTAAATGTGATAGATTTTTAGTTAAAGAAGAATTATTAGATAATTTAAAGGTATGTCCATATTGTAATAATCATATGAGACTTCATGCAAATGAAAGAATTGAACAAATAATGGATAAGAACTATGAAATTATTTTTTCAAATCTTGAAGAAAAATATTTGGATTTCCCTAATTATAAAGAAAAGCTTGAAGAAGCTAAAAAAGCATCAGGAAATGATGAATCAATTGTATGTGTTAAAGGAAAAATTAATGGTATCAATGTATTAGTTGGTGTCATGGATTCGTTCTTTATGATGGGCTCAATGGGAAGTGTATGTGGTGAAAAGGTTACTTTAATGGCTGAATTAGCATTAAAAGAAAATTTACCATTAATTCTATTTACTTGCTCAGGTGGAGCAAGAATGCAAGAAGGAATTATATCTTTAATGCAAATGGCAAAAACTAGCCAAGCAATTGGTAGATTAAAGGATAAAGGCTTATACATTGCAGTTTTAACAGATCCTACAACTGGTGGTGTATCTGCATCATTTGCTGCACTTGCTGATATTACATTAGCTGAACCTAATTCTTTAATTGGATTTGCTGGTAAAAGAGTAATTGAAAGAACAATTAAAGAAGTATTACCAAAAGAATTCCAAACTGCTGAATTTAACCTTGAAAAAGGTTATATTGATAAAATAGTTCCAAGAAAGGATTTAAAGGAGACTTTAGCTACTTTACTAAAGCTTCATAGGTATAATTAATATGAGTAAGCTTGAAGAAAATCAGTTAAAGATTAATGAATTAGAACAAGAAATCTTATCATTAGATTCTCAAGATCCTGAATTTAAAATTAAAACTAAAGAATTAAATAAATTAAAAAAAGAAACATTTAGTAATTTAAGCCACTGGGATAGAGTATTAATTGCTAGATCTGAATCAAGATTAAAAGCTCCTGCCCTAGTAAATAAATTATTTGATAATTTTATAGAATTTCATGGTGATCAGCTATTTGCTGATGACCAATCAATTTTATCTGGTTTGGCATTTTTAGATGATATTCCAGTTACTGTTTTAGCACAAGCTAAGGGTACTAATCTTACTGAATCCTTAAAAAGAAATTTCGGTATGACTTCACCTGATGGCTTTAGAAAAAGCTTGAGATTAGCTCATGAAGCAGAAAAATTCAACAGACCAATTATTACAATTGTAGATACATCAGGCGCATACCCAGGAAAGGGTGCAGAAGAGCGTGGTCAATCTAGAGCTATTGCGGAAAATTTAATGGAATTTTCTAAGCTTAGAGTACCAGTTATCGCAATTGTTTTAAGTGAGGGTGGTTCTGGTGGCGCTTTAGCTTTAACAGTTTCTGATTATATTTTCATGTTTGAAAATGCAATCTATTCAGTATTATCACCAGAAGGCTTTTCATCTATTTTATTTAAGAATACAAAAACTGCTGAAGAATCAGCTGAAATTATGAAATTAACATCTCATGATTTAAAGGAATTAAATATTATTGATGAAATAATATCTGAACCACTTGGAGGAATAAAAGCTCCAACTGATTCATTTATTAAGGATTTAAGAAAGAAACTTGTTAATAAAATTAATGAATTATCTAAATTAGATAAGGATACATTAGTTAATAATCGTTATGATAAATTTAGACGTATTGGTCTAGAATAGGAGAAATAAAATGAAAATTGCATTTTTATTTGCTGGTCAAGGCGCACAAGCTGTTGGCATGGGCAAGGATTTTTATGATAATTATCCTCTAGCAAAGGTTATATATGATAACTATCCTGAAATTAAGGAATTATGCTTTGAAGGA
>Ga0247610_10000705_pt1 | contig 45446 bp, 24 predicted proteins | sample 174DNAGHGhighgp2_FD_193483 | JGI IMG/M metagenome (GOLD analysis project Ga0247610, IMG submission 193483) | Sheep rumen microbial communities from Palmerston North, Manawatu-Wanganui, New Zealand - 1742 DNA GHGhigh gp2 | ecosystem: Host-associated > Mammals > Digestive system > Stomach > Rumen...
GGGTGTACCGCTGGTCATCATCCCCATCAAGCAGTTTTCCGGCTATAGCTACTGGAGCACCATCTGGCGACTGATCGTGTCATTCATTCCCTTCTGTATCGTTGTTTTATTGCTGATACTCGTTATCATTATTATTTACACCTACATCTTTATCAACTATTAAAGTGATCAACTCCAAAGATAATACATATACCTGTAAATAATATATTTTTTTTCATAACCTAAATTCCGCAGCACTTTAGTTTAACTTTCTTTATAAGTACCTGAGCAACGAAAAGTTCTTGCTGTGGCAAGCGGCAAAGCCGAGCGCACCAGCGTGCCTGCCAAGTGGATAAGAACGGCAAGGCACTATCAACTGAATATCGACACAGACAACAAATCATATCAGAACCCTTTTGCTTTCACTGACGGGTAAGATACCGAATTCGCGGGTTAACGACAGCATAAAGCCCCTGTAATGCTTGACGGGGTAAGGGGAAACTGGGCATGACCCATGCATAATCACGTCTGTAGTGGCAAGTCTGTCGCCAGATGGAGAGGTGAACTGCAAAATTATTGTGCATCGTCTTCAACCTAATTGAAAAAAATGTTGAAAAGTACTGATTAACGTCACTTTCGTTGCTATCAATCTGTAAATAAATAAGATAGCCTATGACGATGTACTCAAAATAACATCACTATAACGTCACTTTTCGTCATTTTCGAGTCAAAAACATGGCATTTTATGAGCCAAAACAGCTTGAAACACCTGTAAATAAAGGCAGTTTCCGAATAACATCTGCCACGGAAACTGTCAGTTCCCGCTATGGAAACTGTCAGTTTCCGGCCAGAAACTGTCAGTTCCCGCCGTGGGAACTCGTGGGAACTAAGTTAAACCAGAGGGTGAAGAAAGGGCGACGAGGGGGCAAAACAGTATAGAAGTGATGTTAGAGTGACGTTAATTTGAGTCTAACGCATAGAAAAAGCCGCCGGTACACCTCTCAGTGAAGGTATGCCGGCGGCCATTCATTTGGATATATCCCTATCTTGACATTAGACAATTCAAGTGGATTCATGCATGGTCTTTGGTGTGTGAATAACCAGCAACCAGTACAGTCCAACCGTCACGGTAAACCCTGCTACGACAACTCCTATCAGCTGCAATTCCATGGACAAGTGCGACCCATCGAGCAGCATCCAGAAGTATATAATGAGCATATTGAGTATAATCTCCAAGAGAGAGGTTTCCAGGTGGTGGAAGCCATAAGCTATAAAAGCATGGTGCAGATGACTCCTGTCAGGCATGAAAGGTGACCGTCCTCGCATGATGCGGCCAATCATTACTCGCAGTGTGTCGAATATGGGAACAGCCAACACAGCCAATGCAAAGGCCATCAGACACACCTTTTTTCTGTCGAACATCTGAGCTGCCAGAGAATCCTTTGTCAACATGGCCAGCATCAAATCGCAAATAGCTATGCCAAGCACCATGGTACCGGCATCGCCTATGAACATCTTAGAGCTCCTTCCGAACACGTTCATGATGAAGAACGGAATGAGTCCACCTGCCAAAGCCACTCCCAAAGCTGCATGGACAAAGTCGTGCGAACAGAATAGCATCCACGAGAAGAATAGCAGAATCATGATGCAGATGCCAGAAGAAAGGCCGTCGATACCATCAATCATGTTGATGGCGTTGATGATGCCCACGCAGGCCACTACTGTCAGCGGCCACGACACCCAGGGTGAAACTTCATGAATTCCCCAGAGGCCATGAAAGTCGTTGATGCCATAACCATTGGCTATAGCCATAGCCACAACTACCAGTATCTCAACTGCAAACTTCTGCCGTGGCGACAGGTTCTTCACATCGTCCCAAGCTCCCACGAGCAGTAACACAATCATGGCTATCTCCACAGGCAGGATGGGCATACCGTCGCGTACAAGCCAATAGAACAGCAAACTCACCATTGCACTGATGAATACCACGAATCCACCCATCACGGGTACAGGTTCCCGCTGTAATTTCCTCTCGTCAGGGACATCATGGAATTTATTTTTACGTGCAAAAGCGAGAATAGGCTTGTATATTATCGTGGCAACAAGCAGCGACAATAGGAAGACAGGAATAATGTAGTAAATGTCGTGAGTCAGATCAAGTTCTAACATATCTATAAATCATCTATATGGACACCCTAAAAAATTCTTATTTATACTCTTTCAGTTTCTCGATATACCGCATTGAAAGCCGGAATATATTATTTTTCACTCCGTTCTTTCTGAATGCCCGTAAGTGATCTTTCATGATTTTCACGTGGCTTCGCCATCCTTCTGTGGATAGTCCCCCTAACCTCATGGTCACAAAGTCCTTCTCAATATATTGAGTCTTTATCTGATGGATGTAGATGAGTCGCAGAAGCTGTTCGAAATCAGCTGCCACTTTGAAACCCATATCAAACAGTCCGTACTTCTGATATACTTCGCGTCTGCAATAGAAGCTTGGATGTGCTGGCATCCAGCCCTTCATCATCCTTTCCCTGACGAAATGCTTGGACGAGTAGTATCTTACGCAATTTTTCAAATCATTACCGCGCACATAGTGTATATCTCCATACACAGCGTCCAGGTCATTGTTCTCAGAAAAAACTGACGCCACTGTCTCCAGTACATCATTGCACGTATAGAAGTCATCTGAGTTAAGCAGACCTATCACATCGCCTGTAGCCATTCGTATGCCTTTGTTCATGGCATCGTAGATGCCCTTATCAGGTTCGCTCACCCATCGCAGCCTGCCCTGGAAACGAGGTTCGTATTCACGCACGATGTCCATCGTTCCATCCTTTGATGCACCATCAATAATGATGCTCTCAATGTCCTGATATGTCTGCTTGAGAATACTCTCAAGCGTATCACGCACCGTGGCCGCACTGTTGTAAGTTGCCGTAATGATAGTTATCTTCATCGCTGGTTATTTCTTGGAAAGTATTTATCCAAATCCTCCAACGTCGGGTTGGGTATATGGAAGAGATCTTTGACGCGGGTGATTTCTTCGTCGGGCAGATTCCACCATTTGATTTCTTGTAGACGCTTAATAACGTCTTCTGAAAAGCGGTATTTCAGAACCTTGGCTGGCCCCCCCCCAACTACAGCAAAAGGAGGAACATCTTTAGTAACGACAGAACCGGCTGCAACAATTGCTCCATCTCCGATAGTGACTCCATCAAGAATAAGGCATTGTATCCCAATCCAGACACCATTACCTATGGTAACAGGTTTTTCGCTTTCTCTGAAACCAGTATCTTTATACCAGTCATTGTGCCATTTCCAACGATTCTTTTTATAGAAAATGCTATGTGGAGAGATTGTATTAGTGGGATGAGCTCCAAGACCAACAACACAATTTCTTGCGATAATAGAAAAATTGCCTACTGAAGTGAAGAGCAGTTCTGTATTAATGCAGATACGTGAATGTCGCCCTACGTGAGAATGTAACAGCTTGGCTTTTCTTTGCAAGGAAGTGTATCGTGTGAATGTACTGGTATTATCCCAATACGCTAGTAATGAGATATCTTTGAAGAAAAATTTCTTCCACGAAAAAAGCGATGGTAGATATTGTAGCATAATCAAGTAAAAATAACTTTTTTTATCATTTCCAACTGGCGATGTGGATTATATTTATTGTCTATGACATCGTAACAGTTCTGTCGTATCTGTTCACGATCTAATCTGTTAGTTAGCCATGCATGGATTGTATCGGCCAAGCTTTCCACGTCGTTTTCTTTAAAGAAAGCACCCGTTTTCCCTTCTTCTATTGCCTCGAACTCTGGCCCTTGGTGACTGAAGTTGTTGTGGGTAATGACGGGTGTGCCATATACCATGGAATGCATGGCTGTCAAACCAACCTCACCTGGTGAAATACATAAATCGGCATTGTAAATCAACTGTGCTATCTGTTTTTCTTCATAACACGGGCCATAGAGCCAAACATTCTTTTCAAGTCCGAACTCACGTACCATTGATTCCAACTTTACACTGTCTGGGCCATCGCCAACGTAGGTCATATTTATCAAGACACCCTTGTCGCGAAGTGTTGACATGGCACGAATAACCATATCCAGCTTTTTGGAAGAGATGATTCTCCCAATGAACATTAAGTTAGGCAGGTTGTTACCAAAATGTTCATGATAGAAGTCCGAACGAGTGAGCTTCTTACGAATCTCCATCTCCTCATCGTATGCCAAAGAGTTATAGAAGACATGAAGTTTCTCCTCTGGCACCCCCCAATCCATTAGTAGCTTTTTGGCATAATTACCATAGAGGAGTGAACCTGTAGCGCGTTTCATTTTCCAGACGGTGAGCCATCTTTTCAGTCCCCGCTCGTCGCCGTATGCTCCGTGTGACCACATATAAACACGTTTGCCAAATAGCGGAGCCAGCAACAGAATAACCCAAGCTGAAAGACAGTAATGGGTAGCGGTGGTAAAAAGATCCGTGTAGTCGCTCCACAACAGCCGAATGGCACCGTTCTGCCAATATAATGAGCCGTAACCAATATTGTGGAAATATCCCTTGAAATTCTTCAAGCACGAGGTGTCAAGCTCCTTGATGGCTCCTTGCTTCCTCGAGTCACCAAAGTAAAAGTCAATGCCCAGTTCCTGATCCATGAGCATGAAAATGTTCTTGCGGTAGTGCACAGAACTCTGATTGAAAAAACAGACTTTATGTTGATTCATCATTTTGTGAATTTGGGGTGACTATAGAGGGTCTTTCCTTCGTAAGCAAGTCTAGTGAGCGTATCTACGACATGCTGAACATCCCATATAGTAATACGTAGGTTAGAATAACGTAATCTATGATATTTTGACGGGTCGAAATATCTATCCATAAATTTAGTGTTACGATATCGGACGTAATGCCTATTTGCTTTTGTCAATGTCGTATGAACTATACTTCTTCCATTTTTGTCTATGTACTTATACGTTTCTGGAAAATCGAATTTGTTACGGAAGAATTCAATTTTTTCTCTTAACAGACTTTCAGGGACGTGAATACAGGTTCCCATAAAGTAACTATGAAGGCCCAGGGCAATAGTAGTACCTCCCAACTCATAGATTTTATAAAATGGTGAATGCTCGTCAAAACTGGTTGTTGACAGATGATGTTCACCTACTATATATTCAGCTTTTGGACCTAGAGCGCACACAGAGTGCAATTTATTGAGACTCCGTTTAACTCCAGGTCTCTGCCGAAATACTTCTGAAAGTAATCCCGCCGCACTTTTTTCAGTACGCACATCAAAAACTTTGTCTGCATTGAACTTGTCATCAGGATAGGCTGGCATACATAGTGTTCCTTCTGGTCCAATGGCTTCCAGTAATTCATCAATCAGTTCGTCCGGTGTTCCGCGATAGTTATAAAAGCTAGACATTGCACTATGTACTATGACTACCGCCCCTGGCTTCAGCCCGAAATGTTTCAGTTCTGCTACTAACTCCTTGGCGGTGTATGTACGGCGATAGAATAGCCTCTCCACCTTTGTTAACTTCTTTCTGAATTTGTCCGTGAGATTTTCCAAACCAAACAACTTCTTGACTGGTTTGACTAAACAATGATATATGATGTAATAACTCATACACTACCCCCTTCTTTGATAAAACGAATAATCTTATCAGCTCTCACAGCAAGACTCAGATCCTGAGCTTTTGCCAAAGAGCATTTGCTCATTGAGTCTGCCAACACGGGATTATACTTTAGCTCTTGTATAGCACCAGCAATCTCTTCGACATTGTCAGGGTTAATAAGTAAAGCGTTGGTGTTGTCAAGAATGTCGTAGTTAAAAGGCATGTCAGACGACACAATGGGCAGTCCACAAGCCATAGCTTCTACAATGGCGTTGCAACAGCCTTCTGCTCGTGTAGGCAGGACAAAGACATCTGCAGCATTTAAGTATTTCGGAATTTCGTTTTGGACTACCAAACCATATTTAATGATGCCTTGGCATTGAGGCACTCGTCCCTCTTTTACTCCGCCAAGGAACACCACACCTATGGTATCATCATTTAGAAGGTCAATGGCTGCTGCTACCCTGTCATAGCCTTTACGCTGATTAAATTGGCCAACAAAAATAACAACAAACTTATTTTGGTCTATTCCTAACTTCTGACGGCATTCCTGTTTATCCATTTTGCGGAACACTGAAGAGTCAATTGCATTAGGGATGACGATGCACTTTTCCTTTGTAGTCAATCCCGCAGCGATGCTTTCTTCCAGATTCTTAGTAGATACGCAAATAACTCCATTGACGTATTCAGAAAACGCATTGCTTGCAATTCTGAATTTTATGGTACTTTCCCCCGATGCAACAAACAGCGGTTTTCCCAATTGCTTTATGGCTTCATACAAGAAATATCCGTTATCCCAAAAGTGGCCATAGTAGACATCTTGTTCTCCTGCTTTAGCAACAGCCTTTCTTATTGTCAATCGCCTCAAGAAACTATTCGATTCCTTTAAAATTGGGATATTGCTAAAAGAGAGCATTAGTGGACGTAGGACTTTAATTGTCTCACCTGTAGTAGTCGTATGGGAAAAGTGAGTGGGCGAGAAACAATCCTTTCCACTAATGACATATAATATTCTTTGTGGGGCAATGATTGTGACAATATGTCCCTGCCGAGCCATCTCTTCACACAGTTTGACGACAAAGACACTACCTGCAGACTTCTTCGTTGGGAATCCAGGGCATAAAACGCAAATCTTCATTATTTATCTGGTTATCAATTTATTTCTTTAATGGAAAAATGGGCGTTGTGGTTTCATCTATATGTTCCTTTACTATGCGTGCAGGATTGCCCGCAGCAATGGCATTTGCTGGCACATCCTTGGTTACTACCGAGTTAGCTGCAATGATGGCATTGTCTCCAATAGTGACACCCTTGCATATGCGCGAACCAGAACCCAACAAAACATTTTCTCCAATTATTATTGGAGCACTGACGGCGTACTTAGGCGAGCGTTCCTCAGAGCGGTGAGGCGTATGGCGCATGTATCTGCGGTCGGCAGGATTTGTAGGGTGATAATTGTGGTCAACTATTATTACTCCATAAGAAATGGCCGTATCTCTTCCTATTACAATATGATTGGCACAACTAATCTCACTATTCGGACCAAGCTTAGACCACTCATTCATAATGACTTTGCCGTGATTATAACTTTGTATTGTACCAAACACTTCGCTATGGTCATGCAGAATGACATCCTCTTTTGTTGAACCATAAGCAATCCTCACTCTGGAGTTTACTCGGAAACCATGTGTTGAGCCCAACAAGGTGCAATGTTTTGCAATATCCTTACGGACAAAAATCATTTTGATGTTTTTCCGAATATTACGGATAAATGAGTATGTTTTCTTAAGCATGTTTACGTTTGCGATTTATTGTCAGTTCATTTACTATTCCATGTTTTCCAATACGTGCCATCCACATTTCGGACGATGTTGATACCACTACGAATCTGCTGATTGCTAATTCCTTTGGTATCATAGACACTACTTTGCTGAAATCCAACAGTAGCTTTTTTTTTCGTATCAACAACATTGTTCAAAGAATCGTTCTCCGGATTCTTGCACTCATACCAATACTTGGTTGCGAGGACAGCTGCTTTTTGAGCAATCAATGCATTCTCATCCGTTACGCTGACTGCTGGATATTTTGATGTTGAGGATGACGCATCGTATCTGGCAGGATTACCCAATACGGATATCCCATTGCGAGGAGCAATCAGTGATTCATAGTAACAACATGCTGCCGTATATCTGCAGAGTCCAATGCCACAATGTGATCCGTCTTTCGTGAGGTCATATTCATTGTTCAATGTGCTTGAACGCAGGTTTTCTATAGCCGTCCCGTAAGGGATGACAAAATTGATGCCATAATCTTCACATAGCTGTTTCACTGAATTGGCTATGAGCTGCCACCTCGCATATGAGGAATGTTCCTTATTCCCCCTATACTCATCCCAATAGCTATGTACAAGCAAGAAACCGATTTCTGCCTGGGGTTGTTTTTCTTTGATAAGCGACAGCAGTTCATTCAAATAGCCTCCGTTGCCCGTAGTGCCCCATTCTTCATAGTATGGAGCGTATATACTGTACTGATGAATAATTATAATGTCCCATTTCTCATTTTGTAAAGTTTCTCTGAACAAAGCCCCATCTGTACCATCTCCCCTGCCTGTCGTAATATTGGCTTTGATACCCCCTAAAACCTTGTTGATGCTATAACTATGATCATCATTGTCAAAATATCTATCGTACCAATTCTTGAAACTTCCTGATCCTCTTGTGGCTTTGTATAGGCACATATCGCTCAAGTCAGCACCGCTGGCTTTTGCTATTAATGATAACATAGCCGTAGCGTCTTCCGTATAGCTATTGCCAATGTCAAGAACTTTCAAGCCTGGCTTTTGCAAGATCGAATGGTCTGCTTTAGCAGATAAACAGATAAAAGCAATGGATAATAATGCTATGCTTCGTATTAACGATATCAAGATACTATTATTCATAGTTGTTATGATAAAGCTATCTCTTAAAAAAATTTGTCATCACTCAGAGAAAGAAACATCCTTTTCTCAAGTATGTTTATATTTTGGTAATAATTTCTTTAGTGATTTTCGTTCTTTATGATTAAGTCCTACAAAATAGGCTGCGACAAGCGATATGAAGATAATGAATGGTGTGGTGAAGAGTCTGGTGTAGTCAGTGTGAATGAAAAGGAGAACCGAGACTGATGCCATGACTGTGAGCAGTGCTGCTCCGGACACAGGAAAGATGACACGGTAGAGATAGTTTGTAAATGAGAACTGGGGCTGTGTCTGATGAGTGTAGTAGAGCCGAATGAAGATGACAACAAAATTGAGCGCGGCCTTCATGGCTACACCTAATACCAAAGACCATCCTATATGAAAGAGAATATACACAGCTATCAGCTCTACGATGTAGGCTACCGACAGCCCTAACTGGTAGTTCTTCACCCTCCCTGTAGCGAAAATATTCATCCAGAGTGGAGCCGAAACAGCATTGCACAAGCTGGCTATGATGAAAACAGTGCATAGCTCGCCAGCATAAGCCGGTACCTTATCAAGCCATATCTGTAGAACCCAATCAATATTTAGCATGATGGGCAGCGACACGATGAAAAGCAGAAAAAAAGAGATCTTTGAAGCATAGCAGGTCAACGACGTAAGATACTCGAAATCCCCAGAAGCGTATGATTTTGTTATCTGCGGCTTGAAGGCAGTCTGAAAATTTGAAACGAGTCCCGTCAGTGCTGTGTTTACCTGATGTCCCACTCCCATCGCGGCATTGGCAGCAACGCTGTGGAAAATATTCACCAAGATATTTGTACCCTGATTAGAACCCACTACAGCTAATTGACCATAGATAGTCCAACCAGAGAAGCTGAAGATGCGCAGGAACATTTCTTTATTCCAATAGAAACGATAGCGAGCTTCTGCAAACTTCATGCGGCAATAAATCCAGTTGAGAAAGAGATTAATCGCAGAAATTCCCATCATGAGTGCACCGTAGAGAATGAGATGGTCGCTACTTGCATGTACCACGACAAAGGCAAAGATAAGTTTCAGCACAGCATCGAGGATAGAGAGAAATGCGAAATAGCCCATACGCTCGTTGGACACGATATCGGCATCGTAAGGGAGCGAAACCATGTTCATGCACATAGACAACACAGTAAACTGGTATATCCAGTTTGCGGCATCCTCTCGTCCTACAGGGATGTTGATATGAGTGTTAAGGAACCATAAACCGGCCGTCTCAGCAAGCAGTAGTAGGACTAAAGCCAACAGTACATGAGTAGAAAGGCACACGCTAAACACTCGTCGAAGGCTGTCTGCTGTGCCGCTCCCCATCTCGTATGCAAGGAATCTCTGAGTCGAAGATGACATCGAAGAACGGAGGAATGCAAACAATGTTACCACACCACCGACTACATTGTAAAGACCATAATCATCGAACCCCAAGGCCTGAAGAACAATGCGTGAAGTGTATAGCGAGATAAACAACACCACTATCATTCGTATGTAAAGGACAATGGTGTTCTTCGCAATGCGCTTCTTGTTGCCTATATGCTCATTAATAATCCTATTTCTATTATCCATAGCTCAAAGTCGTGCGTCTCGTCTGAAAAATTTTCGATATTCAAAATAGAAAGCTGCCCAAAGCATCCATAGAAGCTCATCGCCTGTGACGACAGATCGGTTGTGTACCAAAGAATTGAGCGTAAAGGCAACAAAGGCCAAGCCGGCGAAAAAACAAATGTGATTGGTGTCGGCAATTCTCCTTAGGAACACTCGCCACAGGGGCTTTATTTGCCAGAATAGGATGAACAGAATGGCAAAGCCACCTACAACGCCGCCATAGATAAATGCATTGAGGAAAAGGTTATGAGGTGCCATTTTGTACATATGGGCAAAACGGTGGTAACCAGCAATGAACGGGTGATCCATTAGGTATTCTGTGGCTTGGCTATAAATCTCACCTCTGCCTGTATCGTCAAGACCTAGTTCGGCAAAGCGACTTTCTTTCGTAAAACTTGAAATGGTTTGAAAGTCATCCGACATATCGTCTCCATTATCATTACTTACAATCGCAGTACTACGAGTTTCCATACGATCCAAATATTGAACAATGAGAAGGGAAGAGATAGACTCTGAAATAAAATGGAAAACTAACAATACCAATAACAGCAATAGAGTGTGAGTACGCTTTTTAATAATAGGTATCTTGTAAAATGCGAATGCTGAGAGAACCATAAGAATGATAATAGGGCCTCGCTCCTGGACACAGATGCAGCCAAATGTAATGATTGTCCAGGGAATGAATCTTTGTATCCATAACTTGCGGATAAACAATATCAGTGAGGCCACACCCGAAGTCATCAGGAAATAGCCATTATAGACAGCAGATCTAAACAATCCTGGTCTCGCAAGCATGAATGCCAGATCCTCACTGCCCTCTACGTCCATTTTATCTATGTATTTATCAGGAAGTTTTAGATGGAAGAGCGAAAGAAGTTGGTCTGAAATAGACAAATTAAAAGTCTGTCCAATTGTTATTATAGCATTGATTACGCCTAGGACTATGACAGTATTGAGCAGCAGTCTGTCATCCTTATATTTAACTACCAATATCTTGGTCGCCCAATAGCCAACTAACGCTGCAATATAGTAAGTTATTAGTACTTTTTCGAGATAACCGGTAAGTGTTGCCGATACCAGAAAGGTAAAGATGAAGAGTAAATAAGCCTTTATGATGCGCCCCATAGGAAATGGAATTCCTTGTCTCATGCAGGCAATGAGCATGACAACAATGGCTATATGACGCGGAGTCAGCCCAAACATCAAGCGCACCTGCCCATAGAAAACCACGGCGATGAAAAAAGCCACATACAGGCCTTTGAAAGAGAAGAGTTTCGATATTAATTTGCCAAGCATTTTTGTTTCCTTGCCATTCACCCTGCCTGGAACTGCCATAACCCATCATTCGTCATGGCAAAGCATGGAAGTTGTATTGCAAAATAGACTATATTGTTCAGGAATATGGTCTGTATTACTCTGTAAAATGGACTATATCACTTTGTAATATCGTCTATATTGCAATGCGGTCAATATGCTTTGACATCGCTGTTGATATACTTTGCCCACGGATTTATGCATAAATTCAGTTCCATGGATATTGGACTTTCAACTTTTCTGCCACCGCTCTATCTGACATTCGTGCTGCTTCGGCCCTTGCATCTCCCTTGCTCAAAATTCTGGCTGTCAGGCATTGCTTTCGACTTTTTCGAGGTAGTATGATGGAATATAAGCGGTGGTTATGCAGGTGTCTAAACCTTTGATGTAAACCACGACACGGTTTTGGCGAGCGACACGGGCAACACGGCCTGTGACTCCTTCAAACGGGCCAAAAGTGACTCGCACCATGTCGTCTGACACAAAGCGACACTTCTTGATGTCCACCTCCATCACGTGTTCGTCCTGTAACGCTGTTACACGGACAAAAGGTATCATATCTTGGGAACTGACGGTTAAGGGGGGATTCAGGCCTTGTTGATCTGTACTGAAATGGTTATAATAGTACGTTATATAATCAGACTCCTTGCCACCTTTGACGTACTGTTCGGCTTCTTGCGCCGTGGTGTAGGCAAAGAGGATATTCATGAAAGGGAACAACTTGCGCTGTTTCTTACCTGTAACTTTGTTCATGACATCTTTCCAGACCTTCGCCAAATACACGTATGTCCCTGATTCAATCATGGTATCTGCTACAGCTTGCATCTTGCCATACTTGATGCGCAATACAAACCATTGCTTATCTTCGGCTGGCTGATAGCTTACCGACACCCCTGTTTTTGAGCTTATGGCTTCGGGGAAGGCAAAGGGGGCAAGTCCCTTGCTTTTTTCGTCATAGATACTAGCATTATCCAACGCGTTTATATCCGACTTTCAATACAATCATGCAAATCGAACGCAAAGATATAAAAATTCTTTTAAATTTTGTCCCTTTCACAAAAAAAACATCAATTTACCCTGTTTTTTTCCTAAAAACATAATTTATCACAAAAGAATTCTCCATATCACAATGGTATGGAGTTTTTTTCATACCTTTGCAACTGAAAAAAAAGGATACCGTTTTGTTATAAATGATATGAAGAAAATAGTATTGATAACAGGTGCGACAAGCGGAATCGGACTGGCTTGTGCACGGAAATTTGCAGCTAACGGTGACAAACTGATTCTTACGGGAAGAAACGAAAGTCGATTGGCGGAGATTAAGAAGGAACTGACGGAGAAGGGGTCCGACGTCCTTACTTTGTCTTTCGACGTAAGAGACCGAGAGAAGGCTGAGAAATATATCGAGACGTTGCCTGCAGAATGGAAGGAGATAGACGTGTTGGTGAACAATGCAGGATTGGCTCTGGGACTTGAGCCAGAGTATGAAGGCAATCTCGATGATTGGGCGACCATGATTGATACCAACATCAAGGGCTTACTGACGATGACGCGCCTTGTTGTGCCAGGTATGGTGGAGCGCAATCGCGGACACATTATTAATGTGGGGTCTGTAGCTGGCGATGCAGCATACGCTGGAGGCAATGTCTATTGTGCCACGAAGGCAGCGGTGAAGGCTCTCTCTGATGGATTGCGTATCGACGTGGCCAACACCGCCATCCGTGTCACCAATCTGAAGCCAGGTCTTGTGGAGACCAACTTCAGTAATATCCGTTTTCGTGGTGACAAAGACCGTGCTGCAAATGTATATAAAGGCATCAAGCCTCTTACTGGCGATGATATAGCTGATGTTGCCGTATATGCAGCTAATGCGCCAGAACATGTGCAGATAGCAGAGGTACTCATACTGGCCACTCATCAGGCCAGCGGCAGTATGATTTATAGAACGAAATTGAGATTGCCTTCGGCATAGCGCGAGGGCAATCTTATTTTTAAAACTATGAACCATGAACAACAAAAAAATTGACTTTTTATGATGTTTGCGCACACATAACTTGATTTAAATCAAGAATAAGGCACTTTTTTGAGCAAAAATCATCAAAAAACTTGCGAGGTACGTAAAATCGTCGTACCTTTGCATCGTCAAAAGGTTAATAGATTGTTTTAGGTTAGTAGTAATATTTATAGTTTTAGGTTTTTAGTTATTGGTAAAAAAGAAAGTTTTCAACTGTAGGATAACAGGAGGTCGCTGTGAAGCTCCCTTTAAACTTTCAAATTTTTAGTCCTTGTGGACTGAAAATTTCTTTTAGAGTAAAAGGATTTTTAGTTAAACATAGGCTTGTTCCGCTGTTGCTCGCGAGAGTTGCAGCGGACTTTTTTTGTGGTATGGCAGATATTTTACACAAAGATTGTTGGTGATATTTGCAAAAAAGCGTATTTTTGCATTGTGAAACAAAGACAAGTGCTTAGAATAGCTATCATCTCATCCCTCCTTGCATTCTTTTTGGGATGTCAGGATATTCGGCATACAGTGACAAGAGACTCTGCCTTTGGCCAGTATGAGGAACGGCTGGACACTTCCCTCTGCCGCAATTTCCTCAGGAAGGCCATCAATGGCGACACCTCAAGATGGGTGGCCGACAAGACCGTGAGGCAGTATTACAAGGAGCATCCAGAACCTTTATGGTACACACCGATGGGTGTTTCTGAGGATGCCGACTCCCTGCTAAGCTATCTTCGCCGCGAACTGCCGATGAACGGTCTTGACACGACCGCCTTCTTCATTCCCCAGATAGCTGCCAACCTCAACACCGTGCATCAGTTGGCTTTCGACTCCTTACAGCTCGACATCAACGAAGTGCTGCCACGGCTGGACTTTCTCCTGTCGAAAGCATACGTACGCTATACCATTGGCCAACGCTACGGCTTCTCACGCCCTGCCCAGTACCTTAATCGCTTAGACATCAAGCCGGAATCTGAGAGTCATCAAGAGTATGCCCGACTCTTTGACTACGAGATCAAGGCCCCCAACTATGAAGAGTCGATGCAGATGCTTTTATCGGAAGAGCGCATGAACTACCTTTATGCCTCAAAGCCAAAGGGGTATGCCTATCAAGCACTGCGCCAACATTTTTCGGATAGTATCAATGCAGCAGAGCGTACCAAGACAGCCATCAACATAGAGCGCTGCCGATGGCAGATTAAACAGCCGTCGGCCGACGAGCGTTGTATCATCGTCAACATTCCGTCTCAACAGCTATGGGCCACCTGTCCCGATTCTGTCGTTCCCATGCGTATCTGCTGCGGTTCCTTTAGCCACAAAACACCTTTGCTTTGCAGTGAGATTAGCTATCTGCAGGTGAATCCCGAATGGATTATCCCGCAAAATATCATCAAGGCCGAGGTGGCAGTCCATGCCGGCGACTCTGCCTATTTCGCCCGCAACGACTACAGCATCGTTGAGCGTACGACCAACGACACGCTAAGTGTTTCATCTGTAAGCAGTTCTGATTTGAAAAGCGGAAGGCTGCGAGTGGTTCAGAAAAGCGGCCCGCGCAACTCTTTAGGCCGCATCGTGTTCCGTTTCCCCAATGATTTCTCCATCTATCTTCACGACACCAACAACCACAGTGCATTCAACAGGGAGCGTCGCACGGTATCGCATGGTTGTGTGAGAGTTCAGAAGCCCTTCGAACTGGCCTGCTTCCTTCTGCCTGAAGCCAATGAATGGAAATTGGAGCAACTTCGTATCTCGATGGACATTCCCCCTGTGAGCAAGCGCGGCAAGGACTATCTGAAGGAGCATCAGGACGATCCGCATCCTTATCGGCTGATTTCCTATCATAATGTGTCACCCAAGATGCCCCTCTATATTCTCTATTTCACGCTGTTTCCGAATCCTGAGACAGGCGAAATAGAGTCGCTGCCCGACCTTTACGGCTACGACAAAGCCATCCAAAAGGAGATAGGAGACCTCTTAGAGTTAAGAGATAAAAGATAAGAGTTATAATTTAAACTTCACAATTTCTCAATTAAGGCAACGGCGTAAGCCGATATACCTTCCTGCCTTCCAGTAAAGCCAAGCTTCTCGGTGGTAGTAGCCTTGATGGAAATCTGGTCGGGGTCGCATCCGATGACCTCAGCCATGCATTGCTGCATCTGTGGGATATGCGGATTCATCTTAGGCTTCTCGGCACAGATAGTGGCATCGATATTACCCAATCGATAGCCCTTAGTAGCAATGAGTTCAACGGTCTTTCGGAGGATGATTTTACTGTCCATACCCTCAGTCTCTGCAGAGGTGTCAGGAAAATGATAGCCTATATCACGCATATTGGCAGCACCCAATAATGCATCGCAGATGGCATGAATCAGCACATCGGCATCGCTATGGCCCAACAACCCCATGGTGTGTTCCAATTTAATGCCTCCTATCCACAGGTCACGCCCTTCCGCCAACTGGTGGACATCATAGCCCATTCCTACTCTTATCATATTATTAATGCTTAATGCTTAATTGTCAAACTCTTCACCTAAACAAGTCCTTCAGACCATCCATATCGAATGCCAGGGTGAAGCGCAGTGTCTGGTCAAGGGGATTGCTCTGTGCCGTAGAGATGACATAACCCACATCGAGTGAGAAGACATTCATTCGGAAACCGCCACCAACGGTGAAATACTTTCGGTTACCCTTCGACTCTGACTCGTGATGATAACCTGCACGCAGCGAGAACTGGTCGTTATAGACATACTCAGCACCAACGCTCCACTGAATTTCCTCCAATTCCTCCTTGAAACCTCCGGGGGCATCGCTGAAACTGCTGAAGATACCCTTGATGCTCGACATATCGCTGTACTGCTCACGCACATATTGCTGATACTCACTGGCATTGTATTTGTTGGCATCACCACCCAGACGGTCATCAATATACTGTTGCATGGTAGGCACCGTAGGCACCAACAGCTTGTTGGCATCAAAAGCCAGCGTAAAACGATTGTACTCATCAACAGGCACGAGCAACGAGGCACCCAGACGCAAGTTGGCAGGGATGAACTGACTCTCGTCATCGCCATAGAACGATATCTTACTACCAATATTCGTGGCAGTAGCACCCAGGCCCAACTGACACTCTCGGTTACCCAGCATCACATAGTTATTATAATACATGGCGATATCGGCCGCAAAGGCAGAAGCTGGTTTCGAACCCTCGCTGAAATAGTCGTAGCGCAGGTCACTGTAGATCCAACGCAGACCGACACCCAGCGAAAAAGTCTCGCTCAGCATTCGAGAATAGGCCACATCGAGTGCCATCTCATAAGGTTTCACGGTCATCGACTCATCTATTCCCTCCGAGTCGGTATACACCTCACCCAGCGAGAAATAGCGCAACGACCCCGACAAGGCACCATAGTCGCCAATACGATAATAGCCAGCCACATAGGCCAGGTCGATATCGTTAACCAACTGTCGCAACCAAGGCGTATAGTTAAGGGCAACGCCCGCTCTGCTGATACAGAACGGATACTTGGCCAGGTTCCAGTATTGCGAGTTGACATCAGGATCAGTGGCCACACCCACGTCACCCATACCCGCAGCACGGGCATCAGGGGCTATCGTCTGAGAAATAACAGCATGTTCTACAGGGTTAAATGTAGTGGACTTATCCTGTGCATTGACCAAGACAAAAGCTGAGAGACAGCAGGAAGCCGTCAGTATGATTCTTTTCATAATCAATTTCATTGCTATATAATAACGAAGTCGTTGCCGTATTATTGTCCTATGACAATCAATTTCTTAGCTTGGGAGGCTTTGGAGCTTCCGTTATTGCTGATAAGGACGCGATAGAGGTATACACCTGTCTTTAATCGGCTGCCACTGTCGGTTGTGAGATCCCAGTCGATAGAATAGGTGTTATCCGTAGGAATGCCCGACTCTGACTTCTTCCATAGCAGACGGCCTGACGTGTCGAAAATCTCAAGTTCCACATCCATCTCGCTGCCCGTTCTATCGTGAGTGATGATAAAGCGGGTCGAGGTGGTGGCCGGATTCTTGGTGCACACCACATTGCCCATGTTAGGTGTCAGCTTGGCACTCACCACAAACGACAGCTGAGCCACCGACGAATTGTTCTGGGCATCCCATGCACGGAAGAGCAAGGTATGCGGACCGTCGGTCAGCCCTGGCAGGACATAGTCAACACTACCCTTACGGTAATCGCCAAACTCGTACTGGAAACGGTCGTTCAGGTTGTAAGTGCTGTTGATGTCGTTATCGATAATCAGCTCCAAATCGTGGCCTATGCCTGCTCCCGACACGTTGATGCCATCCTTGTCGATGAGGTCGGCATAGAAATACGGGGTGGAGTTGACGGTGCCGCCATTCATAAACGACTCGCTGTTCAGATAGCAATAGATTGACGGTCCCATACCGTCGTTGACGGTCTCCATCGTACCCGAGAGGGTAAAGTCCCCGTTCTCGCCATGAGCCGTCAGCGTTTTATCGTTGTTGACAGCATAGACCAGGAAAAGGCCAGTCTTATCGGAATAACTGATATCCTTGGGTACGGCAAAGGAAATGGAAAAACGACCGTTGCGGATGCTGTCGCTACCACTATAAATCGTGTTGGGACGGTCGAGGAACGAGAGTGCCGTCTCCGTGCCTGACGGATCATTTCGCTTTCCGACAATCGTTTCCTCCTTGTCACGCACAGTCAAGGTCACCACCCCATTGAAGTCGGGCAGGTTCTCCAGATGACCCGTGATCGTGGCACAGGAGCCAGCTCTCAACTGTTGTATGCCAGCCGAGACAGGTTGACCGTTAATGCTGTCGATGACCGCCTCGTGGGTGGGTGCAGCAAGCACCAATGCGGGGTCACCCAACAAGGCATACTGCAGTTTATTGGTCAACAGGTCCGTACTTCCCGACGTAAAGTCGTTCTTGGCCAAATAAGCCGCTTCACCGATGGTGAGGCGACGACCGTTGGAAGAACCCAGCACATATCGCATAAAAGCCTTGTTCTGCGGACGGTTGTAGGTGGCATATACCGTACGCGTAGTGCCGTAGAACGCAATGGCACCGCCGTTCTTGTTCGTCATCGCCGTCTCGCCGACATTCTCGTTCTGGCCGTCGAAGGGCATGATGTCACAGGATGCGGTGACCCACAGCGGAAGGCGCAACGAAGAGGCCTCGCTGAAATCGGTCACACGCAATACGGCTTCATGCGAGAGCTGTGAAGGACCGCCGTGACCGGAGTAGTTCATCACCAGCGCACCAGCCTGCATCTGCTGTTTGGCCAGTCGCGTCACGTCAGGATAGCTGTTGCCTGTAGAAGAGGATACGCGTGTATAAGCGTCCCAATAGAGTTTCTTGATATTATAGCCGGAATAGCTGCTCAGCACCTGTTCCACCACAGACTCGGCATCCTTCATGTGGCGGTTCTGATCACCGTCGTCACCTAAGAAGCACAGGGTGTTCTGCCAAGCACCAGCGTACGCATTAGTACGATAGGCATATATCTTGTCTACCAATATCTTAGCCTCGTCAATGGTACGGGCCGAGAGACGTCCTACAGCCGCATCGAACTTATCTTTTAAGACACTACTGCCCTCACCGTCGTCGAGCAGGCAGAAGTAGTCATCAGTGACGTACGACTTTGTAGCGCTGAACGAGTTCTCACTCTCATAGCAGAGCAGGAAATCGTCGGGCGACAAGTTGCGCCAGGCACTTGAGAGCATACGGTTGTCCCATGCAGCATCACCGAAGAGCAACAGGAACCGGGGTTGGTCTTCCGCCGTCTCGGCTCTGTCGTAGAGCATCTTCATATAACGGCGATAGGCATTGGCATCGGGCGTACCGCTTGAGAACTCATTATAGAGCTCATCAGCAGGCACGATCCTTACACGCAGGCTGTCGTAGGTCTCATGGAGTTGCTGCAGACGCTTGGCTTCAGAGAGGAACTGTTGCGAGGCGGGAATGACAATCACCATATCCGCCAACGAGTCAGCATGGAGATCCTGATTGGTGATATGATACAGATAGTCGGGTTCAGGCAGCGACGCTGAAGTCAGGTCGACCATTGGTTTCGGCTCCTGATAGCAAAGGGATACATAGTCAATGCGCACCTCACTGCCCGTTATCACGGAGATGGTGAGTGTATTTCGGTCGCTGCTCACCAGAGAGTCGGGCAGCGTAAACGTCCAACCCATCTGTGCCGCTACGGCATTGGCGTCAGAAGGAGCCCCACTGCTGTTCACCACACCCGTAGGCTTCATTGAACCAATCTGCTGACCGTTCAAGGCCAGAGTAGCCTGGAAGGTGGCATTGAACGACAGGTTGACATACATCTGAGCTCCACTGCTGACGATTCCCGGCAGGGTGACGTTGCGCATTCCTCCCACTTCGAGTTTCTGACTCTCAAAGAGATTGCGCCCACCGTGATACCAGGCAAAGTCGTCCACTTCATAAAGGTCATGATAGTCGTCGGCACTGGGGTAGAACGAACTGATGAATGTGGTAGTGTCAACCGTCAGCGGCTCGTCATCGCTCTCGGTGAGGAAGTAATAACCGTAGTCGGAATAGGGGTTACGCGTACGTACAAGGGTTTTATCCGTAGCCCAGCTGACGGGTCCTACAGCATGGAACAGTCTTTTGCCATTGACCGTACAGGTAGGCACTTCTTTCAGGTCATCAGTCTCGGCAAGATAGTCGGCAGTAAGCTTCTCGGGCTGTAGGGCTCCACCATAGCCGTAGACCTTCACTTTTGCGGGATTGGAAAACCCAGCCTGTCGCACCAAGGCATCGGTAAGTTGATAGACGCCTGTCTCTGGTACCCGGATCTTTGCCCACTGGCCATTGGCCAAGACGGAATGCTGTGCATAGCGTTCACCTGTAGCGGCTGCGGCAGCCCGGCGGCTGGCGGCTACGGGATGCACCACGACCTTCAACTGATAGCTCACCAGCTTCTGGTACTTCCCGTCACGATACACAAGGGGAACAAACTGTGCATAGAGCGTACCCTTTTTGCGCGATACACCTACATACTGTTGTATCGTTGGCAGTGCAGGCAGGGCCTCCGTCGTGATGTCCTGATAACGCTTCACGTCGGCCTCATCCATGTCGATGAACTCCGGGTAAGCAATACTTACCTCATAAAGAGAGTCGGCATAGTCCTCACCCAACGACCACGAATAGCTGACGTAGGGCAACAGAGAGTCAATCCTGACTTGCTCTGCCGTCAAGTTATAGAATTGCTGAGCATACATCGTGATGCTCAGAAACAATCCCAAGGCTATTGTTAGATATTTTCTCACTTACAGTTAAAATCCAATACTTTCCTGTCTTCCAGCCAGCCTTCCAGATGGTCGTTAATCTTGACCGGGCCTACGCCTACGGGGGTTCCCGTATAGAGCAGGTCGCCCGTCTTCAACGTGAAGTAGGTCGAGATATACGCTATCAGTTCATCCACCTTGTAGAGCATATCACTGCTGCACCCCTCCTGCACCGTCTGCCCGTTGATATCGAGATGGAAATGCAGGGCTTGCACGTCACGGAACTTCTCCTTATCCACCCACTCGCCTATCACAGCCGAACCGTCAAAGCCCTTGCAGATTTCCCAGGGCTGCCCGTTCTTGCGGGCCTGTTCCTGCCAATCACGTGCAGTGAAGTCGATGCCTACGGTCACTGCATCATAGTAACGGTGGGCAAACCTCACGGGAATGCCCTTTCCCAAACGGCAGATACGCACCACCAACTCAGTCTCGTAGTCCACACGCTCCGACCAGTCGGGAATGAAAAACGGCTTCCCGTCCTTCAGCAGTGCGGAGTCGGCCTTGGTGAAAATCACGGGCTTCTCTGGTTTATATAACGCACCATCCAACTCTTTATTGTGCAGTGCGTAGTTCATTCCTACAGCAAATATCTTCATGATGTATTTGTTTTGAGCCTACAAAACTAACATTTTTACCTGATTTGAGCAAACTTTTCTGTAAAAATACGAGGCATTCAGCCCAACAAGAAAAAAAATTGTAGCTATTATTACAAAAATTATAGCTATAATTGCGCGAATTATAGCTATAATTTTATGTAAGAGAAATCAGTATGCTTACTTGATTACGATCTTTCTGCCATTGACAATATACAATCCCTTTGGCAATCGCTTCTGCAGCTGGTCTGCTGCAATGCCGCGAGCCACGAGACGACCGTCAACCGTAAAGACAGTCACCCTACCCTTGGCAGCACCGATGAAGGTAATACCGTCGGTGATGTCGGCAACAAACACGACATCATGTGCGGGCATTGTGGTGTAGGTCTCTGTACTATTCCACTGGTTGAAGATGTAACGCTCGGTCGACTCATACTTACGAAGCACTATCGGCTCGCCGTATGCCACAGAGTCGCATGCCCATACAGTGTCGTTAACCATATAGATCACGGCATATTTGTTGACCTTGAACTGAGCCGTAATCGTCAGGTCGGCAGCAGGCATCGTAGCGGGAATCTCCTTATCCCAACCAGTGAAGGTATAACCTTCCTTCGTCGGGTCAGCAGGTTTCACAATGATAGTTTCGAAAGCCAAAGTATCGACTCGCAAGGTATCACCATCAGCCAACCAGTTCACATTGTAATTATTACGTGACCAACCTGCCGTAAAGGTCAGATTGCCATCAGGCATAGCAACAGGAATCGTTGGTGTCCATCCGGTAAACGTGAAACCGTTCTTAACAGGATCTGCCAGTTTCGTTATCTCACTCCCGTAAAGGACCGTTTGACTGACAGTATCGCCATCAACAACGAAACTTGCCAGATAGCTATTACGTTCATAATTAGCTACGAAAACAAGGTCATTGTCAGGAACAGTAGCAGGCACTTCAGGTGTCCATCCCTTGAAGGTGAAGCCAGTCTTACGAGGTGCGTCCGGAGCAACTATCTCTGAGGCATAGTCCTGCTTGATGGTACTCAACGTATCAGTATCATTCGTCTTGAAGGTTACCGAATACTGATTAATGCTGAACTGTGCAGTGTAGGTGACATCCATTGCGGGAACAGTAGCACCTTCCTCCAATGCAGGACTCCATCCTGTAAAGGTGTAGCCAGTCTTCACAGGAGCATCCGCTGTGATGGGGTCACCGTATGCAATAGAGTCTGCCTTAAAGACTTCAGAGTCGACAACGAATTTCACCAAATACTTGTTCACAGAGAACTGAGCCGTGAAGGTCAAGTCATTATAAGGCATCGCATCTGGAATAACGGCATCCCAGCCTGTGAAGGTATGACCTTCCTTCTGGGGATCAGCAGGCTTGGTAATGGGTGAGAGATAGGTTACCGAATCAACACGAGTCTGCTCGTCAACCTTCCATGTTACCGCGTATTTGTTGAGTTCAAACGTCGCAGTGAAAGCCATATCATAATCAGGCATTGCCTGTGGCAAAGCTGGTTGCCAGCCAGTAAAGGTATAGCCTTGCTTCTCAGGATCTATAGGAGCAACTATTGGATCGCCAAACGTCACCTTACTATTCTGCTTCACCTCATCATCAACGATAAAGGTGGCATAATAATCATTGCGATCATAACTTGCCGTATATGTGACGTCATGAGCAGGTACCGTGGTATCCACATTGGGATTCCATCCTAAGAAGGTGTTACCTCCCACTGGTGGCGCATCAGGAGCAATAATCGCTGAACCAAAATCTTGATCTTCGCTCTTTACAATTACGCCATTAGCCACAAACGTCACCTTATACTGATTGATGGTGAACTGAGCCGTATAGACCTGATCATGGGCAGGCATCGTCAAGGCCTGCTGTGGATCCCATCCCGTAAAGGTATAACCTTCCTTCGTTGGAGTAACATCAGGTGTGGTAATTGGATCATCGAAGAGAACGGATGCCTCAGAGATAGTCTGACCCTCACCGACAAATGTCAACTGATAGCTATTGCGGTTCCACTGGGCTGTAAATGTGGTGTCGCGGGCAGGCATAGTGGAAGGTACATCAACATTCCATCCTGCAAACGTATGACCGGTTTTCTCAAAACCAGTGGGTGGAACAACGGCACTCTTGTAGTCCTGCGTCAGAGTGATGTTGTCCTGACCATTATCCAGCACGAACGTCATGGTGTACTGCTTTGGAGCGAACTCAGCCTTCAGCGTCACATCCTTGTCTGCCACGAAGGTATATGGGTTGCCGGAAACGCCATTACTCCATCTCACGAACTGATAGCCCTCAAGGGGTGTAGCAGTCACAGTAACTGAAGTTCCTGACTTTACAACACCACTGCCCTCTACTGTTCCCATATCCGCATAGTCAGTCCCTGCGGTAATGTTGTACTCCAGGACTAACGGCTTCGGTGAACTGGGATAACCTACGTTGGTATCGGCCTCAAAGGGTACTGAGACATCGGTAAACAGGCGTTCTTTCGTGACATTCTTATCAAAGCACTTGAAAGTGACGGTTTCATCTTTTTCCTTATTGCTGTAGACCTTGAGGAAACCGTACTTCAAAGCGACACCTTGCGCACTAATCTGATTCTCGAACGTAGCCACGCCACGGCACTCATCACCTACAAAGGCAGCAACCTCGTAGTTGTCAGGCACGGCAACCATTGCATCACCATTCTGCAACGAGAAATAAACCGTCATCTCATACCGGAACTGCCGGTAGTCAAACGAGTAGTGCGCCTGAGCACTGAGGGCCGAAGCCCACAGTGCCAAGCACAAGCTAACTAATATTGTTTTTGTGTTTTTAGCCATAATCATTATATACTAATGGTTAGCCTTTAATGATCTTCTTATAGAACGTCTGGCCTTCGGCCTTCACCGTTACGATATACATACCTGCGGGCAACTGACTTGTAGTGATGATAGCACCCTTGCCCAGGTCGGACACTGAGATGACAACACGTCCACCCATATTCGTCAGCGACACATAGCTGATGTTGCGGCCTGCTGCACTCACGGAGATATGGTCGCGGACAATGGCGGGCGTTACGGTGAACTCACTGTTGAGTTCTTCCACACTAGTCGACTCACCTCCAATATTGAGTGCGAACGGTGCATGCCATGTACCTACATTGTCATCGGCAAAGGCGAGCTGCTCAGTAATATCGTAGTAGGTATCATCGGTCAGATGCTTAGCCACGAAGCGGATATCCTCTCCACGGTCACCATAGACGGTCATCACCAGACGGCCTTCCAGCCACTGGCCTACGCCACGGCACTCAGTGTCAGAGAATGCGCCTACGACATACTCATCGGCATTGACCTTTTCACCGTTGGCATAGAGTTCTGCCGTGAACGGCATCACATTGGGATAGGCGTACTTAGCCGGAGCCCACGGACTGTTGATGAGGTAGTTGCGCTTACCGATGCGGCTGTTCGCATTAGAGACTTTTGTATTGTTGAATACAAGATCACTGCTGGTAACAGCCTTGAGCAGATAGCCCTGACCAGGTTTCAGTCCCAGCTCACCCTTCCATTTGCCGTCAGCAAACTGAGCGAAGCCATCCAGACTAACAATCATGTCACCTTCGTTAGCCTCATAGAATGCCAAAGCCTCGTCCACGCTCATCACCTGATTCACAGGATAGCCCAGCCAGTTCCAACCGGCATAAACGGGGATTGCAGATGCCGAAGCGTTGAACTCATAGCCCTTCAGACTGGCTTTTGCTTCTTCAGCCACCTTCACCTTGTAGGCCTCACCAGGCTGCAGTTCAGAGAGGTTACCAATCAGGCCCACATTTGGATCCTTGATGACTTCCTTCGTCTGACTCTTCAGGCACTCAATGTCAGCATTCAGTTTGCTAAAGGCAACAGGTTCCTCCAGATTGTGAGAGATCCACGACCAGCCAGCTGGCAAGTTATAGTTCAGATTGGTCTGCTTCAGCGTATAGTCAAACTGCACCATGTCACTGATTACCATATCATGACCCTTGGCCACTGCCTTGATAGTCACAGCATCGGTTATGATGATTGGGGTGTCATCGCTATAGGTGATGACTGTTTCTGAAGTGGCAGGATCTGTACCGTCGAGCGTATAGCGGATAGTGGCATCCTCGGTATCACTGCTCAGCAACACCTTCGTATTGCGATAGACCTCTGAGCCAGTAACACGTGAAGCTATCGGTGCAACGGTCTTCAGCAATTCAGCCTCCTTCACGTTCACCTTGGTGTGCTTCACCAGGTCAGTGCTGTCCACTTCGAAGGTAAGCACCGTAGAACCCGGCATATCACCCTTCACGGTCAGTTTGGCATGACCTTCTTCGTTAAGGAGCAACGTGTCGGCACTGACTTCGGCAATCATCTTAGAAAGCGACCTTACCAACAGTTTCTTACCCTTGGCGGCATCAGCGGGCTGTGCAGCAACGACAAGCGTACGTTCCTCGCCATACGGAATATTCATCAGCGAGTCAACCAAGATGGTCTTCACCTTTGGTGTCACATTGAACTCCTGCGTATAATTTGCTGCCATTGGAACACCGGCGTAGCTCTTCACGCTGCTGCTCACGGTGAGCACGACCTCATCGGTAGATGTCAACTGTAAGCTGTCAGGCATCAGGAAGCGTACCTTCGAGGCGTATGTCTGCTCGGCATTCTCGCCAATAGCCTCTTCATTCAGCAGTTCTACAGTACCGTTGACGATAGAGTCGTTCAGGGTCACCTGGATATTAGCGACATTCAATGTGGCGGGATCCATGAACTTGTCGAACTCAACCTCCACGCCCTCTTCGTAAGCCATGGCATTCTTCACCGTGGGCTGCGACAGCTGAGTCATGGCAATGTTCACGTCGAGCTGTGGAGGAGGCACGGGCAGCCACTCAGAGTAAACGGTCTGATAGCCTTCCTTCTCAAACTTCACCTGCCACAGACCCTGAGGCACATCCCAACGGTACATACCGTTCTCGTCAGTGAACAGCGGGTTCTGCTGAGCATACTCCTCGGCATCCCAGAGAACGATATTCTCGTGGGTGTCGCCATAATTATCTTCCACGGTCTCCTTATAATAAATAGTAGCCGTCACACCCTGTATACGGTTTGTGGGCACTGCCTCGTATACGTAGCCAGAAGGATCGATAGGCACATCGGCATCCGGACCGGGATAAGGCACGATGTAAACATATCCACCAAAGGTGAATCTTACGCGTACATTGACTGGCACAATGCCGTCGTACATATTACCAAACTCGCCATAGGCCAGCCAGCACTTTCTACGTGCATCATACGTTGCCACCAACGTGTTCCAACGACCGTCACCAGTCTTCACTTCCAGAATCACATTGGTAATCAACTCCGGATCATTGTTGGTGAAGTTGATAGTGAACGTGAACGAGCGGTTGTAGATATAATAGACATAGCGGAACGGTCTTACCGACGGGGTCAGGAAGTTGTGCACGAGCTCATAGTTCTTACCACGCCACCAGTTCTCCTCCGGATTGGTGTAGTACATCGTGACATCGGCAACCTGAACAGCCTGTGGATTGTAGGTCACCACCTTACTCTCTGTCTGCATCACCAAATTTTCCTTCGTCGTGATAACAGCATAGATGGTATCCGAAGACGGCTGGTTCTCATCTTCCAACAGCAGCTCGATATTAGTAGCCCACGCACCATTGGACAGTGACGTGGTCTGACCCAGGAGGATGTTGTTGGCATAGACCTTGATATTCGACTTGCCAATGGCAGTACCGCTCACGGGTACGCTCTTCTTAGACACCACCTCAGGTACCGTGATTGACAGATCTTTGACGTCATAGGTCACGCTACCGATAGGCTGTGTGAGGGTCTTGCCGTCGAACTTGAACTGTACGGCAGCAGCGGGACTGTAGGTACCGCCTTTGGTAGGAATGATACAGAAGCGGATGCGCTCGTTTAAATTCGTGACAGGAATCATCACCGAGTGCTGTGTTTCGTCGTAGGTATAGCCCGCCATCGCATTACCCACCATCACTGAGCTTTCCACGAACTTGGTTGAGTCAGGCAAATCGACAATGAGCTTCACATCGCTCACACCAGCAGCGTAAGCGTTCTTGAAGGCAATGAAGGCTGTCAGGGTGAGATATTGTCCGGCAGTTACCTGCGACTTGTTCACCGTGAACGATGTCTTCGGGCTCGTGTAATAGAGCTTTGTCTCATCAAGATAAGGAATGATCTGGTTGGTAATCGTGGAAATTTTGCCACTCTCCACCTTCACCTTGTTCTTCACGAAATCAATACCCTCGCGCAGACCAGAGTTGGTGAACTGGCTCAGAGAGTAGATGCTGTTGAAGAACTGGCTACCTGCCATGGTGACCAACGTGTACTGACCGTCGATGAGTTCGTTGATTTCAAGCTGGCTATTCTTATAGTCATACTTCGATACCAGTCGGCCGTTAGCATCATAGAGGATACCCACGATCGATGTATTGTCAGTCCTGATATAAGTAGCCTTGATACCACCGAGCTGCTTGATATTCAGTGTCACGGAAGCCACATCGTTGTTGTCAACCGTAGTCGTTGCCTCAACGGGCATAAACTTGTTCACCTTACTTGTGGCAGTGATGCGAAGTTTCTGGCCCTTATTTACGTCCATGAGCACAATCTTCGGATACTGCAGACTGAAGTCATTAATCTGCACCTTCTTTGTTTCGTTGTAAACGCTAAAGGCTACGTTGATGAAATCCGTATAGCCATTAACGGTCTTGCCAGTCACGTCAGTATAGGTCAGATTCAGTGAAATCGTCGTTCCCGAGATATCCTCCAATATGAAAGTGGGGATATTTGCCACCAAGGAATCAAACTTCTGCGTCTGGGTAACATAACCCACCTTTGAAGCAGAAATCTCCGTTGGAGCCTGATGCACATCCAATTGCCATTTACCATCACGACCAGCCTGCGTGGTGTACGATTTAGTGTACTGGCCGTTGAAAACCTGGCTCACAGAGATGGCAGCACGTGAAAGAGGATCACCGTACTTGTTTTCTATCACCTCACCACTGATTGTCATCAATGGGATAGCCTTCAGCTGATAGCTTAGGTTGCATTCCTCGCTGACGGTATAGGTCAGGTCTTCGGGCAACTGATACTCCATAGCCAGGGCCTGAGGCAGGGTGATGCGATAGTTCAGTACAGTACTGTCGAGCTGAGCAGCCAGCTGATTGCCACGCGACAGGTAGGTGCCTTCGGCATCCATCCAAGTAATGGTCACCTGATCGGTCACGTCAGTTCCATCCGGAGTCTGTACCTGCAGGCTCACGGTGCGAGGCACCATCAGCGACTTAAAGGTGACTCTCACGTCCTTATCCAGGATCTGCACATTTGGAATGACACCCAGCACCTCGCCCTTGCTGTTCTTCAGGCTGACAGTATACTCAGTGTTGTTCATCAGGCTGTTGAACGTATAGGTCACACGATCAGTAATCACATAGCGATTGGTCTGTCCGCTTTGGTTGTTATACAGCTCAATGTACATACCTTTATATAAACTGGTATTGACATCATGGGGCAGATTCACCTCTAAGGACTTTACATCTGACAGCAGCGGCTGGATGTTAAGGTCTTTCCACACATTAGCCGATCTGTAGAGTGCCAAGGAAGCAGCGGGAACGTAAACCGTCAGATAGTTTGTGTCGATACCATAGAATGCATCACCCGGCACCGTAGGAGGTACTGCTGCCAGCAGCGACAACGACTGCAGAGAATCGCACTCATAGAATGCGCCATTGCCGATACTGCTGATAGAGGCCGGCAGTAGCAGTTCGTGAAGGGTCTGTACATAATTGAAAGCCCACGACGGGATGTCGGTCAAACCTGTGGTACGTGAGAGATCCACGTAGGTGCAATTCTTCATCTCGCGGGTGTTATACCAATCATTAGACTTAAGCTTACCAATGACGGTCAAAGAGTTAATCTTATCCAGTTCTCCACCGACGAGCTGCCAAATGGCATTGTAGAGTCCGTCAGAGAAGTCATCAATGATAGCTTCACCGTTAGCGAAGTAGTTACGTCCAGGGTTGCCTGGCGTAGAGGGATTGAACTCATAGACAGCCACCAGCTGGAAATCGGTCGTGGGAACAGTAAAGACGTAGAAGTTGTCTTTCGACACGGTCTCGCCGTTCATCCTCCACTCTACGAAGCGATAGCTGTTATTGTTAGGATTGGTCCATACATCAATCTGTTCACCTTCCACCACCTTCGAGCGATTACCCCAGTTGAAGTAACCAGCCTGACTGGGTTCGCATACCAGAGTCATCCAGTGCTTCGAAGCGGGAGACACAGGATTGTCAGGAACAGTAGGGTCGAAACGGTATACGGCGGTCAGTGTAGCATTGTAGCCCGGCATCTCGTAGTAGAAACTACGTTCCTTAGAGATGGACTTGCCGTTCTCCTCCCAGCGTTCAAACACAAAGCCGCTGTTTTTATTCCAAGTATTAAGCCACAACTTGGTGCCTTTCTCCAGCCACTGCTCCGTATTATAATCGAAATAGCCAGCCTGTTGAGGCGAAGACTGAAGTGTCAGTTTATAGCTTTCCTGCGCATAAAGCATCAGTTGGCTAATCCACAAGACACATATACATAGTAATCTATTCATAGTTCATGAGTTTACTAGTTCATGGGTATTCTGTTTACATCAAATGGTCGGAGACCGTGGTTATTTAACCACAGTCTTCTTACCATTATTAATATAGAGACCCTTATGAGGCTTCTGTACACGTACACCACGCAAATCGTAGTAAGCATCCTCTGACTCTGAGTTGTCAATGCTTCTGATACCTGTCACCTCGTCAGAATCGACACGTACCAGGAAGCGGCCATTGGCAATGCCGGCCTCTGCCTCGAAGGTGTAACCATCCTCAGTCATCAGCACCTCAGCACCTGTCAGACGGTCAATGAGGTAAACCTTCTCCTCTGCGCTGGTCTCCAGAATCAGGGTGTAAGTACCCTTCATGGCGAACTCGGCACCGAGTACCATCTCACCATTGCCGATAGGACGCTCGTTGATAGCATAGTGCTGTCCGTCCACGATGGTGTAGATCTGAGATACCTTAGTCATAGCCTCGAACTTAGCAGCATCCTTGTCGGACTCATAACCCAGTTCAGCCTGTTTGTTGATGACGATACGAGTGCGATCCAGAGTCTTATTGTCCTGCTGCAGCATCAGGTTGAATACGCTGCGTTTAGCAGTCATCTCGCTCTGACGGCTGTTGTTGAAGAACACCTCATTGTTCTTGTAACAGCTGTTCTGACGACCGGCAGCCAGGAACTCAATCGTAGCCTGGTCGGCAGGACGCTGGATGAAGAATGCCTCACCCGGAGCGAAGATATAGCTGTCATCGATTGGCGAGAATGCCTCGTAGTTCTGATTCTCCACATTCCATACGGTGAACGGAGCGGTGATATCCATTGCACGGCTGTTGAAGTAAGCAGCGAACGGATTGCCCACCAGGTTCCAAGAACGGTTGTGCGGGAACTCACTCACATACTCTGTCAGCTGCACCTCAGCATTGCCAGTACGGAAGATGTTGTTCTTGTTGCTGTTGTTCTGAGCCTTCAGTGTGAAGGTGATGTCATAACGGTCACCGTAGTTCTCGTCATAGTAGCTGGCAGCCTGCCAGATATAGCCGACACCTGCACGCAGGGTGCTGTCAGCAGTCATCTTCACCCAAGTGTTCTCCATATCACCGTCGGCACGACGCTTGCCGTCGTACTTGTAGATGACGTAAGGCACATCTCTGTCAGAGGTGATGTTAGACACCTTGGCATCGAACGGCATACTGACGAAGAACCACTGGTAGGCGTTCAGACGCAGTTTCGCAGAAACATTATCGGCACGCATCGGAGCGTCGTTGATCAATATTGTAGAGAAGCGCTGATCGTAACCCAAAGTTCTTGTCCTAAATGCCATGTATGGATCGTAGAACATCTCGAAGTTGTTCAGCGACAGGGTGTTGCTGCCCTCCACATAGAGTGCGGCATAGCTGTTGCTCCAGTCATCATTGTTGGTCTTCGTCAGCGTGATGCTGGGCTTCATGGCTGCCAATACCGAGTCGTTGGCATTGAGGGTAATGTCACTTGTGAGCACCATATTGTCGCCATAGTAGCTGCCGCCCACGATATTGAAATAGTTCCAATAGCTTGTGTTCTGATAGGTTTGAACAGAAATCACAGGAACCTCAAGCGTACACAGAGACTCGTTGCCGCGCATCAGCTGTCCGTATGTCGATGGTGGAACAACGGCCTTACAGGTAATCTTTGTAATCTGGTTGCTGTACCAGAAAGCACGGTCGCAATAGTTCAGCGTGCTGGGCAGAATGACCTCCTGCAGACCTGAACAGTAAGCGAAGCTACAATAGCCTAAGTATTCAACGCCCTCAGGAATCTCCACCTTCGTCAACGCATAGCAATATGCGAAAGCATAGTTGCCTATCGTCTTCAGTGTTGCGGGGAAGCTGATATTCTCCAGTACTGTGCAGTTCTGGAATGCATAGTCAGAGAGGGTCACCAAATTCTTCGGCAGAACCAGTGTCTTCAGGACATACATATCTGTCAGCAGCCAACCATTGATATTGGTCAGGTTGGTCTCCTCCAGATTGAGGGTTACCAGATTGTTTCTCATTTCTGAGAATACCGTCAGGTCTTCATCATTAATATTACCCGTAACAGTCAGACCTATGATGCTTGAATAGTCAGCCACCTGCTGTAAAATCAGCTCACGCAGTGTGCCTGCCTCTTCCACATTGATGGTCAGAGCCACCTTGTTCAGCTGGTTGATATAGTAAGATATCATCTCTGTAGCCTGCCAGATTCCTTCCTCATCCAATTCTTCGGCATTCCACTGAGCCAGAATATCGTTGTAATAAGCCTGAGCATCCTTCAGTATCTGAGGATCACGTACACCGTTATCCTCCAGCATTCCATGGAGCTGTTCCAGTCTTGTTGCCAAGTCTGCATAATTGTTAACGGATGCCTGAGCCCATTCAATCATCCAAGTCAACTCTTCAATGCCTTCCTGCAGTGTATTCACATCAGCAGCATTCTTGTAGTTCTCGATGGCATCGTTCAACTCTGTGCGAACCCAGTTCGTCATCTTAGACTCCATGAGGCCATTAAGCGTAGAGATCAGTTCTGTCAGCTGAGCCTGCAGAGCCTCGATTCTTCCGGCATCGGAAACAGTCACGATGGCTTTTGCATCAGCGAATTCATAGCCTGTATTATCTGTCGTCGTAAATTTGACACCCGTCAACTTAATTTCATAGGTTCCAGGCTGCAAATTATCATCTGCCTTCAACTTAACGGAGAACAAGGCACCTGAGTTTTCTTTAAATGCATTAGCTTTCAATGACACACATACCAAGCCAAGAATATTATCATCAGCCCTATAACTGTCAGTGACATCATGATTCTTGTGCATTCGTCCTGTCTTCTCAAACTCAAGTTCATCATCTTCATTATATACTGGAGTAATACCCTGTGGAAGGACAATCTCCATCTGGAATGCCTTGAATGTGAGAGTATTCACCAATTCTATTGGGAGTTCGAACTCATCGCCTGCAGAAATCTCTGCCGACTGTATTGTCACATAGTTTTCACCAACAACATTCTCCTCGTATACGGCCTGATAGACAACATTGTAAGCAGGCATCATACCGGTAAATACAGGATTCCAGCCCTTGAAGGTATAGCCTTCCTTCTCAGGAGCGACAGGAGCAGTCAGTTTCTCGCCTGCCTCAAGTTCACCTGATGCAATGACTATACTGTCACAAACGAACTGATAGATATATTTCTCTACAACAGGTGCAGAGCCAGAAACAACAACTGTAGCGGCAGCATCAGCGAATGCATAGCCCTTATTGTCAATCGAAGTAAATTTAACGCCTGTCAACTTCACGTTGTATGTACCCAACGTCATAGCGACACTTGATTTCAAAGCAACAGAGAACAGGGTTCCACTATTCTTATAGAAAGTACTACCAGACATTGAGGTGCAAACCAACTTCAACGTATGAGTAGACTCCACATAATTGGCAACGATAGAATGATCCGTATCTCCCATTCTTTCTGCATCCTTAATAATCTCATATTCACCATTGCCGTTCACATAAGGCATCACACCTTCGGGCAGTACAATGTCCATCTGGAATGCCTTATAAGTCCGCTCATTATCAAGACCCACCGCAAGAGTAAACGCATCACCTGCAGAAATGTCTACAGACTGGATAGACACAAATTCCTCACTAACGGCATCCTTCTCAAATACCGCCTGATAGACAACATTATTTGCAGGCATCATTCCCGTAAACGCAGGATCCCAGCCCTTGAAGGTATAGCCTTCCTTCTCAGCAACAGGAGCAGTCAATTTCTCACCTGCCTCAGATTCACCAGACGCAAGAACGATGCCATCAGAAACGAACTGATATGTATATTTCTCAACAACAGGTGGAACAGAGCCTGAAACGGTAATTGCAGAAGTAGCGTCAGCGAATGCATAACCCGTATTTTCTACAGAAGTAAACTTAACACCAGTTAACTTCACCTCGTAAGTACCTGACTTCACATTACTACTTGCCTTTAAAGTGACATAGAACAGATTTCCACTATTCTTATAGAAAGCATCGCTACTCATTGAAGTGCATACCAACTTCAAAGTGCGAGTGGATTCCATGTAATTAGCCACGATATTGTGATCCGTACCTCCCATTCTTTCGGCATCCTTGGTAATCTCAAACTTACCGTCTACATTCACCACAGGCGTAATGCCCTCTGGCAAAACGATGTCCATCTGGAATGCCTTATAAGTACGCTCATTATCAAGACCTACTGCAAGAGCAAAGATATCGCCTGCAGATACTTCTGCCGACTGGATTGACACAAATTCCTGACCAATAATCTGCTTCTCAAACACTGCCTGATATACAACATTGTTTGCCGGCATCGTGCCTGTAAACTCAGGATTCCAGCCCTTGAAGATATAACCATCCTTCTCTACAGTGGGAGCTGTCAGTGTTTCGCCCTCTGTAAGCTCGCCAGACGCAAGGACGATACCATCAGAAACAAACTGATAGGTGTATTTCTCAACAACAGGAGGAACAGAACCGCCTGAAACAGTAAATGTTGCTGTAGCATCAGAGAGATCACGTCCACTATTATCGGTCGTAGTGAATTTTACACCCGTCAATTTAATCTCATAAGTTCCTGACTTCAAACTCGCATCTGCCTTCAACCTAACAGAGAACAATTCGCCCTCATTTCCTTTAATTGGATTAGCTTTCAACGACACGCATACCAAGCCAAGAATATTTTCTCCTGCTCTGTATTCATCTGTAAAACTATGGTTCTTATGCATTCTGCTTGTCGGTTCAAGCATAAGTTCTCCATCTTCATATACTGGAGTAATTCCCTGAGGTAGAACAATCTCCATCTGGAAGGCCTTGTACTCCAAACTATTCACCAATTCTACAGGCAGAGTAAACTCATCGCCTGCGTTTATATCTGCCAACTGAATTGACACAAAATCCTCGACTACAACAATCTTTTCAAATACTGCCTGATAGATAACATCGCTTGCCGGCATCCTACCTGTAAACTCAGGATCCCAGCCCTTGAAGGTATAACCTTCCTTCTCAGCAACAGGAGCTGTCAGTGTTTCGCCCTCTGTAAGCTCGCCAGACGCAAGGACGATACCATCAGAAACAAACTGATAGGTGTATTTCTCAACAACAGGAGGAACAGAACCACCTGAAACAGTAAATGTTGCAGTGGCATCAGCTAATTCAAAGCCATTATTAGCTACTGTAGTGAATTTGACACCAGTCAACTTGATTTCATAAGTACCAGGCTGCAAATCGTCAGCTGCCTTCAATTTAACAGAGAACAATTCGCCCTCATTTCCTTTAATTGGATTAGCTTTCAACGACACGCATACCAAGCCAAGAATATTTTCTCCTGCTCTGTATTCATCTGTAAAGCCATGATTCTTATGCATTCTACTTGTCGGTTCAAGTACCAGTTCTTCATCTTCATAAACAGGAGTAATACCTTGAGGAAGAACAATCTCCATCTGGAAGGCCTTGTACGCAGAATCATTCACCAAGCTGATTGGCAGATCAAACTCCTCGCCCGCAGTTATTTCTGCCGACTGAATTGAGAGATGATCTTCAGCCTTTACCTGAACGCCCAATAGGACTAACAGGATGGTTAATAGTAACCGAAACTCTTTCTTTCTCATACTCATTAGATATTAGTTTATATTAATTTTTGTTTATTTTAGGACATAGTAACCTACAATGCGGCAAAGATACGAATAATCCTTCAAACAACCAATTTTTTTTTAAACTTTCTTTCTCAAATCAACCAAATTTATTCTAATACATAACAATACGTGTAAACAAAACACCATTATAAAACCCCATGAATGTCTCATGGGGCTTAGAAGATTTCCTTATTAGCAGAAGGAAAGATGAGAAATAAAGAAACTAATTCTCAAATTCTTGACAAAAAAAAGGAAAACTAAATCAAATCATTAGCTAACTGCTGAAGTTTATCAATATCCACGTTGAGTGTAGCAGCTATCTGCTCAATTGTCATGCCGTTGCCTGTCAGAAGACTGACCGTCCCCTTCAAAATATTATCCTTCTCGGTCAATTGAGCATCCTTCTCGGTCAATTGAGCGTTTCTTTCAGCCAGCTGGGCATTCTTCTCGGTCAATTGAGCATCCTTCTCGGTCAGTTGAGCGTTTCTTTCAGCCAGCTGGGTATTCTTCTCGGTCAATTGAGCATTCTTCTCGGTCAATTGAGCATCCTTCTCGGTCAATTGAGCATCCTTCTCGGTCAATTGAGCATTCTTCTCGGTCAATTGAGCATCCTTCTCGGTCAATTGAGCATCCTTCTCGGTCAATTGAGCATCCTTCTCGGTCAGTTGAGCGTTTCTTTCAGCCAGCTGGGCATTCTTTTCGGCCAATTCCATGTCTTTCTGCATGATTTCAGTGTCACGTTTCTCGATAATGGAGTAGTATTCATCCTCTACGTTCATATCCTGACGCACTGATGCATTAGAAGCCGCCATGAGCAGGCGGTGAATGATATGCTGCATATCATCATCACCAGTGTAGAGAGCCTCATTGATGTTGAGCACCTGCTGACTGTCCTGATCCTGAAGCGTCTGGTCAAAGATGCTCAACACCTTGTCAAGTCGGTTGTTTATCTGACCATGCAAACGAGGTATCTGCACGATGATGCTGTCGTGGGTCAAGCTGTCGACGAAGGCATTAGGAATTCCTTTCGTCACCAAACGGCCATTGTAGTCGTAACTCTGATGGTGTACATAGAGCACGGGTTCCTCGATATCGCCCACCTTATGCCCCAGCAGGTAGACTGCCACTGTAGGCAGTGCATGACGGTCGTAGCTGTCGGCCACGATGTTCTTGGGGTTTTGATACTGTACACCCAGATACTGGCGGAAGCGCAGCGTCTCTGTCTCGAGCCACGTCTTCTGTAACTCAATAAGAATAAGCTTCTCGGTGCCGTCATTCTCACGAATGGTGGCACCAAAGTCAATACGGAACACCGAAAGGGTGTCACGCTGTTGGTTACTATATTCATGCGGACGCACCTCAATCCTCACAATATCCTTTTTCAGCAGGGCAGAAAGGATGGTTCGTGCTATGCGTTCGTCCTCCATGAGGTACTTGAACACGATGTCGTAGATGGGATTAGCTATTGTCATTTTGTTATCTGGGAATATGATATGACCGTGCAAATGTACGGATATTTTTTGAAACTGCAAAACAAGTCAGGGAAAAAGAAAAAAAATACCTGCCGATTATTTGAACCGACAGGTATTTCTTATGTATTATTCTGGAAGGAGATTACTTCACTACCACCTTCTTACCATCCTGGATGAACACGCCACGGGAAACCTTCGATACTTGTCTGCCCTGAAGGTTGTAAACCTTACCGTTGGCAGCATTCATACGAATGTTCTTGATGCCAGTCACATCACGTGTAGCAACCTTTGAGCGGAGCACCGCAATAGCCTTAATCTCAGTAGCGTTCGCAGGTACTTCAAATGGCTCGCTGTAGAGCTGAGAAGCCTCCGCAGGATCTGTTCCGTCAGTGGTGTAGTAGATCTGAGCATCCTTCTGGTGGCAGCTCAACACAATCTTACCGTCCTTATCCACGTCGATGAATGGAGCATCAACCTGCTGCAGAGTGCTCACCTCAACTTCTACACGGACAGTGTCGTGTACCTCTACATAGACAGTGTCAACGACAACCAGTGCATAGATAGCCTCATAGGTCACGTCACGGGCAGGAACAGTTGCATCTGCATCCAATGCCGGAGCCCACTTCATGAAGCGCATTCCTTCGATTTCAGGAGTTTCAGGAGCAACGATTGCTGCGCCATATTCCATCTGGCTCTTTGTTTCCTTACCATCAATGATGAAGGTAACCCAATACTTGTTAATTTCAAACACGGCCTTCACCTCCAGATCATTTGCAGGCATTACTTTAGGAATCACAGGATCCCAACCGGTGAAAGTATAACCTTCCTTAGTAGGATTAGCAGGAACCCTAAGGGTATCTCCATAGAGGACAGAATCCGTGCTCACAGCAACGCCATCAATAGTAACAGCAAACTTATAAGAGTTACGCTTCCACTGAGCAGTGAAAGTCATGCTATCAGCAGGAACAGTTGCTGGAACTGGATCCCAGCCAATGAAGGTATGACCTAACTTAGCAGGCACAGGAGCCTCGATTGCAGTACCGTAGTCCAGATTCTTCACAACATCATTCTCACCATTACCCAAAACGAAGGTCATCGTGTACTGATTCACAGTCCACTGGGCTTCATATGTCACATTTTCAGCAGGCATCGTTCCTGCAAACTCAGGAGTCCAACCGTTGAAGGTATAGCCAATCTTCTCTGCAACAGGAGCTGCCAACGAGTCGCCTTCTGCAAGCTCGCCAGAAGAAAGAACATTACCATCAGAAACGAACTGATAGGTGAATTTCTCAACAACAGGAGCAGGAATGGTAAATGTTGCCGTGGCATCAGCGAATGCGAAGCCATTATTAGCTACAGTAGTGAATTTGACACCTGTCAACTTGATTTCATAAGTTCCAGGTTGCAAATCGTCAGCTGCCTTCAGCTTAACAGAGAACAATTCGCCCTCATTTCCCTTAAAGTCATTAGCTTTCAACGACACGCATACCAAGCCAAGAATATTTTCTCCTGCTCTGTATTCATCTGTAAAACTATGGTTCTTATGCATTCTGCTTGTCGGTTCAATCACAAGCTCGTCATCCTCATAAACAGGAGTAATACCCTGTGGAAGGACAATCTCCATCTGGAAGGCTTTGTACGTAGAATCATTCACCAAGCTGATTGGCAAATCAAACTCCGCACCAGCAGCAATTTCTGCCGACTGGATTGACACGTGGTTTTCACCGACAGAAATCTGTTCAAACACTGCCTGATAAACTATATTATTTGATGGCATCGTGCCTGTAAACTCAGGATCCCAGCCCTTGAAGGTATAGCCTTCCTTCTCAGCAACAGGAGCTGTCAATGTTTCGCCTGCAGCAAGTTCACCAGAAGAAAGAACAACACCATCGGAAACGAACTGATAAGTGTATTTCTCAACAACTGGAGGTACAGAACCTGGGATAGTAAATGTTGCAGTGGCATCAGCGAATGCAAAACCATTATTAGCTACTGTAGTGAATTTGACACCTGTCAACTTGATTTCATAAGTTCCAGGTTGCAAATCGTCAGCTGCCTTCAATTTAACAGAGAACAATTCGCCCTCATTTCCTTTAATTGGATTAGCTTTCAACGACACGCATACCAAGCCTAGAATATTTTCTCCTGCTCTGTATTCATCCGTAAAGCCATGATTCTTATGCATTCTGCTTGTCGGTTCAATCACAAGCTCGTCATCCTCATAAACAGGAGTAATACCCTGTGGAAGGACAATCTCCATCTGGAAGGCTTTGTACGTAGAATCATTCACCAAGCTGATTGGCAAATCAAACTCCGCACCAGCAGCAATTTCTGCCGACTGGATTGACACGTGGTTTTCACCGACAGAAATCTGTTCAAACACTGCCTGATAAACTATATTATTTGATGGCATCGTGCCTGTAAACTCAGGATCCCAGCCCTTGAAGGTATAGCCTTCCTTCTCAGCAACAGGAGCTGTCAATGTTTCGCCTGCAGCAAGTTCACCAGAAGAAAGAACAACACCATCGGAAACGAACTGATAGGTGTATTTCTCTGCAACTATTTTTTCAAATACAGCCTGGTAGACAACATTATTTGCAGGCATCTTGCCCGTAAACTCAGGATTCCAGCCCTTGAAGGTATAACCTTCCTTCTCTACAGTGGGAGCTGTCAGTGTTTCGCCTGCAGCAAGTTCACCAGAAGAAAGAACAACACCATCGGAAACGAACTGATAAGTGTATTTCTCAACAACTGGAGGGACAGAGCCTGGAATAGTAAATGTTGCAGTGGCATCAGCTAATTCAAAGCCATTATTAGCTACTGTAGTGAATTTGATACCAGTCAACTTGATTTCATAAGTACCAGGCTGCAAATCGTCAGCTGCCTTCAATTTAACAGAGAACAATTCGCCCTCATTTCCTTTAATTGGATTAGCTTTCAACGACACGCATACCAAGCCTAGAATATTTTCTCCTGCTCTGTATTCCTCTGTAAAGCCATGATTCTTATGCATTCTGCTTGTCGGTTCAATCGCAAGCTCGTCATCTTCATATACTGGAGTAATACCTTGAGGAAGAACAATCTCCATCTGGAAGGCCTTGTACGTAGAATCATTCACCAAGCTGATTGGTAGATCAAACTCCTCGCCCGCAGTTATTTCTGCCGACTGGATTGACACTTTGTCAGTGCTTACTTCAGCCTTAGCCTGCATTCCACAAAGTGTGAGGAGTGCGACTAATACGGTTAAAAATTTGTTTAGTTTCATAATTTATGATTTTAGTTATTTAGCAATGTATTTCTTGTCCTTCATGATGTAGAGGCCCTTCATACCATTTGCACGACGGCCCTGCAGGTCGAACACCTTAGTAGAGGTCTGAGATGGGATAATAGAGATCTGGGCAATTCCCGTAGGCTGTGCAAACGCACTGATAGGACTCATTTCATGCTTCTCTACATCTGGTGTAACGAACATGATGTCATCAATACTAATCACAGAAGCTGCCTCCAGACTGTTGTTCTCCAAAACCAATTGAATCACGTCGCCAGAAACGTCCTTAATGGCATCGTTCTCTAACGACCAGCAGATGATGCGATAACTACCGTCATCCAACTTTTGGAATTCCATCTGGTGGCTCTTGGCAGCACGTTCTGTCAAAACAGCACTCTTCAGAGAAATGCCCTCTGGAACAACGACATCCATCTGGAAGGCAGTATATGCTGTGGGGTTGTTCAATGCCAGAGGAACACATACAGTCTCACCAAAATCCAGATTCACATACTGAGGCATACTCAGCACACCGCAAGCGGATGTTTCGGACTCAGCATTACGGGCCAAGGTAATCTTACCCAGAATCTTGTCGATTACCATCACCACGTCGGTCACGTCAATAGAACCGTCACTGTTCACGTCAGCCAGCGAAGCATCGAAGTTCGCAGGGTTCTTCATCAGAATCTGATCGATAATCAGCACAGCATCGGTCACGTCAACATTTTTGTCGTGGTTCACGTCACCCATAGCGAACTTTTCTCCGCTACCGGAATAGTTGTCAATCACTTCATCGCCACCATAGGCAGAAAGTAACTCACTGGCAAATGCATCCAATACCTGAGATGCACTGTCGAACTTCTGTCCACCGGCTAAAACGAGTGCCGAAACAAAAGCCAATGCCACAAAAAGTAAATGTCTCTTTTTCATAGGCAAAAAAAAGTTTTATAGTTATTTGTTTAATTGATAGATTGTTTAATTATTTAGTAATGTGCAAATGTATGATTTTTTTTCAAAATAAAAGCCTGCAATACAAAAAAAATCAAAAATGCTAACATTTCTTAACAAAACAAGACGTAATGCCATTGTGAATGAGTGGCAATGCTGGCTATCCTCAAAGCCATATACAAGAACATCAAAGCGGCAATCGCATACCTCTTCCAACCGTCCATCATCCTTAAGATAGCTGGCCATAGCAACCAATACGCAAACACGAACATATTGCCAAAACGCGTGGCAAGAAGGGCATAGCCGCTGAGAAGGGAGTAAAACAGAAAATAAGCCACGAAAGCATTGACGACAACCCTCTGCAGAGGAGTCTTTGCTAGACTATCGTAGTAATAGCAAACGGCAAAGGCCGTGAGCAGACGCTCCATCAGTCCCGTGGTGAATCCCAGAGGGTGATGACCAGGGACTATAACATACTGTGCGAAGTGCTGCAAGGACTCCAAACCGAGGGTATCGGCCAAGGGAGGGATGAAGTCCAGGAACGGCAGATGGAACGGGAAGGCAATGGCTGCCACTGCCAGCACAATCCACAGCACCGTGGGCGGGATGCGCCTATGAAGGAAGAAATAGCAGGGCAAATATAGCAGGGATGAATAGTGGAAGAGAACGCCGACAGCGTTGATCAGGAAAAACGGCAACGGCTTCCTATCGCGCAGAAACACCAGAGAATTGACAAACAGCATCAGAGCTACGGTACTTCTGAGGAAATTGATCTCGCTGGCCACGCCTCCCGTTGCTATGAATATACAAAGTATCAGGGGAACATTCTCCTTCATCTGAATGCAGAAACGCACTAACAGCGTATTGACCAGACAGGCATAGACAAGCAGGAAGAATGTAAATGATAAGCCTAATACCTTAAATAAAGAGGTGAACAAACAAAAGCCCACCTCAAACGTCAGCAACTTGCTTAACGAAAGAGGTGGCATATCGTAGTACGACTGGTACACGTCATAGTCATCGCCCACCCTACCGTGCAGGCCGAAGAAAGCAATGAGCAAGACCAGACAAACAATGATGACCAGCATCTTTCGTTTCTCATTCGGCTGCTGATAGGGATATATCAGCACGGCCAGCAGAGCAAACAGTGCCATGTAAGGCGAAAGGAAACTGGTCATCATTTCTTTTTCTATTTTATCAAGAATTAGAGAGATTTGTCGAAGACCCACGAGGCACGCAGTAATTGGAGAATTTTTCTTTCTAGAATTACCATGAGATTTGTCGAAGACCCACGAGAGCTCGCAGTAATGGACATGAATTTTCCATAAATAATTATATGAGAAATCATATGGGTAATTAATGATAATTATATGTTCAAAACCAAAATTCTCTAACTTTCTAATTCGTGATAAAAACTAATACGTGATAAACAATTACTTCACAACGACCTTGAGCTAAAGCTCGAGCTCGTTCACGCTCGATAAAGCATGAGCGAGCTCTGCTTTATTCTCACTTAATCACGACCTTACGTCCATTCTCAATAAAGAGTCCCTTCGAGCTCTTCTCAACCTTGCGACCCTGCAAGTCGTAAACAATTGAGAATTGAGAATTGAGAGTTGAGAGTTGTGCAATGCTGGTCGTTCCATTCAGGAGCAACTCGTGACGCTCGCCGCCTACGGTGACGAACATAGCGCGGTCTACATTCACTGTGGCATCACCCTGACCTCTCAGGTTAAGACGGATCACCTCATCCCATGCACCAGGCAGAGCCTCGTTGTCCATCGAGAACACCACTATGCGGCAGCGACCATCACTCAGCATATTGTATGCCAGCTTGTGGCTGTCCTTGGCCATCTCGGTCAACTCAACACCCTCAAGCACGTAGCCGGCAGGTATCGTCAGATCCATCTGGAAGGCAGTGTAAGCCGACAGGTCTTTCTGAGAAGCCTCAACGCCGCGAGCCAAAGTGATCTTACCCAGAATAGCGTCAATCACCATCACCACATCGGTCACGTCGATAGAACCGTCATTGTTCACATCAGCCAGCGAAGCATCGAAGTTAGCCGGGTGCTTCACCAGAATCTCATCGATAATCAACACGGCATCGGTCACGTCGATAGCATCGTCGTGGTTCACGTCACCCATCTTGCCACCAACCTTCACGTAGAAAATCTTGTCGTTGCAGGTCAGGGTCTGCTTGTCAGCATTGGTCATCTTCACATTCTTCAACAGGACGGGATAGTCGCCATTAGTAAGCCATGAAGCAATTTCGATACCCATATTAACCAGCACACCGTCAGCACCGCTGACAATCTTATTTTGCAGGCTGGTACCAATCACGCGGATGCTTCCGTCCTCAAGTATATTCGAACTGAGTGAATGATTCTTTGTACGGCTGGTAGTTGTGATATCTTCTTCATTATCCGTATTCAATGCCAGCGTCATGCCATCAGGCAACACCACGTCGAACTGGAAGCCAACAATCTGGTCCTCGTTCTTCAGGCTGATAGGCAGTGTGTTCACCTTGGTCTTCGAGAAGCTAAGACCTTCGGCGATGTACAGTTCATTCGCACTTTCAACCTCACCAGACATTGGACCGTCCCAACCAGAGTTGTCACCCTTAGAGGTCATTGTCAGCGTCCAGCCGCCAACCGAGAACCAGCTTCCTGCGAAGATCTTCTCCGTTCCGAGTGCCTCGCTACCGCAAGCAGCACCAATAATCAGTTGGTGATTGTTCACAACAACATTTGCAATCTCCATGTACTTCCAGCCACGGCCTTCACCATTGTTAGCAAAGTAAATCTGCTCCTGCTGCTCCGTGTAATAGCCAGTGTTAACTGCCTCAACAGCCTCTTCCCATAAGGGTCCCCACTTGTCGGAAGCTACCATGAGCATATCTTCACCTGTTTCTTCATTTATAGTCCAATGATAGCTCATAGGAATTTCAACGAAGGTATTATTTGCAAAGATGTAAGCACCCTCTGCCGGCGTACGAACGTATGCACCTACGGTGTAAGTACCATTGGGCAGGCCGGTAACTAACTGTGAAGCTACATAGCCATTCAGACCACTGCCATTGTAAGAGTCGATGTAACGGGTACCAGAACCGTCGAACCACTGACCGCCGGTCGTGTTGGTATTACCATTACCCTTATCGAATTGCCAACCAGTCTCTGCCTCCAGATTCGGGTTCTGGATGAAAGCCGTATAGTCGGTAGCATCCTTGTCGTTGTCCCAAGCAGTCTGCTTGTTCACGTTGAACATCGCAGTCTTCAGCTCCGATACATACGTTTCAATCACATACAAGGGCTGAATCTCTGACATCATCAAAGCCTTCTGAGCCGTCATCACTTCATTCAGTCCCTTCATTGCGGCTTCTGAAGCTTCCCAACTCAGGTCGGCGGCCTGCCTATATACAGGAACATAGACATTGATATAATCTCTCAACTGATCGACTATATAACCGAAATCATAATAATGTGCTTCCTCACCATTGAGCCAGTTGATAGTATAGTTGTAAGCGTAAGCCGCAATTTCATTGGCAGCATCATAATTTCCCCAAGTTACATTATACTCAACATCGGTGATGAACGAAATGTTTCCATCCTCTGGGAAATAGGAGTAATAAGCAGCCTCACTCGTCTGAGCCTCAGCAAGAGCTTTGTTGAGGGTCTCGATGGCATTGCTTCTCTCCTCAAGTGTCATGGCATTTTCGCACATAGCGATTGTTTCTGTCAGCTGTTTCTTATCGCCCTTGAAGTGCATATCCTCAACGTATGCCTTTGCCTCAGCCATCTTCTCGTTGTACCCACCTGACAGGGCTGCATCTATCTCCTCCTGAGAAGCCTTGCCTACGAAGTTGAGCTTGAAGTTGGTAGCGCAGAACCAACCGGCAGAAGCACTGCCTGTACCAGTACCCTCAGCACCGATGGTCAGCTTGCCGTTAACAACAAGCACCTTCTCCTCACCAGTCATGCTGATGGTCTCCCAGTTGTTTTCATCCCAACCCTCAACTGTAAGTGTCTGGGCCGACTGCTTTC
>Ga0247610_10000706_pt1 | contig 45402 bp, 73 predicted proteins | sample 174DNAGHGhighgp2_FD_193483 | JGI IMG/M metagenome (GOLD analysis project Ga0247610, IMG submission 193483) | Sheep rumen microbial communities from Palmerston North, Manawatu-Wanganui, New Zealand - 1742 DNA GHGhigh gp2 | ecosystem: Host-associated > Mammals > Digestive system > Stomach > Rumen...
CTTCATACATATAAAATACTTTGTATTGTTTTAATTGTTCCATGTCTTTTTGGATCCTCCTTTCTTTTTTATTCTCCTTTTTTTGAATCTTCTTCTTCTTCTCTTTGTTGCTATAATAAGTATACTACAAATTAATATATTTGTCAAGTATTTATATTAAAATATATCTATATATTTATACATATATTTATATATATATTAATATAATTATTTTTGTACCTTTCTTTTTTTTGAATCTTTTTCCTATCAATAATATTATTATTACTCTTATATTTGTATATATATAATAGTATGTATATCTATTCTACATATATTATTATTATTTTTATTTTATCTTATGCCAATCTGAAACAGTTTTTTTGCGTTTTTTTTGCCTTACTCGATCCTTTTTTTATGATATAATTATAAAATTATTTTGTTTTACGCTCAAAAATATACAATAGTGAGCGTTAAAAAAACATGTTGATCTATACCCTATCCACCATTTAAAAATCACTAGCCCCCTTAAATTACCCACTCAAATAACCCCAACAAAAAATAAAACTTGTCTAAAATTTCAGATATGATAAAATTGAAAAAAAGGAGAAAAAAGAGATGAAAAAATTTAAGATATATTTTTGGAAGAGGACACCGATAAAACTATTTAGGGAGATAAAGAGAGAGAATAGAGAAAGAATAAGGGATTATATGAATGTATATGTATGTAAAGATTATAAAGAGATGTATGAATTAAGTGAGAAACTAGAGGGTAAGAAGATAGAGAGAGATTACGGGGCAAGGACGATGAATTATATAAAGAAGTGGTTAGACTACGAGAGTGGGGAATATGTAAAGACAAGTCCATGTTGTGGGTATATATTATTTTGTGAAGAGAATTTAACATATGAAACTGTAGCACATGAGAGTAGTCATGCAGTAATAGGGTATTTTGGTAGGCAGTTAAGGAAGTATGCAGATCAAGTCATACAAAAAGTTCCATTTGAAGAAGAATGGACAGAATCAAAAGAGGCAGATTTAATAGAGGAATTGTATTGTTATATGTGTGGGGGGATTGTCAATCAAATAATAGAGTTATTGACAGCATAACCAAGGTATGCTAAAATATAAATAGAAATAAAGAGAGGAGATTTAGAAAAATGGAATTATGGATAAGAAGTCAAGATAAAGAATCAATAGCAAGAATAACAGGGGTATTAATAGAAGAAAAAGAGATAAGAGGATTTACAGAAACAACAAGTTATTACAAATTAGGAGAATATGCAACAAAAGAAAGAGCATTAGAAGTATTAGACGAGATACAAGGAATATTAAATCCAATGTTAATATTTAAAAATGCAGAATTAGATGAGGAAACATTAAAGGATATAAGAGATGAGGGTGTATGTTTTGTATCGGATGATGCAAAGTTAGAACAATTATCAACATATGTCTATGAAATGCCAAAAGAATAAACATATATATTGACAAAAGTTGGTAAGGTATGTTATATTTTAGATACCTGTAGAACAGGTAGAAATAAAAAAACTCTAGGCAATCAATCAATCCTTGTTGGTTGCTTGAAGTAGATATATAAAAGTTATCTAGCACAAGGTTTAGGTTTGATAATTGCAAAGTCAACCACTAGGAAGTCTAATCAACATAGTATTTAGAGTGATTAACTAAATACCAGCCTTTATATCTATTTCAAGGAACTAATAAGTTCCAATACAACACTTCCTTTTAAGGTTGTTGTAACTGCCGATTATCTTGCTATCTTTTATAGGTAGCATAGAGTAGATATATTACCTGTGTTGCATATTAAAGTTATTGAAATATGAAACCTATTGCAATAGTTATATCTATTCTATGGTGCTTATAAGAGTACCAAATATACTGTAAACACCTAAATAGGAGTGGTATATTAAGCATAGCATATTGAAAATGGTAAAAACTGCGAGATGGAAAGCCACCCATCTACCGTATTGTTGTTCAGTGGTGTTTAGAATATTGAGAGGGCAACGAGTAAAGCAGTTGTTATATGCTATTTCATACACTTCGTAATTCGAAAGAAGTAATGTGGTGTATGCGGGGTACGTTGTATAGCGTACGAGTGTGGAGATATATGTAGATGATTATATCAATTCCGAGTAATAGTAGGTTGGGATTACTTGGTTAAACAAGACCTAATAATTATATAGGTAGTTTGAGCCAAAAGGAAAATATTCAAGAACTTTATCAACTCTTGATACTCCTAGAAATAGGAAGAATTAACCGAAGTGGCACTAAACTTGCTAGGACTACCTATGCAAGAAGTAATTATGGGCAACACTATTTTTTGTAAATAGTGTACTATTAATATATGCACTTTGTTGTTCATTCAAGGCATTACCTCCAATAATTGTAATACCGACGCATATATTGGTAGTACAGTGTTTATAAAAAACTACTGACATGTTATAAACATTTTCCTACATTTCCCACACACAGGGAGGACACCTAGAAATAGGTGTTTTTTTATATTGATTTGACAAAAAAGCAAGGATATGTTATACTTAAAATGTACTCGAAAGGGTATATATTAAGATTTTTTTTGAATCTGAATCTTTTTATTCTTTTTATTCTTTTTACGGAAGAGGGCTTAATGCTCTCTTTCTTTTTTTCTTTACAAAAATATAAAGATATGTTATTTTTAATATAGGAAGCAACTTGGTGTTTAGGGGTAAGAATAAAAAAGAGGAAAAAAAGAGTATGTATGTAAGAGAAGATATGCAATTTATAGGGATTAAAGATTTCTATATAAAAAGTGAATATGTTAAATTAATGTATCAATGTTTACCTTTACACGAGAAATGGGAATACAAATATTATGTATATGCAAGACCATTTTTAAAAGACTATTTTAAAGATATAATATGGGAATATTTAAACGAAGAACAAGGAAGTATATTTTACAAAGATAGAATAACCCTATACAATATATCTAGAAAGTCTAGGATATAAAGGAGGTTTTAATATGTCAAAAATTATGTCTATAGATCCGGGGAATATAGAAAGTGCATATTGTATTATCGATACAGAAACATATCAACCTATAAAATTTGGAAAAATAGAAAATGAAATGCTTTTATTTCAATTAGAAAGCGATAAATACGACTTATTAGTTATCGAGATGATAGCCTCGTACGGTCTTGCAGTTGGTAAAAGCGTATTCGATACTTGTGTATGGATAGGTAGATTTATACAAACAAGTCCAAAAGATTACGAATATATATATCGAAAAGAAGAAAAAATGAATTTATGCGGTTCTATGAAAGCAAAAGATAGCAATATTAGACAGGCTTTAATCGATAGGTTTGCTAAATTTGATTTTAAAAATGGTAAAGGTAAAAAAGATAATCAAGATTTCTTTTACGGTTTTTCCAAAGATGTATGGGCTGCATTTGCAGTAGGGTGTACTTATTTAGACAAACAAAAAGAGGAGCAAGAATAAACTTGCTCTTCAAGAGAATAATGAAATAAAAAAATTACTATGTATTACTTATATTGTAATACAATAGTATTATATCATTTCAAAACAATTTCTGTCAATTTATATATGTTTGGAGAGGAGTGTTATAGTGCAAGAAGAAAAATTTGAATTACAAACTCTTGAAAAGATGTTTGTTGAAAATAAAATAGATAATTTAGATATACTTATACAAGAAAAAATGAACGAGTTTAAAACTAATATGTCTAGATTAGAAATATCTGCAATCAAAATAAAAAAAGATAAAGATGGAAACGAAATAGAAGTTTTTGATAAGAATTATAAGAATCCTATTGTTTTAAACGAATATCTTTTAAAATCTATAAATCCTTACAAAAATGTAACCCCTGAATATACTGCAGAGAGTTTAAATGCAGTTTTTACTTTATATTGCGACATATTAGCACAAGTAAATGCTAAAATAGGCACTTTAGCACCTAGTATATCTAGTTTTTGTAAGTTTGCGGGTATAAGTACAACTACTTTTAAAGGGTATAAATCAAGTCCAGAAGTTGATTTAAGAAATTTAATCGATATAATCGAGGATTATTGCTACGATACTAATGTTGCTATGTCCCAAAACGGGTTTATTAGAGAAAGAACAACAGTATATCGTATGAAGTCTGAACAAGAAAAGATGGAAAAAGAACAACAAAAAGTTATTATTAATGCTAAATCAGTAAATATAGGGGAAGTTCAAGAAAAAATTAAAAGAATACAAGAATTGCAAAAATTTAATACTAAAAATAGGCTAATAGATGCAGATTTTACAGAAAAAGAGGTAAAAGATGAATAGTGCTAAAGAATTAATACAAACTATAGATTTATTGCTTAAAGAAATAGAAAAAAGTTATCAATACAACAAGAATCATATAAGGTTTGACACATTATTTTCTTTAATGTCAGATTGTGCTGCTTTAATGTCTAATTTAGACCTTGTAGATAGAAAAAATTGTAGTAAAATTGCAATTACAAGGTATATTCCTTTATTAAATTTAATTATTAAACTAGACAAAAACGAAGAAAGACTAGCAGATTACCACGATTATTTAAAAACTGCCTATACTTACGGTGCTAGAATTAGTTTCGAGCATTTTTTAATACGATACGAATGGGATAGCAACGACAAAGTATACGAAAAAAGAAACGAAATACTTAAAAGTTATGTATTTTATTTAAACTATATGTGTTATCATCCAGAATTTGAAACAATTGTGTGTAATTTACCATCAGGTTACGGTAAAACTCGTATTGAAAAGTTATACGAAGCATTTAGATTAGGTTTAGACCCTACAGGCACTTTTTTATCTATATGTTCTAACGATGGACTTGTAAAAGCAGCCTCTAGGTCAGTTATAGATATTATTAAAAGTGAAGAATATGCACTTATATTCCCACATTTAGATTACTCAAAAGATAAAAAAATGTTTACAAAAGAAACTGATGGAGAATGGAAATTAAAACAGTGTCATTTGAACAATACATATATTGCACAATCTAGAGAATCTAATGTTGTAGGTGTACGTGCTAGTTTATCTATACACATAGACGATATGTATGGAGATCCTGCAGAAGCACTTAATATGTCTTTAAATCGTAGACTTTGGGATAAATATATTACTGTTTGGGTAGAACGTTTTGTTAAAAATAAAACTGTTCAAAAGGTTGTAACAGGTACTTTGTGGAGTCCTTACGATTTACTTTCTCAAATTATAGATTCACTTAAAAAAGAACATACTTTTACTCCACATCCTAAATATAAATTTACACAAGTTAGTGAAGATGGTAAACATGTCATTATTCAAGTTCCTGCTCTTGATCCTAATACTGGAGAAAGCACTTGTCCCGAACTTGTAAGTACAAAAGAATTGCTTAAGAAAAAAGCAAAAATGTCTAATTATTTATGGCAATGTAACTTTCAACAAAATCCAATTCCTCCAGAGGGACTAGAATTTGATTGGAATAATTTAAAACAATATGATTTTGTGCCTATTAACGAAACAGGTTTTACAGAAGCAACTCTTGACCCTGCTAGAAGAGGACACGACTACGTATCTATGCCTATATTTCAAAAATATGGAGATGACTATGCTTTAGTCGATGTTTTATTTGAAAGAAATGCAATGTCAGAGTTGTACGATAAAATTGCAGATAAAATAATTGAAAATAATGTTGTAAAACTAGTAATAGAAAATAATACAGATACTTCTTTAAAGACTGTAATAGAAGATAGACTTGCAGAGAGATGCTATTATGCGTGTATTATTATTGAAAAATATAACACAATTAAAAAGGAATTAAGAATACAAGCACAACAAGGTGTAATAAAAAGACAAATATGGTTTCCTAACAAAGAAATGTATGGAATTACAACACCTATGGGTATGTTTATGGAACAATTAACTATGTTTTCATTTACAATGCCTAACAAATTTGATGATGCAATAGATAGTGTTGCAATGTTTTGCTCTGAAATTATACAAGGAAATGCAAAACCTCAAAAAGCACACGCCTTTAAAAGACCTTTTTAGGTACAATTTGACACAAAATTAAAAAAATAGTATATTTATACTAGTTAGATACAAAAATAGACACAGGAGGGGTATATTGATGGAATTATATGGTAGAAAAACAATTTACTCTACTGTTAAAGAAAAAGACTTAAATGAAAATACAATTAAACAAATTTTAACAGAAGCAATACCAATTCACATGCAAAATAAAGAACAAACTAAATATTTATACGATTATTATTTAGGTAAACAAGATATTTTAAATAGAATTAAGCATACAAGAGAAGAAATTAAAAATATAGCAGTAGAAAATTTAGCATATTCCTTTGTAAATTTTAAAAAAGGTTATAATTTTGGTAAACCTATTCAATATGTTCAAAATGGGGATATTGAAACAGAAGAAATTAGTAGATTAAATGACTTCTTTAGATTTGAAAATAAACATGCTAAAGATTTTATGCTTTCAGAAGATATTTATGTTTGTGGTAGAGGTTTTAGATATAATGCACCTGATATAAATGAATATAGTAAGGATTTAGATGAAGCACCTTTTACTTTAGCAAATATAGACAAAGATAAATGTGAAGTTATTTACTCTGATGATATTTTAAGAAAACAACTTTTATCTTTTACAGAAGATAGATATGAAGATACACCTATTGAAGTTACTACTTCTCAAGGTAAACAAATAGAAAGACAATATTATTATATTTACAATGTATATACTAAAGATGCTATGTATAAATACAAAGTAAAGGATACTGGGGATTTTCCTATAGGTGTAAGTCCTGATAATATAGAATTTCTAGAAAAAACAACTTTATATCCTCAATTCCACAGAATTGTTGAATATTATTTTAACAAATCAAGAATTTCTATAGTAGAAATAGGTAAAACCCTATTTGATGAAGTAAATAATCTTAATTCGTTAGATATGGATGATGTAGAACAATTTGTAAATGCAATAATGGTGTTTACAAATGCAGAAATAAATGAAAATGAAATTGAAGCAATAAAAAAATTAGGTGCAGTAAATATTGCATCTAGTGATAATAAACCTGCTAAAGTAGAAATATTAAATCAAGAAATTCAAGCAGAAAAAACTCAAGTTCTTTACGATAGACTTAAAAATGCACTTCATTCACTATTTGGTATTCCTCTAGCAAGTGATGCAGGTACTCCAGTAAGCGGAGATACAGGTAGTGCTAAAGAATCAGGTCAAGGTTGGACTATGGCTAACCAAAAATCTGTTGAAGATGAAATAATGTTTGAAATGTGTGATATGGAAGTTCTTAAAAACATATTACTTGTTTGTAAAGAAATTAAAGATTCAGGCATTACTGATTTAAGAGCAAGTGATATTAAAGAGAAATTTCAAAAGAATAAAAATGATAATATGCTTATTAAAACTCAAGCACTTATGAATTTAAAATCTGCTCAAGTTCATCCACAAATTGCAATGGCAGTTGTAGATTTATTTAGTGATAGTGAAAAAGCATATAATGAATCTAAAAATTTCTATGGGGATAACTTTTGGGATGATACAGAAAGTGAAAACCCAAATGAAACTAACAATACCCAAGAAATTACAAATAAAGTACAAGATGAATTGGAAAACCAAAACCAAAATAAATAGGTTTTCCTTATATCGAGGTAGGACTAGACTTTATCTATGGGCAGTGCATAGAGCCTCGACCTAAATATGCGCTTTATACTTGCGTTAAAGTATTAATATAAATTATCTCAAGTTGGCTCGGTAAAAGCCGTAAAAGATTACTGTAAGGAGGATATGAGATATGACAAGAGAAGAAGTGAAACAAATACTAGGAGAGGATGCTACTGATGTTCAAATAACTAACTTTTTGAATTATCATCATTCACAAGAAAAAACTAAAAATGATGAAATTAGTTCTTTACAATCTAAAATAGACGGTTTTAAAGACTATGACACTATCAAAAAAGAGTTAAATGACGTTAAGAAAGCAAATATGACTAATGAAGAATTACTTGCTGCTAAACAAAAAGAATTAGATGATGCTTTAGCAAAAACTAAAGAAGAAGAAGCAAAACTTCTAAAGAAGCAAAATTCCTTAGAGGCTAAATCTATTTTAATTGAAGCAGGAATTACTGATGAAGAACAATTAAAAGGTCTTTTAAATTCAATTTCTACTGACAATAAAGATTTAACAATTGCTAGTGCTAAAAACATTGCTGATTTAGTAAAAGCAACAAAAGATTCTACTGAAAAGAGTGTAAAAGAAAAACTTATGCACCAAGAACCAGATCCTAGTGCAAATGATGGGGGTAAAAAAGCCTCTGATGAAGTTATGACAAAAGAAAAATTTAATAAATTACTTTTAGAAAACTTTGAAAAGGCTAAAGAATGGAAAGATAAAAATTTAGAAGAATATCAAAGAATTATGAACAATTAAGGAGGAAAATAAATGAGTAAAGTTATAAGTAATAACTTAAGATTTCACTATGACGAAGAATTATTTAATAATCGTTGGGGTAGTGAACCAGATCCAACATCTTTAGTTTTATTAGAAAGTGGTGCAGTTGTTAATGACGCTTCAATTGCTAATATGATTTCAGGTGGTGGAAATTATTATACAGTTCCTTTCTATAAGGATTTAACTGGTAACGTACAAACTTATGATGGTGCTACTACTATTGTATCTGATGATACAGAAGATGGTGTACAATCAGGTTTCGTATATGGAGAAATGAAAGGATTTAAAGATACAGTATTCGTAAGAGATTTTACAGGTGCTGATCCAATGGGAAACATTGTAAGAAGAATAGCAAAATATTGGAATAAACAAAAACAAAATCGTTTACTTTCAGTATTACAAGGTATTTTTAATATAAGCGGAGATTCTGATTGGGATAAACACACAACTAATATCGCAACTGCAGGTGCAACTGCTAGTGATGCAAACCGTATGGGTTTAACTACATTAAGAGAAGCAACTGTTAAAGCATTAGGAGAAAATGCTGATGACTTTACAATTGCAATTATGCACTCAACTGTAGCATTAAGACTATCTAATTTACAAGTATTAGAATTTTTCAAATATAATGTAAATGGTATGGATTTAGATGTAAGAGTTGCTAGAAGTGGTAACTTATTAGTTCTAGTTTGGGATGGTGTTCCAGTTTCTACATCTGCAACAGCAACTGGAGAAAATGAATATACAACTTATATTCTAGGTACAGGGGCAATCTTAACTGCTGATGCACCAGTAGAAAGACCAAGTGATTTAGTATATGATGCTAAAACAAATGGTGGTCAAGAAGAATTAATTACTCGTATGAGAAAAACATATCATCCAAACGGATTCTCATTTGCAATGCAAAACATGCCAATTAGTCCATCTATAAGTGATGCTCAAACAGGTACTAACTGGTCTAGACAAATGAAAGCAGAAAATATCAAAATAGCAAGAGTTATAACTAACTAGTTTAGGGGGTATATGTTATGCAAACAACATACATAATAAAAGATAACAAAATTTATGAAGTTACAAGTGAAGATAAAGCAGTTAGAATAAATATAGTTGATGGAGTTGCTAAAAAAACAAAAGAAACTACTGATTTTGATCCTGCTAAAGACTTTGCTTATGCTTTCTTTGAAATAAGAGCAAAATATTCTTATTTGTTTGAACAACCACAAGAGGTTGAAGAAGAACAAGAAGAAATTGAACAACCACAAGAGGTTGAAGAAGAACAAGAAGAAATTGAACAACCTAAAGTTAAAGAAAACAAAAAAACTTTAGAAAAAAATAACTCTGATGAAGAATAGGAGGTAAAGTATGGAAGAAAATGTAACAAATGAAGAAATTGTTGAAGAAACTCCAACAAATGAAGAAAATCCACAATTAGATAAACTTAAACAAAGAATACCTTATGATGAAACAGTATTTGGTACACAAGAAAACTATGAAAATGTATTGTTAAATCTTCTTGAAGATACAAAAAACATTGCACTTGAAGTAATATATCCATTTCAAGATTTCTATGAATTAGAATTACCTAAAAAATATCAAAATTGGCAATTAAGAGCCTGTGTAGAATTATATAATTTAGGGGATAAAAATGGAATTATATCTTATTCAGAAAATGGTTTAAGTTGGACTAAAGATACTGGAAGTTTATCAAAAAATCTTATGGGGGCATTAACTCCACAAATAGGTGTTCCAAGAAGTGAGGATGAGGAAGATGTATAATATTTCTCAAACAAATATCTTTAAAAATTGGGATAAACATTGTTACATTGCTTCCTTACTACCACCAATTAAAGATGAGTTTGGTAATGAACTTAATGTTTATAACAAACCAATAAAATATAAATTTAACTATCAACCTGTAACAGATCAAAGAGAATTTGCTACTCTAGAAGCAGATGGTATAAATATAAATGGAGTGCAAAGAGCATTACTAGATTTATACTATTTAGATAAAATTAAAGTCTATGACAAAGTATATCTAAATGAAGCAACTCCAGAGGGAGAAACTTATGATGGAGAAAAAGCAAATTATAGAGTAGTTAAATTTATCCCACAAAATGTGAAAATATTAGTATATTTTGAAAGATTATTCTAATAAGGAGGTTAATATGAAAGTTAAAAATATAAAAACTGGTGTTGTTAAAGAAATAAAAAGTGAAACAGAAGTTGCTATGTATTTAGGAACTGGAGAGTGGAAACTTTTAGAAGAAAAAAAAGAATCTAAAACATTATCAACACCTAAAGAAGAAAAATAATGGAATATACAATTAAAGTAGATGGACTTGATGAAGTAATACAAATATTTAAGAAACTTGAAGATATAATATCTTCTGATGGATTAAAAGAATATATTGCAGAAAAGTCTATTGAAGAAATAAACAAAATTGCTAAAGAAAGATTAGCAAATTATAGTAATTATATTGAAAGTAATAAATATATAATAGGTAAAAATTACATAGAAATATATAATGATGTTCAGACAGAATATTCACACTATTCACTTATTATAGAATATGGTAGTGGGCTTAAAATGGATAGTTCTAAAGCAGAGCATTTTGGAGATACACCAGAATTTATATTAAGTAATTATGAATGGTGGTTAAATGGATTAGGTTTTAAAGTAACAGGTCAAGAACCTAAATATATTTATACAGATGCAGCAAAAGTTATAGAAAAAAATATTGCTATTTGGGGCATAGAATATATTGATAAGGAGTTGGAATAATATGATTAATTTTAATAAATTATTTTTAGAATATAAAACATATATAGAATCAAATTCTCAATATTCTCCAAAAGTAGTTAAAGATAACAATTATGGTAAATCCCAATTTCCAATAATAGATTTCTCTTATAATGATAGTGTAAATACTGATAATGCAACAATTGGAGGTATTGAGTATTATGATAGAGAATATTTTATTATAACAATCTATACAATAGATAATGGAGAGATTTCAAGAAATGTAATTGCAGATGAATTAAAACAATTAACTCAAAAGTTTATGGGTAGATATAAAGGTATGACTAGAACAAATTGTAAACCTATTCCAAATATGGATACACAAGTCTTAAGAACATTAATGAAATATGAGTGCTATGTAGGTAATGTATATGGTAATATAATAAGGAGGACATTATGAATAGAGAAGAATTAAATAGTATCGTTGATAGAGCCTTATCAGAACATTTAGGGGCTGGGCTTTTCAATAAGAAATCTAATGGTAAATATAGTTTATTTATGCCATTAACTGGTACTGGAGAAAATGGTTCTGCTCCAGATCAATTAGAAAAAACTGTAATTGGTAACACTTCTAAAACTTATGTAAAAGGTAGACAAGATAATCCACAAATCACTATACCTTTCTATGCACATAGAGATAATTACAGAATATTAGAATCTGTTAAAAACATAACTCAAGAATTTTTAAGAGTTAATCCAGATATGACTGGTATTAAATATTCAGGACAAGTTGATTATAAAACTAACAATACAGATGTAGGTTCATTAATACAAGGAGAATTATCTATAACTGTTACAAAATATGATGGTTTTGTAGATAATGTATCTGATGTAATTGAAAATACAGCAATTATAGAAAGTGAAGTTCCAGAAGAAGTAAATGTTACTACTACAGGTGCAGGTAATACTTATTCATTTAAAGTAGAAACTAATCCTGCCAATGCAACAGTAACAGCAGTTAGTGAAACAACTTCTGTTGCAACAGTAGCAATTTCAGAGGGAACAGTAACAATAACAGGTGTTGCTGCTGGTTCTGCAATTGTAGAATTAACTACAAGTGCAACAGGTAATGCTTCTTTCAAAAGAACACTTATTGTATTTGTAAAATAGTTTAAGAAAAATAATGAAATAAGGAGATTAGGAAATGAAATTAAATGAAGTAATAGAATTAAATGGGAAAGAATATACAGTTGAATTAAATAGGGAAAGTATTTTAAGAATTAATCAGTATGTAAACTTTAATGCAGTAAGTAAAAAATACAAAAACACAGGAGTTGAAGATAAATCAGAATTAGAAATATCAGAAAATGAGAATCCGTTTGAACAAACAATAGATGAAGAACAACTTGAAAAAGATGAACTTGATAATTTTCTTCTTATGAAGAAAACAATTACAAGAGCATTTTGGATTTGGCTTTATCCTGTTGAAAAGTTAAGTTATACAGAAGTAGAAAAAATACTTGAGCCTTACTTCGAAGATGCTACAGATGAAAATGCTAATTATATAGTAGATAAATATGAAGAATTAACAAATAAATCTGTTGAAATAAGACAAAATTATCTTGAAGAAGTAAAAAACTTGAAAGCCCAAGTGAAATAGATATACCAAAGTTTAATTCACTAGAAGATTACTTTTTTGATTATCTCTTCCCACTAGCAATAGAGTATGGGATGACAAGTGAGGAGTTTTGGAGAGATGATCCAAAACTCTTTTCTTCTTATAGAAAAGCATATATTGAAAAAGAAAAGAGAAATAATGAGAAAGTCAATTATAGTAGTTGGTTACAAGGGCTATACATATATGATGGTTTAAAGAAGTCTTTAGTCGATTTATCTTATAATGTTTGGGGTAAAAATAATCCTGATAGGCAATCTTATGTAGAAGAACCATTTGATTTATTTGGTACAAAAAAGAATAAAAAAGTAAAAGAAAGAGAAAAAGTAAGAAAAGAAAATCAAAAAAATCTTAATTTCTGGGCAAGAATAAAAAAATAGTAAAGAAAGGAGTGATATAAATTGGCTACGACAGAAAAAGATGTCAAATTACGTTCAATTTATGAAGATGGTGCATCTCCCGGTTTAAAGAAAACTGCAGAAAATGCTAAAACAACAGGTAAAGAAATAGAAAACACTAGTGTTAAAACTAAAAATGCAATAAAGCAAGGCTCATTATTTAATAAATTTATGAGTACAGTTTCTCCATTAGGTTTTGCAAAAGCATTACAAAGTGCAACTTCAAAAATAGTTGAATTAACAAAAAAACAAGCAGATTATATAGAATCATTAAACTTACTTGATGTAGCATTTGATGGAGATACAAAATCTATACGAAAATTTACTTCTGCATATTCTGAAATTTTAAATTTAGATGAAGCAACATTAATAAATTCTGCTTCACATTTTAAAATATTAGCACAATCAATGGGACTTGCTGCTGATGAGGGAGAAAGATTTTCAAAAGTATTAACACAATTAACATTAGATGTATCATCTCTTTACAATATGAATTTTACAGATGCTCAACAAGCGTTACAAAATGCAACAATGGGACGTGGGACAAAATTAAAAACCAAAACAGGTGTATCTGTATTAGAATCTACTGTTCAAACTACATTAGAAACATTAGGTGTAGATGCTTATATTAAAAATATGAACGATACTGAAAAAGCAATAGCAAGAGTAATTACTATTATTTATCAGTTAAAATCATCTCAAGGAGATTTAGCCAGAACAATAGAAGCACCAGCAAATCAATTTAGAGTATTTGGAGAGCAAATCACTCAACTTGCTCGTAATATAGGTAGTATATTCTTACCTGCATTATCTGCTATACTACCATACTTAAATGCTATTTTAATTGTTTTAAATAAAATTATTAGAGCAATAGCAACCTTTGTAGGGTTTAGAGAAGATATGTGGGATTTCTTTGATAGTAATTCTACATTAGAAGAAAGTTTTGATGATTTAGGTTCTTCTATAGGTGGTGTAGGAAGTGCTGCTGATTCAACAGCAAAGAAATTACAAGGTTTAAGAGCATTTGATAAATTAAATAACTTAACAACACCAACACCTACTTCTAGCGGTGGTGTAGGTGGTGCAGGAACTGGAATTAATCCTGATCTTTTAGAAATGTTTAAAAAACTAACAGGCGAATATAATTCTATGCTTGATGGAATCGAAACAAAAGCAACTAAAATTGCAAAAAGAATTATGAAAGAATTAAATTCTTTTGACACTTCTAAAGCACAGGCTGCTTTTAAAAAACTGTTAAAAGCAATGGAACCAGTTAAAAAATTTACATTTGATAATTTAAAAAACTTTTATACAGAATTTTTAAAACCTATTGCAAGTTGGACTATATCAAATGTTATTCCAAGATTTCTTGATTCAATTACAAGTTTTGTAGAAAGTGTAGATTGGAATAGATTAACAGGTGGATTTAAAGATTTATGGGCTGCACTATCTAATTTTACAATGACAATAAATGAACCAATTATTAGGTTATGGGAAGATGTATTAGTTCCACTAGGATCTTACATTTTTAATGATTCAGTTTATGGTATTATAGATTTTCTAACAGGTCTTGCTAATATATTAGGGGTAATTATTAGAATTGATTTTGAGAAATTATATGCAGTAGGGAAAGCAGTAAAATGGTTAATTGAAAATTTAGGTAAAGTTATTTCTCCAGTATTATTTGGAGTAAATTGGAACGCTTTGGGAGATGCTTTTAAAAGTTTTACAGATAAAATAGTAAAATTCTTTGATTTTAAACCTAAAGATAATTCAAAATTAGTTCAAGATACAAATGAAATTCTAGGAGAAACACAGTCTATAGCAGATAAGTTTTCTAAAGATATTGCAAAATTACAAATGTTTCCAAAACATGCTTTATCAGATGAGGGTAAAACTGAATTTCTTACGGATTTATTATCTTTTACAGATCAAATTATAAATACTATTAATAGTAAAAAAGGAGAAGTTGTAGAAGCAATACAAGGTTTATTTGAACAAGGAATAATAACAGAAGAAGAAAAAGATAAACGTTTAGCAGAAGTTGATAATTTTTATAATGACATAACAGAAAAAACAAATGCTAGAAGAGAAAGAATAACTGAAATAATAAAAACAGCAATGGAAAGAGATGGTGTATTAACAGCACAAGAATTATCAGAAATTTATAAATATAATTATGAATTTCAAGTAGATTTAACAAATTTAACAACAACATCTTCAGAAGAACAAGTTGATATTCTTGAAAAACAAAAAAATAGAGAAAAATTATTAACTATTGAAGCAGCAAGTGAAATGTTAAAAACTGCTAAAAAAACTAAAGATGATGAAATAGAAGCAGCAAAAGAAAAATATGAAAAAATCAAAGAAAATTTAGATACATTAAAAGAAGCACATCAAATAAGCGACCAAGAATATAATGAAATGTTAAAAACTGCTAAAAAAACAAAAAAAGAAGAAATAGATACTGCAAAAAATAAATATACCGAAACTTATAATGAATTAGTAAAAAATAATAAAAAGGTTGCAGAATATATAAGTAGTGATGATGGACACATATTAAATGGTTGGGAAAAATTTTGGAGTAAATTCAAAAAGAAAAACGACAAAAAACTTTCTAATATTGAAAGTGATGTGGATACATCATTAGGAAATATAGAAAATAAAGTTATAAAACTAGAATCAAAATTTAATACAATAAGTCCTACAATAAATATAAAATCTTCATTTGACTCAACAGGAGTAACTAAAGGTGTAAATAATTGGCTTTCTAAAAATAGAAATGTTTTAACAGGCATAGGTGCAGTAGGTCAATATGAATATATAAAATATGCACAAGGTGGATTACCAAGTGTAGGGCAAATGTTTATTGCAAATGAAAGAGGACCAGAATTAGTAGGACAAATTGGAGGTCAATCCTTTGTTGCAAACCAAAATCAAATGTTAGATATTATAGATAAAAAATTATCTAATGCAGGTGGTTTAAATAATGCTACATTTGTAATTCAAGTAGGAAATGAAGAAATAGCAAGAACAGTAATAAGAGATTTACAAAGTATGGCAAAATCTAATGGGAAACCTATTACAATAGGTGGATAGGAGGTACATTAAATGAATTATGAATATGGGAAATTATATTTAAGACCTTTAGGTAGTACTGATGCTTATAGTGAGTTTAAATACTCAATAGATGGGGTACATAATGGACTACCAGAACATACAAAAGGTGCAAACGATGTAGATAGAGATTCATATACAAATATGGAGGGCTATACTATTAGAAATAGAGTCAGACATGATGTTGCAACATTAGACTTTACTGTACCTACTATGACAGGAGAAGAATTACACTCTTTCTTTCAATATACAACTGGTGTTTACTTTGATGCCTATTTCTTCTTTGAACCTGTTTGGGATTTTACTTCAAGAACAATGTATAGAAGTGCAACAGTAACATATACTCCATATTATATAGATCCTAGTAATCCAAATAATAACATATATAATGATGTTAAATTTAGTTTTATAGAAGAGTAAAGGAGAAAAAGAAAATGTATGCAATTTCAAATGAATATAAGCAAATAATATATAGTGGAGATGCACAAAACAAATTAAAATTACTCTTTAATGGAGTTGAATATACAAATGTAGGTAGGACTTCTGAAACATTAAAAGTAACATCTAAAATATTATCAAATGGTAATACAAGATTTAGTTTAGATAACTTTGTATCTAAAGAAGCAGAGTTAATAATACACGATATAGATTTAGAAGATATAAAAGAACCAATAAATATTTCAATAGGGACACTTGTAAACAATGCTTACGAGTATGTCCCTATAGGGGTATTTAAACTTGACACAGCACCTACTACAGACAATGGCAAAACAACAATTAAAATGCGAGATTATTCTACTAATTTTGATATACCTTACGATGCAAGTAGTGTGATAGAAGCAAATGGTGGTAGTGCAACAATGTTGCAAATACTACAAGATATATGTACTAAATGTGATATTGAATTAGGGACAACAACATTTACAAATATGGATACACAAGTAAGTGTATGGGATAATTCAATTAATGCGAGAGTATATATTATGTATATTGCTGAAAAGGCAGGGTGCATTGCTACAATGTCAAGAGAGGGTAAATTAATATTAGTAGATTTACAAAAAGGCGAAGATATAGAAGCAGAGATACAAAACGCTTTATATATAAACAATGCTTTGGCTAGGAATATTAATCTAGAAGAATTACAAGGTAATACAATTCAAGATGGTACACCAACGCCAGATAGTCCAGTAGAGATACAAAAAGTTACTGGAGAACAAAATGTTAATATTTATGGGCAACAATTATTTGATTATACAGATACAAGACAAGTTGCAAGTGAAATAACAGTAGATGAAGATGGTTGGATAACTGCAACTTATGATAATAGTCAAGGAACTGGAACAAAATATTTACAATATTATGTAAATAAAATAGATTTACAAGTAAATACACCATATAAAATAATAACTGAAATAAAAAACGTAAGTGGTACTGGGAGTTTGAATGTAGTATCAACTTCAACTACCAACGGGCAATTTATTACAAGTATTTCATATCAATTAGACACATTGAGTGCAGGAGATATAAAAGTAGATACGTCAACAACAAGAGATAGTTTCCCAGCAATTTCTTATGGGACAAGAACAGTAGTAAGATTTAATGCTGGTACAAGTGGTTCTGTAACATTTAGATTAACAGTTATGTCTAATGTGGAAGTTACACCAGAAACTTTTGTTTATAAAACTTATCAAGGTAAAGATTATGAAATTAATTTGAATAATATAGAATTAAATAAAATAGGTAATTATCAAGATTATATTAAGAAAAGCACTGGTAAGAATTTATTTGATAAATCTACAATAACTATTGGTTATATAAATGCTGATGGTTCTATAACAACAAATCAAAGTTATGCTACAAGCGATTTTATAGAAATAGACAGTTCACTAACATATAGTAAAACTGCAACAAATTCACCAAGAGTTAAGTTATATGATAAAGATAAAAATTTAATATCAACTGAAAGTATTAGTGATATATCTAGTTTTGGTAACGCAGGAACTTATACAATACCTTATGAAAATGCAAAATATATAAGATTTACAACAAGAGTAGACCAAGAACCAAGTAGTATTGATAAAGTTATGTTTGTTGTAGGAGATACAATACCAACAGAATACGAACCATACTTACCAAAAGAAACTTGGTATATAGAAAAACAAATAGGTAAAGTTGTTTTAAATGGTAGTGAACATTGGAATTATAATGATGCAAACCAAGTATATGTAGTTCCTGATTTAGTTGAATATTTAAGAAGTGGATTTGTACCATATTCAAATTATTATATAGGGCAAAATATCACACAATATAGTCAATTGAATAATAATTCTATTGCATTTTTACAAAGCACTACACAAAATAGATTACTTATAAAAAATCCAAATTATACAGGTGTTACTGCATTTAAGAATTGGTTATCAACACATAACACAATAGTATATTATGTACTAGCAACTCCTACTTATACTGAAATAACTGATGGAGAACTTATAAGTCAATTAAATGCCTTAAATAAAGCAAAATTGAATTATGGAGTAAATAGTATTACTATCACTTCAAATAACCTTAATATGGGGTTAAAAATAGCATATCAAAGTATAAAAGAACCTTTTGAATTAAATACTAGACTTTTCGAAAAATATAAAGCAGGAGAAAAACTTGAAATATCTAGAGTTGTATATGAAGATGCAATTAGAAAATTTGAAAGTGGAACAGAAGATAAAGGTACACTTTATATAAATACAGCAAATCCATATATAACAAGTCAAGAAGAAATAGAAAATGTATATGATATGATTAATGGACTTGCAATATATTCTATGAATATAAGTAAAATGAGAGGGAATCCTGCAATAGATCCTTGGGACTTATTAAAATTTACATATAATAATCAAGAATATATATTTTTAGGTCAAAATGTACTTACATTTACTGGAAATGTAATGCAATCTTTTGATACACAAATAGGTTCAAATGCAAAAACACAAGAAAATGTAACATTAAATGCAGAAGCAAGTCAATTCAAAAGAATATTTACAAGAATAGATCAAGCAGAGGGAAATATAGAATTAAATGCTTCTCAAATAAGTAGTGTACAAACAAATTTACAAGAAAACTACTATACATTAGAACAAACAAACCAATTAATATTAAATGCACAAACAGGTTTGACTAATACATTTAGCGAAGCAGGTGGCAATAATATATTTAGAAATACAGGTTTATGGTTTACTCAAACAGATAGTAATAATCCTTATGAATTTTGGACAGGTATTGTAGATAAAGTAAGAGAAGAAAAATCTGCAAGTACAAATGCTTTATTATTACAAAATACAACATTAGTGCAAGAACAAGATGTACCAAATGGTAATTACACAATAAGTTTTAAATATAAAAAGTTAATTGCAGCATCTCAAGTAAAATGTATTATAAATGATGTCGAATATACTTTAATAAATACTGACGATACTGAATTTATGCAAACAATAGAAGTTAATTCACAGCATATAAATATTAAATTTGTTTCAAATATAAATAATTCTTGTGAAATATACGATTTAATGGTAAATGCTGGTGCAGTAAAACTAGCATATAGTCAAAACCAAAATGAAACAACAACAGATACAGTAAATATAAGTAAAGGTATAACAATAACATCAAGTGAAATTGATACTACATTTAAAGCAAATGCTGATGGTGTAAGAATATATGATAGTAAAGATTTAACAAATCCTAAAACAAAATTTACTGATAAAGGTACTGAAACAGATTACATAAATGTAAAAAACGAAGCAGAAATAGTAAATATATTAATTCAAAAAGTTGGAAACCATACTTGGTTTACAAAAATATAGGAGGTCAATATGGCTTATATATATGGAAATAATGGTATAGTAAGATTAGGAAATGGTGGTACTACTTCATATTATCAATGTAGAGTAGGTTATGAACCAGTTGCTGGTAGTGAAGATATTGGATTAAATACTTCTCAATTTAGATTAAGAATGGAAGCAAGGTCAGTAAATTCATCATATCAAACTTTTGGATATAATCAAACAACTACACTAGATGGCGTTAGTTTAAGTCCACAAACATTTGATATGAGAAATACTAATGTATGGCAATTATTTGGGGAAAGAACAATAACTGTTACACACGACCAATATGGCAAATATTCACAGGAAAAATATGGATCATTTACTACAACTGCAACAGGTAATTATTCATTAAAAAGTGGTAGCGCAAGTGTAACTGTTACTCTGCCTGATATACCAAGACAAGCAAATATAACAGAGGCAACAAACTTTAATGATGAACAAAATCCAACAATAACATATAGTAATCCTGCTGGAGATATAGTATCTTCTTTACAGGCTTGTATATCGTTAGATGGAACAACAGATACAATACCATATAGAGATATATCTAAAACAGGCACAACATATACATTTGAATTAACAGAAGCACAAAGGAATACATTAAGAAGTTCAACTCCAAACAATAATAACTTAACAGTATATTTTATTGCTAAAACAGTTATAAGTAATTTAACATTATATAGTTCTTTACAAAGACAAATGACTATTATAAATGGAGAACCAATATTTAGTGATTTTGATTATTTTGATATTAACCCTACAACAATAGCACTTACAAATAGTACAAAAACAAATATAAATGGTTATTCAAATATTAGAGTATTTGTACCACAAATAAATAAAGCAACTGCTGTTAAATCGGCAACAATGAGTAAATATAGATTCACATGTGGAACAAATCAACCAAGTGAAGTAGCATATAGTGATAGTGAAGATGTTTATATGGATATAAATGGTGCAACAAGTGGAACATATAATGTCTTTGCAATAGATAGTAGAAACAATGCAAAACAAGTTGTTAAACTTGCTACAACTGAACTTGCATATACACCAATAAGTTTTAATACTTCTTCTTGTTCTGTAGTAAGAAACAATGGTGGAGTTGGTAGATATGCAGTATTAACATTATCAGGCAATATATGGAATAATAATTTTGGTGCAGTAATCAATAGTATAAAAAGTGTATCTTATCAATATAAGAAAACATCTGAAGCACAATGGCAAACTGGACCAACAACTATAACACCAACATTAAGTGGAAATACATTTTCTTTTGAAGATGAAATAGCAAGTAATGATACAAATGGTTATTTTGATTTAGACGCTTCATATAATTTTAAAATAACAATAACTGATGAATTATCTACAAAAGAAATTGAATTAACACCAATGGGAAGTGCAATTCCAAATATATCGTTAGCAGATAATGGTGTAGGAATTATGTGTGATTATGATGAAAGTTTAGGCGGAGATTTACAAGTTGGAGGTAAAAGACTTGATATAGTAGAAACATCAACAGATGTAAATGGTTGGACAAAAATAATATATCCTACACATATTGAATATGTAAAAACAGTATTAGATACAAATATAACTTTTGGTGGAAATTTATGGGGACATTTAACTTCAATATCTTTACCTGCAAATATGAATACACTAGGAGATAGGATACTTACTTGCTCTATTGGTTGTAATGATGCTGCAATTTTATTTAATGCTTATTCGGAAGAAAACTTTGCAACAATAGAAATAACTTGGAATAATAAATATACAAGTGATGTAACTGCCAATTTATATGCTCATTTTAGGATATTAGAATATGTATAGTTATGAAATAGCCTGTTTGTTAGAGCAAAAAAAGTATCTAATAAGTGTAAAAGAATATTTGCAAATAATAAAAAGTCCACAAGTTGACCATATTCAGTATAAGAACCAACAATTTTACATCTGGACTAATGATGGGTATCAATTTGTGTTAAAAATAAAGTTATGATAGAATAAAATAAAAGGAGGTTTTAACAATGTTAACAATACAAAATAAAGGTGTAGTTGAAACTACAAAAGAAAAGAATTATATGAGAGTAGAGGCTTATGGATTATCAACAGATTCAAAACCAACTCAAGCAGGTAATTATTATATAGGTAATGGGTCATTATTTATAGAAATGGATACAGGAAAAATATATTTTTATGATCTAGCAAATACAAGATGGTTAGAATTTGGTGTAGAAGCAGAACCAGTAGTAAGTAATGAAGAAACACAAGGTAATGAATAAAGGAGGTGTAAAATATGGATATAACAAGTTTTATACTAGGTTCAGTAGCAGGTGCAAAATCTGCTAGTGGATTAAGATATTTAGTAGTAGAAGAATTGCCACAAGTAGGGCAAAATAATATTATTTATTTAGTACCTAAATCAACAAGTAAAACAAATAACTATTATGATGAATATATGTGGATAAGTAATGCTTGGGAATTAATAGGAGATACACAAGTAGATTTATCTAATTATGTTCAGAATACTGATTATGCTAGTTCAAGTGCAGGTGGAGTCATTAAAACTGCAAATGGTGTGAATACAGCGTCAGATGGAAAAATATATGCAAGTTCGTTGTCATATTCGCAATATGGGACACTTTCAGATTATACATTTGTAAGTAAAGGAACATTAGAAAATGTAATAGATGGCAAAGGATTAATTACACAATATTCTACAATGCCAACAGCAAGTGCAGAAACAGTGGGAAAGATAATTCAATATATTGGAACAACAAATGCTAACTATACAAATGGTTATTTCTATATAGGAACAACAGATGGACAAGACCCAGCCACTTATAGTTGGGAAAATATAAACGTACAACCTAGTAGTGGTGGAGGTGGTAGTACAACAATTGTTATTACTAACACTTCAAATAATGTAGGTTCTTTAACTATTGGTTCAGATGACTATGATAAATTATTATATATATGGGATAATAAATCAGATACATCAAATATAAAAATAGTGCTTAAATTAACAGATTATATTTATATACCTGGTTTTGCAGATTATGATACAGCATATAGAAGAATAACATTGAGATTTACAAGTTATATTGATAATGGTAATTTAAATAATTTTGGTGTTAATTATTTTGGATATAAAGATTATATTATAACTTATAAAAATGATAATGGAACAATATGGCAAGTTCAACCTGCTGTTCGTTCAATGTATGGTATAGCAAATTCTAGTTCAAGCATTTTAGGAAAATCTAATACACAAAGTTGGACACCAACAGGAGATTATAACCCATCAACAAAACTTTATACAGACAAAACACATTATGAAAATATGACAGGTTATGACGCTACTAAAACACAAGTATTAAAGAATATAAATGGAGTACTTCAATGGATTACAGAGGAATAATATGTTATAATATATATAGAGGGTAGCCCTTATCTACCCTCAATCATTTATAAGGGAGATGATTAAGTGAATAAGGAAATATGGCTACCTATTAAAGATTATGAAAATTATGAAATAAGTAATCTTGGTAGAGTTAGAAAAAACAATAAAATATTAAGACAATATGAAAATGATAAAGGTTATTTATATGTGGGTTTATCTAAAAATAATAAAAGGAAATTTTTTAGAGTGCATAGGTTAGTTGCTATGGCATTTATAAATAATTCAGAAAATTTACCAGAAGTAAATCATAAAGACGAAAATAAATTAAATAATAGAATAGACAATTTAGAGTGGTGTACAAGATTATATAATATGAGATATGGTAATGCACAAGAAAAAGCAACTAAAACTCGATATAAAAAAATAAATCAATATGATTTAAGTGGTAATTTAATTAAAACTTGGAATAGTATAAAAGAAGCAACAGAAACACTTAAAAATACACATATTAGAGATGTATTAAAAGGAAGAAGAAAAACAGCAAGTAATTCATATTGGACTTATTGTGATAAATAAAGAGGAGATAAATAATGGGGAATATAACAATAAGTGATATAGCAGTATTTTTAGGGCTTATAGCAGGAATTATAACAAGTTTAGGTGTAATATTAGTACCTATTAAAAAAAGTTTAACAAAGGTAATTAAAAATGAAATAGAACCTATTAATCAAAATATAAAAAATTTAGATGTAGGACAATGTAAAAATTTTTTAGTAAGATTTTTAGCAGATGTAGAACAAGGTCAAGAATTAGACCAAGTTGAAAAAGAAAGAGCCTATGAAATATATGACCACTATACAAATGATTTAAAACAAAATAGTTATATACATAAAAGATGGGAACAATTAATGAAATAAGGAGTGTAAAAACTCCTTTTTTTATACATTTTTGGAATACAATTCCAATTTTATTTTACAAATTAAAAAAGTTGTTATATAATACCCTACCAACAAAAAGGGAGGGATAATATGCTAAAACAACATTATTATTTTGATATGCCACAAGAAACCTATAATTATATAATTAGAAAAGGTATATTACAGGAAAGTAAAAAAGAAAAGACTATATTAGATTTATGTTTAAAAGGTCAACCATTAAAAGTTATAATGAACGAAACTGGCTATTCAGAAAGAACAATTAGTTATAGAAAAAAAGAAATATATAATAAAATAGAAAAATTGCGATAATTTGCGGTAATTTGCGATTTTTTGCCAATATTTTGCCATCTTGTTTTATTATTTTATAGTAGTATATACCAGCAAGTGGGGGAAAATACTATGATAAGAAAACTACAAATAAAGGCTATATATGATGATTTTCTTGCTAATGTTAATTTAACAGAAGAACAAATAAAACTCTTAAATATGTATATAAAAAGGGAAACTAGGACTAAAATAAGCATGGAACTTGGTATGAGTGAAAGAACTGTTGGTAATGAAATTATAAAACTTAAAAAACTATTTAATGATTATTGCAATTTGCAAATTTCAAAAGCAACTTTATTAATGAAATAAGTTGTTTTTTTTTTGCCGTTTTAAAAACAAATTAAATCATAAAATTATACTTGAAAGGAGATAAGTACAAAATTAGGGAGTTCCCCATTAAGAAAATTTTGTAAACTTATCTTTTTTCAATTTATAGGAGGAAAATATGTTTAATAACCCTTATATGAATGGATACAATCCACAAATAACTATAGACAAAATTAATGCACAAATGAATGAATTGGAAAAAATGAAACAACAATTGCAACAACCAATTCAACAACCTACTAATTTAACTCAAAATTTTCAAATAACTCCTACAAACCAAAATGTTATAAAATATGCAAACTCTATGGAAGAAGTAAGAAGAAATATGGTAATAGGAGATACACCTTTTTTAGTAATGATATGTCAATTGTGTGGATAAAAGATACAAAAGGTAATATCAAAACTTATGAATTAACTGAAATTATACCTAAAGATGAAAAAGATATAAAAATTGAATATTTACAAGCACAAATTGAAGAATTAAAGAAAGGAATGAAATCAAATGAATCCAATGCAATTATTGATGAATCAATTACAGAATCAGTTGAAAGCAAGAAATCCGATAATGTTTCAACAATTCCAAAATATAACAAAAAATCAAAATAATCCTCAAGAAGTATTAAATCAGATGATGAGTAAATACACTCCAGAACAAACACAACAATTTATACAATTTGCAAATAGTTTTGGAATATCGAGAGAACAACTAAATCAATATGGTATCAAAACTCAATAGAGTTTTTGATATAGATTAAAATTACGAAAGGAGGAGAATTATGAATAGTGGTATTCAGCCAACAGTCGAATTAGCGACTAACAATGGCAATGGTTTTGCTTATCCATATCCAGTAATGTATGGAAATGGTGGTTTTGGTGGCAATGGAATGTTTGGTGGAGATGGCGCACTTTGGTTAATTGTTTTACTTGCTCTAATTTGGGGTAACAATGGCAATGGTGGTTTCTTTAATGGTAACTCATTTGATAATGGTTATGCTTGGTTATCTAACGGTCAAAAAGAAATTATGCAAAATACAAACAATGGATTTGATACATTACATTTATCTAACCAATTAGACACAGTAAATAGTGGTATTTATTCACTATCTAACCAATTATGTAATACAGGAAATGATATTACAAGTGCAATAAACACTACTGCTTACAATGCAGAAATTGCTGCTGCTAATAGACAAATGGCTAATATGCAACAAAACTTTGATTTAAGTAGACAATTTGCAGACTGTTGCTGTGAAAATAGACTTGGAGTACAAGATCTAAAATCAACTGTAATAAGTGAAAATTGTTCTGATAGAGAAGTATTAAGACAAATTGGTCAAGATATTCTTGTAAATCAAACTGCTAATACTCAAAAGATAATTGATGAAATCTTTAGAGATAGATTAGATGAAAAAGATGACAAAATTGCAGAATTAAATAGACAATTACAAATGGCTGATTTAAGAGCAAGTCAAATAGCACAAACTCAAGCAATTACTTCAAATATCTACAATGAATTGAAGAACTGTCCTATTGGCACTGTTCCAGTATTTGGAAATCAACCTATATTCACTTGTCCTAACAATAATGGATGTGGATGTGGGAACTATACAACAAGTCAATTTATTTAATAGCATATAGTCGATTACGACACGCTCGATTACGAGAACTTGCTAATTGATAAGGACATTATTGTCCTAACCAAGAGAATAGACAAGTTCTATTCTCTTTTATTTATGAAAGGAGAGATAAAAATGATAGAAACTATAATTAATGAGCCTTTAAATCTACCAAGTAATGCCAGTCCAGTAACTTTTGACGAAACAACAATTAGAACTAGGTGTGCTTCTTGCTGCGGTTGGTTAGATTATTCAAATGGTAATCCTAATTTTAAAATATTTGGAAATGGATATACAGGTTATTATGATGTAGAATTTAGTGCTTCTGTAAGTACAGCAACACCGGGAGTAGTAGCAATAGGTTTATTCCAAGATGGTGTATTAATTCCTGATACAGTTAGAGCCGTAACAATTGCAGCAGCAGATGATTATGAAACTATATCATTTGATAAGAAATTAAGAGTTTGTCCTCGTGGAACTACTAATATATCAGTACAAAGTGTTCCAAGTGTACCTACACCAACTACACCTACAACACCAATATCAACTACACAAGCAATTATAACTAATGCGACATTTAGTATAAGTAGAATTTAGATGAAAAATAGTGTAGTAGATAATTTGTCTTTAGTTTTACAAGCATTAAGTTTGCAAATATTGTTTCAAGACTATAACAATTTTGATCTTATGCAAGAATTACAAACACAAGATGAAAAATATTTAAAAAAAATAATTGAACAAAATGAAAAAATAATACAACTTCTTGAAGAAAGGAGGTAGTTAAAATAAATGGAAGAAAATAAGGAAATTGAAAAGGAAGAAGAACAAAAACCTTTATTTTCAAGATTATTAGAAGAAACAGAAAATTCTATCGAAACAGTATTAAAAGATGGGATTACAACAAGTAATGTAGAAATACTATCACAATTAGTAGATATACATAAAGATATTTTAGGAGAAAGAAAGGAGAAAAATAATATGTACGGAAATTACAACGGATATGGAAATTATAATGGAAACTATGGGAATTATGGTAGAGATTCTTATGGAAGAGAACAATATGGAGAAAACTATGGAAGAAGAGGTAGAGATAGTAGATATAGAGGCGATGAATATATGGGTAGAATGAATGAAGAATACGGCAGATATTCAGAATCTCGTTCTTATGGGAATCCAGAAGAAACAGACAAGAGTTTTCACTACATGGTAAAGGCTTTAGAAGATTTTATTAAAGTTCTTGAAGAAGAAGCAGATACACAACAACAAAAAATGCAATTAAAACAAGCACTTCAAAATTCTATGAGATAAAATGTATAGATTTTATAATGCCAATAAATTTGGACTATACGAGAACGATTGCACCATTAGATCAATTAGTTTAGCAGAGTGTAAAAGTTGGGATTATACCTATGATAAAATGAGTAATTTAGCACAAAGTAAAGGGACAATGATGGATGATAGAAATTTTATAAGATGGTATTTAGATACTAATTATGAAAGAGTACCATTTTTATATGAAACAGTAGGAGAAACTGCAGCACTATATCCTGACAAAACACTTTTAATTACTATGAAAGGACATATAGTATGTGCTAAAAATGGAGTAATATACGATAGTTTTGATTGTCGTATGAGAAAAGTAGAAGATGCTTGGATAGTAGAGCCAAGTTGCTGAAAAAAAATAAATATGCTAATATTTTAAATAGAGATACTATATCCCCCTAACTATGGTATCTCTTTTTTAAAAAGGAGAGAGAAAAATGAAACAAGCATGGAGTGATTTAAAATCATTTGTAACAATTTCATTTACGCTAACAATAATAGCATTAGTTATAGTAGTAGCGATAAAAGGTAAATGGGATATGTTTCAAGTAGTATTCACATTATTTTCAAATTTAGCAACAGCAGTATTTACATACTTTTTTACAAAGAAATCAAAAGGAGATGATATAAATGTATAATCCAAGATTAAATTGTCCTAGTAGAGATAATATATACTACAATTCAAATAAGAATCCATTTGTCCCAGCAGGATATGGTATGTTTCAAAATGGGGGTAATTGTACATGCTATGCTTGGGGGAGATTTTTAGAGATAGCAGAGGGCAAAGAGTGTAAATTATATACAGGAAATGCAGAAACTTGGTATCCACATACAGAAGATGGATATGTAAGAGGACAAACACCAAAATTAGGAGCAGTAATATGTTGGGAGGGTGTAGGAAGTAAAGCAGGACATGTAGCAGTAGTAGAACAAATAAATTCTGACGGTTCTATTACAACATCAAATAGTGGTTGGAGAACATCACTTTTCTATACACAAAGATTATACCCACCATATAATTTAGGTGCTAGTTATAGATTTCAAGGATTTATATATAACCCTTATGCTGGAGAAGTACCAGTTGGAACAGTAGCAGAGATACAAGAAACACTAAACAAGAGATACGGATATAATCTAGCAGTAGATAATAGTGCTGGACCAGATACAAGAAAACATTTAAGAATGGCTATGCAACACGAACTTAATGTACAATTTGGTGCAGGACTTGCAGAAGATGGTTCATTTGGACCAGCAACACAAAGAGCATTAAGAAATGTAGTAATAGAATACGGTTGTCATGGCAATATGACATGGTTAGTACAGGCATGTTTATATATAAAAGGCTACGATCCAAGTGGACTTGATTCTAACTTTGGACCAGGTATGAAAAGAGCAGTAGGAGATTTCCAAAGAAATAACAATTTATATGTAGATTATAGAGTTGGTTACAATACAATGATGAAATTATTTAATTAAAAAATAGATAGGGAAACCTATCTTTTTTTAATTAGGGTATTGACATTTATGTTAATTAAGTTTATACTTAAATTATAGTAGAGGAGGGATAAAGAGAATAAGAAGATATTTTTAACCATTTTAAGAAGAGTTTGTATCAAGTCGACTAATTGGACTATTTATTAAAAAACTCTTCAATTAGGGGGTAAAAAATATAGAATAAGAAAGGATTTAATAAAATGTTAAAAGAATATTTGCAGTTAACAATACAAACTAAAAAAAATATGCGAAAAAGAATATACGAACTTGAGAAAGAAGTTAAGGTAGCAAAAGATAATGAACTATTTGCAATAAATGAGATGAATAAATATAAACAAAAATATTTTAAGTTAAGAAGAAACTCAAACAAGGAGGAATAAATGTCAAAACAATTAAGAGATGAGAGATATAAAATTTACAAACAAAGCAAAGCATTACAACAAGCCGCAATAGATGAAGATAACAAGTATAAATCATATCAAATAAAACAAAGACAAAATGAGATATATAAAAAATGGCAATTCTACGATAGGTTTATAAAAGCACAAGATAAAATAAAATAGATATTGACTACCAAGGTACAATATGGTAAACTTATCATAGAGAGGAGGATAGAAAGATGAAAGATGAAAAAATAGTTTTTCAGAAAAATGCAGATAAAGTAATGAACAGAGTAATTATTCCAAAATTCTTTATTGATAAGTATGGTAGAAGTTTCTATATGGAAGTATATGAAGATTACATAAAATTAATACCTATCAATAAAGGAGGAGAATAAAAATGTCAGTTTTTAGAATCAATAAAAGTAAAAATTATACAACAATGAGCAATTATCATTTTAAAGATAAAGATTTAAGTTTAAAGGCAAAAGGATTATTAAGTATGATGCTTTCTTTACCAGAAGATTGGGATTATTCTATAGTAGGTTTAGTTTCTATATGTAAAGAAAATGAAACTGCAATAAAAAATACATTAAGTGAACTTAAGAATAATTACTATTTAAAAATTACAAAATTAATGCCTAATGAAACTGACAATGGTAGAATTAAATATATCTATGATATTTACGAACAACCATATAAAAAACAAGAGGTAGAAAATCTAGGGGTAGAAAATCAACCACTATTAAATACTAATAATAAAAAAGAAACAAATAATAATGAATTATTATTTGCAAAGAAAAAAACTAAATTTTCTAAACCTACATTAGAAGAAGTACAAAATTATTGTAAAGAAAGAAACAATAATATTGATGCACAATACTTTATAGACTACTATGAAAGTAATGGGTGGAAAGTTGGCAAAAATTCTATGAAAGATTGGAGGGCTTGTATAAGAACTTGGGAAAGAAATAATAAAACTAACAATAATTCTAGTAATGATAATTACCATTATGAAATAATAGATGGTTATAATACTTTAATTTGGGATTAATGTATGGAAGAAAAAGAAGAAGATTTGATTGGTTATATTATTAGAAATCCTAAATTCATAGATGAATTACAAGTTAAACCAAAATATTTAGCAAATAAAGATAATAGAAAACTTTTAGAATATTTAATATCTTGTTATAAACAAAAAGGTTGTTTAACAGAAGATGATTTAAAAGTTGATGAATTTGTTGAACAAATAGCATTAATAAGATTTGATACTTTATATATTTCAACTTTAGTAGATAGACAATTTAAAGAACTTGAAAAAGATATATTAATAGATTTTAAAAAAAGATTTATAAAATATCTAAATGAACAATTAGAAAAAAATAAAATATCTTATGAAGAATTTACTAAAAAAATAGAACAAGTTTCTAAAGTTAATATTACAAATACATATAGTAATACAATGCTATCTGTTAGAGATATAGACATATCTATAAATAAAGAATTAGAATATATTAAATCTAATACATTTGAACTTGATAACAAAATAAAAGGTTTTGCATTAGGTCAATTAAGTGTATGGTCTGGTTCTAATGCTTCTGCTAAAAGTACATATCTAAATCAAATTGCTTTAGAGAGTATAGAACAAGGCTATAATGTAGGTATTTATTCTGGGGAACTAGTTGCACCTAGACTTTTAAAATGGTTAATAAACCAATCTGCAGGTAAACAAAATATGTTATATCATCAAAAAGGTAATTATTACTTTGTAGATGATTATACTGTTGATAGTATTAGGCAATGGTTAGATGGGAAATTATTTATTTATGACAATAATTATGGAAACAAAGTCAAAGATATAATACAAAGTTTTGAAGAATGTATTAAAAAAAATAATATTAAAATATTAATTATAGATAATCTAATGAGTATGGATTTAAGTAAGTATAGTGATAATAAATATGATAATCAAAGTTTGCTTATACAAAATCTATCTAAATTAGCAAAAGAGTTAAATGTACACATACACTTTATTTGTCATCCTAGAAAAGTTACTAATTTTTTAAGAAAAATAGATATAAGTGGTAGTGCAGATCTAACTAATATCGCAGATAATGTATTTATTTTACATAGAGTAAATCAAGATTTTAAAATTAAAACAAAAGAAATGTTTAAGTGGAATGATAATAATTCTATTTATAATTTTACAAATGTAATAGAAATATGTAAGAATAGAGATTTTGGTGTAGAAGATTATTTTGTAGGTTTATATTTTGAACCTGAAAGTAAAAGGCTTAAAAATAGCAAAAATGAAATAAAAAATTATAGTTGGAAAAAAGGAGAAAAAAATGAAATATAAAAAATTATTACTTAATGATGAAGAAATTAAAAATATACAAATATTAATAGCACAAGAAATAATAAATTTAAAAGCAAAACAAGAATTAATAAGAGATAAGTCATATATAAAAAATAAAATTATGAAATATCAAAAAATATTTGATGTATTAGAATATTTAGAAAGAGAGGAGAATAATGAAAAATAATTACACTTATCTAAAGATTGAAAACTTTAGAGGTATTACTGAATTTGAAACTAAATTTAAAGATGGAATAAATGAAATACATGGAGATAATGGTGTAGGTAAATCTACTATACTTGATTCAATTACTTGGGTATTATTTGGTAAGAATTTAGCAGATAAAAAAAGTGGATTTACAGTTAGTCCTATAATTGATGGGGTTGAAAGAAATGATCTTGAAACTAAAGTAAAATTAATAATAAACGATAGTTTTATTGTAATTAGAAGTTGGAAAGATAAAAAGACAAGTTTACAATGTGGATTCATAGAAAATGGAGAAGAAAACCTAGTATCTATGACACAAACTGAATTTAAAAAAATACTTTCTGAAAAATTTATAGATGAAGAAGAATTTAAAGCACTTTCAAATATAAACTATATTCCAAGTCTTAAATGGCAAGAACTAAAAGAATTTATATTTAATCTTATAGGGGAAATAAAAGATGATGAAGTATTATTAAATGGGTCTTTTGATAATATTGAAATGATGATTAGAAATTTTGGTATTGAAAAAGCAACAGAACAAATTAAAACAACTGAAAAGTCTTTAAATGAACAAATAAAAGTACTTGAAATAGAAATTAAAAGTATGATTGCAATGAAAGAAAAATATGTTGCAGATAGTGAAGAAAATGAAGCACTTAAAATAAGAAAAAAAGAACTTGAAAATAAAATAACTAGCATAAAAGAAAAACAAGAAAAAAATCAACAATTAATGTATTCATATAATAAAGCCAAAGAATTTCAAATGGAAAGAGAACTAAAATTAAAAAATACTATTCAAGCAAAAGAAAACAATGAAGAAAAAATAAAAAATTATGAAGAATTATATAAAGCAAATTCTTATAATGTAGAATTAGTTAGACAAAGAGATTTATCTAATAAACAAATAGAACTTGAAAATGTAAAAAGTAGAATTAATAATGCTAATGGTCAATTAGAAATTTATGAATTAAATTTAGAAAAAGTGCAAAAAGAAGCAACTGAATTTGCAAATCAAGAAGTTAAAATTGAAAATGAAATATGTTCTACTTGTGGGCAAAAACTTCCTGAAAATAAAATAAAAGAGTCTTTAGATAAATTAAAAGAACAACAAGTAAATAAAATTGAAGAATATAAAATACAAATATCTGATTTAAAAAATAAAATAGATACTATCAAAACAAATAACGAATTAGATACAAAGTTGATAGATACTATTAGACAAGATATTGAAAAAATTAATACTCAAGAATATCAAGTTGTTGAAGAAACTGAAAAACAAAAAGAATTAAGAGTTAAGAAAGAAGAGTTAGAACTTGAAAATAAAGAACTTGAAAAAGAACTTGAAGCATTAAAAAAAGAAGTAAATAATATGGTTGTTGAATCTCCACAACTTGAAGAAATAGAAAGTGTGGATGTCTATATTCAAGAATTAAATGAAATTAATAATAAACTTGCTACAACAATAACTTTAGAAAAACTTGAAGATGACATAAAAGCAAAAGAAGAAGAACTTGTTAAAAAGAGAGAATCTAAAAATTTAAACTATACTAAAATGCAAGAAGTAGTTGCATTTAACAATGCTAAAGCAGAACTTTTAAAGCAAAGAGTTAGAAAATACTTTAATTTAGTAGAATTTATAACAAGTGAAACAACTAACGATGGCAATTTAGTTGAAACATTTAAACTAGCATACAAAGGAATACCTTATGAAGATTTAAACCAAAGTATGAAAATATTAGTATGTTTAGATCTACTTGTAGGTATTCAAAATATAAAAGATAAACATATTTGTATTTTAATAGATAATGGAGAACAAATAACAAGACTTCCAGAGTTAGAAACACAATTAATTGTAACTTATGTTAAAAAACAAGAAATAAAGAAAGTAGAGGTAATTTAATATGAAAATAATAAGTACAAAACAATACAAAGAATGGAAAGAATTAGAAAAAAAATATGCAGCAGAAGTTTCTGCAAATGATTTATTAATAGTTGAAACAAACAATCTTATGAATGAAATTGAAAAGAAAGACAATACATATAAAAGTTTAAAAAAAGAAGTTGATACAATATTAAACACAAATAGAGAACTTGCAGATACAATAGAACAACATAAAAAAGAAATTAAAAAGTTAAAATCACTTTTAACTAAAAATAAAATAGCATACAAAAAGGAGAAATAGTATATGGATGATAATGTAAAAGTTGAAACTGAAAAACAAGAAATTTCTACAATTAGTGAGAAAATGATACCTCAAACAGTTAATACAATTAGCAAAACAATGGAAGAATATGTTAAAAGAGGACTTGTTCTACCTAAAGACTATTCTGTAGAAAATGCTGTAATAGGTGCATATAATATTTTAATGCAAGATCCTAAAATAAACACATACGATAAAAATTCTGTTAGAAATTGTTTGGTTCAAATGTGTACATTAGGATTAAACCCTAACAAAAATCAAGCATACTTTATACCTTATTCAAATAAACTTACATTAAATGTATCTTATTTTGGTAAAGTAGCAATTGTAAAAAGAATAAAAGGTGTAAAAGATGTAATAAGTGATGTTATCTACAAAGATACTGAATATGAACTTACAACAGATGAATTTGGTATGGAAGATATTAAAATTACTAAACCTTGTCCTATCGACAAAAGAAATGGAGAAGATATTGTAGGTGTTTGGTGTAAAGTAATAATAGACAAAGAAATATTTGGTAGAGATGCACATACAACTATTATGTCTATCGATGATGTAAAGAAGTCTTGGAATCAAGGTGCAACAAAAGGAAATAGTCCAGCACATAAAAACTTTACAAGTGAAATGTGTAAGAAAACTTGTATAAATCGTGCAATTAAATTATTTATAAATACAATTGCAGACCAAGATATTTTAGTAGGCACATTAAACGATGTAACATCAAATGAATATGAAAATCAAGAAACTAAAAAAGAAGAAAAAGTAGTAGTTGATTTATAGGTAAATATATATGCGAGATGAAATAATATACGAAAAAATAAAACAAACTACAAAACTAATAGATGAAATAGATAGTATGATTAATTCTCAATCGGAAGAACTTAAAAAAGTAGATTTAGAAATTAGTGATTGGTTACATTTTATAGAAAATAATAAAACAAATGAAAAACAAGATTCTATTATTATTTCAAAATTAAAAGAATTAAGATTAATAAGAAAAAGTTTACATAAAGAATATACTATAGAAAAAGCATACAAAGATAATTCATCTAAAATGATGGGAAATAATACAAGACAATTATTACTCGCAGAAATAAACAAAGTAGTAAATCAATGGGAAAAAGAATATAATAATAGAATTTTAACAGATGAAGAAATAGAACAAATATTAAATCAAACAAAAAAAAGAGTAGGTCGTCCCAAAAAAAATGAATTAGAGGTGTAATATGTCAAAAGATAATGAACAATTATTAGCAATAGGTAGAAATATTTTTAAACAAATAGAACAAAATAAAAATTCAAATGTTATAATTTCATATAAAGATGCAAAAATGTTATTTGAATATATATTTTGGCTTGAAAAAGAATACGATAAATTGAAAGAAGAAAAAGAAAATGCTAACACTTCAAGTATTGGGTAGTTCAAGTAAAGGTAATTGTTATATATTATCAAACAATGACACAAGTATAATGCTTGATTGTGGTGTTGATCCGGGTAGAATATTAAATAATATTGACATAAACAAAATAAATGGTATTATAATTACACATTGTCATCAAGATCATTGCAAAGGAATTAAAAAATTAAAAGATTATATTAATTGCAAAGTATATTCTAATGATGAAACATTAGAGATACTACCTATATTGGAAACACAAAAACAAGAAGTAAAATGTGGAGAAAAATTTGATATAGGTAGTTTCTCGCTTATAACGTTTCACGTGGAACATGATGTTAAAAACTTTGGATATTTAATAAAAGATAATATAAGTCATCATAAATTAGTATATTTAACTGATTGTGGTATGATTCCTAATATTCAGTTTAAAGATATAGATACATTTTTAATAGAAGCCAATTATGATGAAAAATGGTACAAAGACAAAGAAGATTTAGATGTAAAAGAATTAAGAAACTTAAGTGGTAAAGGGCATCTTTCTATCCAAGAAACAACTGAATTTTTAAAAGATAATGTTAACTATAATACTAAATTTATTATACTAGGACATATATCTAGAGGTATAGAAGAATATAGTGTTATGTGTGAACCTATACTAGAAATGTTAAAAGAAAAAGATATGTTGCCACCTTTTGTAGCAGCATTAGATCCAAATATAGAAGAAATAATTGAAATTAGATTAAAGGAGGAAATTAAATTATGGTAAGTATATTATGGGAAATAGTAAAAGCAACTGCTTGTGTTATATTAATAGTATCACTTGTAAAAGTTGCAATTGAAGAGTGGTTTATTAAACCTATCAAAAAGAGAAAATTTAATAAACAAGTGAAACAAGCCGCAAATGAATTAATTGAAGAATTAAGAAAAGAAAAAATGGAAAGAGAAGAAAAACCTATTTATAAGAAAAAACCTAATAAATCTAACAAAAAACCAACAAAAAAAGAAGATAAGTAAAATTTATCTTCTTTTTTATTAAAAAGTATTGACATAAATATTAAAATATGTTAATATTAAATTACATAAAAAAAGGAGAGAAAGATTATGAAAGATTTAAAAATATCAAAGGAAGAAAAGTCTTTAAATTTTAACAATTTGAAAGAACAATTTATTAGGTACATAGATGTATCTGATAAAACAATTGAAACTTATTCAGGAAACTTAAGACAATTTATTAAATATATGCAAGAAAATAATATTAAGAATCCAACTAGAGAAGATATTATTGTATATAGAGAATATTTAAAAGAAAATTATGAACTTAATACTGTAAACGGGATGATGATTTCTATTAGACAATTCTTTAAATTTTTAGAGTACAAAGGTATTTATAAGAACATAACAGACAATGTAAAGGGTGTTAAAATAGAGAATTATCATAAAAGAGAGTATCTTACCCTAGAACAATGTAAAAATGTCTTAAATGGGGCTAAAAATATACGAGAAAGGGTATTATTTACAATTACCTTTACTTGTGGGTTAAGAGCAAATGAAGTTGCTAATATTAGACTTGAGGATTTTACTTTAAAAGGCGGTAAACATTGTCTTTATGTTTTAGGTAAAGATAGAGATGGGAAACAAGATTATGTAGTTGTACCAGAAGAAACATTTGAACTTATAAAAGAATATGTTAAAGAGTATAACATACAAGATTACTTATTTGTATCTGAATCTAACAACAATAAAGGTGGCAAAGTTGCAACATGTACTTTAAGAAGAATTATAAACAAAATGTATGAAAGAGTAGGAATTGTAGGTAAAGAATATGTATTCCATAGTTTAAGACATAGTTTTGCTACTTTATCTTTGCAAAATGGAATTGATATAAGAGAAGTTAGTAAAGGTTTAAGACACAAAAACATACAAACAACAGAAGTATATGCACACGATCTAGATAAAATAAACAACAGATGTTCAAATACAATTAGTAATATGTTATTAGGAGGAATTTAAGATGAAAGAAGATAAGAAATTTAGAACAGAAATGGGGCATTTTTGGTTAACATTTGATAATGGATATACATTAAGTGTATTTAATGGATTTGGTAGTTATACTGAAAATCATTATAATCATCAAAAACAAAAAGAAATTATGGATAAACATTTAATATATGATGGTTGGGATAGTGATACAGTAGAAATTGCAATTATAAGTCCAGATGGAGATTTATGTACTGATTATTATTTACCATGTGATGATACAGTAAAAGGTAATGTAGATATTAATGAATTGGTAGATATAATCAATATAGTTAAAAATATTAAAGGAGAGTAATATGCAAGAAGAAATAAAAAATATACTGAAATGTTTAGAAATGGATATGTTAGATAATAAACAAATAGAAATATTATTAGATTACATAACTAATTTACAAGAAAAATATGATAAAGCATTAGAATTGTTAGTTGATTTTAATATGCCTTGTGAAATAGATGATTTTAATTTATTAGATACTGATTATTGTGAATTAAATTGTAGTGTAGATGATGAACAATATAAAAAATGTTGGAATAAATTTATAGAGTGGAGATTACAAGGAGTTGATAAAGAGTGATAGATAAAGATTTAATAATAACTCAACAAGATTTAGTAGATTGGATTGATAGACCACCTAGTAATGATGATTTAGATTTATGTAGTTATTTATCAAATGCAGTTAAAAATCAATATGAATATAAACGACAAATAGAAATAATGGAAAAGTATTTTGAATTAATAATAGATTTAGGTTATGACTATGATGGATTTAATAAAGAAGAAGATTTAAAAGGTTTAATTGATGAATTAGTTAGATATGCAAGTTTAGGTAGAGTATGTAATACAACAGAAGCAATATATGTAAATCAAGATAAAAAATATAATATATTAAATGAAGAATTAAAAGGAGATAATAAGTAATATGAATATAGAAAAAATATATATGCACAAAGAATTTTTACAAAAAGCATTAACATTTGAAGAAATAAGCAAATTATATAGAGAAGTTTTATATAATCAATATGAAGAATTAACAGATAGTGATAGTATACATTGTTATCAATTAACAAGAGATATAATAGATATATTTACACAAATGGTAAATGGAAGAAAATTTGAAGAAGATTATTTAAAAAATAAAATAAAATGGTAGGAGCAAGAATAATATGTTAAAAATAAAAGATTTATTAAAAGAAAATTCAACATATAAATTATTTTTATTAACCTTGCAAGAAGAATTTAATAAAACTATTAATGAAACTAATTACATTGAAATAAAAAAATACTTAAGAAGTGTCAATGTTGCAATAGATGAAGTTTTAGATATTAAAAATAATAAAAAGCCATTTGAAGATTTAGTAGAAAAAGTAAAGGAGTAAAGTATGGAAGTGGGAGAAACAACATTTTCATTTGATAGTGAAGTAAATGCTGATGTATTAAAAGAATTATTTAATTATGAAGAGCAAAAAAATTATTTTACATTAGGCGTTGATTATGGAGATGGAGATATTCAAAGTATAGGAACATTTGGATTACAACCTACAAAGGTAATAAATTTTAAAAGAAAGAAAAAAGGTAAAAGATACATTATATCAAAATATGAATTAGATAATCATTTATGTTTTATAAAAAGTATGGAATATAAAGTAAAGGAGTAAATAATATGATAAAAGACATAAATGAGTATATATCACAAGTAGTAGATAATTTAGATAAGATAGTACAATATTTTATGTGTCAAGAACATACAAGAGAACAAGAAATTGCTATACAAAAATTAGAAGAAGCCATATTTTGGTTAACTTATGGAATGGAGGAAGAATAATGAATTTTGCAGAAGTAATGGGAATATTAAATGCATTAGGAATAATAACTCTTTGCATATTACATACAGATACAATGAAAACATTATATGAAATAAAAAGTAAATTAAATAATAAATAGAGGAGTAAATAATATGAGTGCAGAAAAAACATTTGAAGAAATAAATATGTACAAGCAAAATGTTGTATATCCTGATAAAGTTATTATGTATGACGATATTCGTACTAAATTAGTAATAACATTTTATTTAGAAAAAAAAGAAATTGCAATAGATAGTTTAAAAGATGGTCAAGGTAAAAGATATGAATTATCTTATAAAGTATTTCAAGCAATAAATAAACAAATAGAAGAATCAGGGTGGAATAATGAATAAAAAAATATATGTAGATTTATCACAACAAGATGTACAAGATATTATAAATGCTTATGAAAAAGATATTGAAAAATTTAATAAACAAAAAGAAGTAATAGATAAGATAAAAGAAAAATTAAATAAAACTAATAACTTAGCATTAAATGAAACTGGTTATAAAGAATATTTAAAATCAAATTTTATAAAAGATAAAGATATATTTAAAACAATATGTCATTTAGAAGATTTTGAATTAATTTATGGAGAAATTAAAGAATTATTGGAGGAAATAGAATGAAAATAACAATATATGAATTATTAGGAATGATTATAGATGGTAAAGCACCAAAGAAGATAAAAGTTACAGGAACAATTTATGATTTTGATGAGGAATATGGATTTTATTTTACAAAAGAAAAAGATGGAAGAGTAGCATTAGGAGGAAAATTAAATGAAATTAATTTGATATATAACTTTAATAATGAAAATAATGTAGAAATAATAGAAGAAAACAAGAAAGAATTACATGCTAATAATATTGAATTTAATATAAATAATGATAAAAGAGATTGCATAATTACTTTAGATGAAAATGATTTAGGAATTGATAAATTACATTTAGATAATTGCTATTTTTATAAAGAAAATGATAAATGGTATGTAAAACATATTAATTTAAAACCTATTGCTTATATATCACAAGAACATAAAATACCTGAAAAAATAAAAATACCTGAAAAATTAGATATTAATTTAAATAGAAATGATATAAATGCAGTAAATTGTTATCGTGCAACTAATTTAGAATGTGATTTAGCATTTAAAATAAATGAAATATTAGATTATTTGGAGAAAATGGAATAGTACATGAAAGGAGGTGTGAAAATGAATAATAAGATTATGAAGATTCAAGAAATGTTGTATGATGAAATGAATAAATTAAGTGATGATGAATTAATGAAAACTTATGCTAAAAGAGAAGTTTCTCGCTCACAAGCATTAACACAATCAGCAGGAGCATACATAAAAGCAATTAATACACAATTAAAAATTAAAGAGTTAGTTAATAATAATCATAAAAAAGAACAATCATTATTAGAAAGTCTTGGTGTAGTAGAAAATGAGAAGAAAAATTAATAATGAACTAAAAGAATATTTAGAAGTATTTGCTAATAAATATACAATAAAAGAATTATTACCAAAAGTAAATAAAATATTTGACGAAAATTATACTAAATCAGAATTACAAAAATATTTAATTAGAAACAAAATAAAATATAAATATGAGTATGAAAACAAGTCAAATAATAATGCAGGTAGAAATTATGAAATAGGAACTGAATATACAAAGCCAGATGGTATGGTAATGATAAAAGTAGCACCTAACAAATGGGAATATAAACAGCGATACATATATGAACAATATTATGGTATAAAAGTAAAAGATAATGAACATATAATATTCCTAGATGGTAATAAAAATAATTTTAATATAGATAACTTATATAAAGCAACAAATGAAGAATGTGGATATATAGGTGCTTTTAAAATAAATAATAAATTGACAATAAATGATAAAGAAATAACAAAGACATTATTATTAATGGCAAAAAATAATTTTAAAATAAAAGAAATAAGAAAGGAATATCAGTATGAGCAAAGAAGAAATTAAAGATTTTCTTGAAATAAACACACAAGAAGAAGTAATTGAATATATATATAATTTAGAAACTGAATATTTAAAAACAAAAGAGGCTTTAGAAGTAGCAAGAGAAGTGATCTTAAAAGAATCTGTTTCTAAAGAAAGATATAATGCTGTACTTAAAAAATATAATGAAATTGCAAAGAAAAGGGGCTTGAAGTAAGTATGAAACTAAAAGTATATAAAAAGGAAAAACCTGATGGCAAAATGCAATACTATGCACCAATTACAAGTGAATATAATAATAAAAAATCAACATATTATTTAACCGTTAATTTTAAAAAGGGCATAGAAATTGAAGATACATCCATTATAGAACTTAAAAATTGTTTTTTTAGTAGTTATCTTCTGAATGATAAGCCTCAATTAAAAATTATAATTACAGAGTATGACATGATTAAAAAAACAGGAGAGGCAGTTCAAAACTATAAAGAAGAAAAAGAAGAATATGCAGATTTTGGAGATATAGAAATTTCTGATGATGATATTATTATTTAGGAGGTATTTATGTTAGTAATTATTATTATGCTTATTGTAGTTTTTATTTATGCTTTATTCTTTTATGCTGCATTTAGAATAAATAAAGAACATGAAAAGGAGTTTTGGAAAAATGACACAAGAAGAAAAAAATAACATAATTAGAACTTATTTAAGAGAACAAGGTTTTAAACCTAGGGATGACAAAGATATTAATATGTATATTAGACAATTAAATACTAGACTTAATAGAGAAAAAAAGAAATTATATATAGAAGATTATGGAAATACTTTTAATGTATATATAGGCGATAAATTACCTGTGGAAAGAAGATTTAAAGCATTGTACATAAAAGTAAATGATGAAGAAGAATCTAGATATAAAAAACTTGCAGAATACAAAAATACTGATATTTCTAAACTTATTAGAAATTTACTTGAAGAAGAGTGTATAAAGTACGATATTTAAAGGAGATAAATATGGATCATCAAACAACAATATTTGATATGTTATACCCTAAATACAAGATAACTAAACCTGTTAGATTAATTACTTTATTTAGTGGATATGATAGTCAAGCATTGGCATTAAAATATTTAGGTGTAGAATATGAACACTGGAAAACTTGTGAGTGGGCTGTTAAATCAATTCAAGCATTGAAAGACATACATTTTGAAGAAGATATAAAAGACTACTCCAAAGACCTGGAAATAGGGCAAATTAAAGAGTTTTTATTCAACAAAGGTATTTCATCTAATTATAATGAACCAATGAGTATGGCACAAATAAATAGGTTAAATGATAAACAAGTAAGAACTATTTACAATAACATCCAAGCAACACACAATTTAGTAAATATTCAACAAGTAAAGGGGAGTGATTTAGAAATAGTTGATAAAGACAAGTATGATTATATACTTACTTATTCATTTCCTTGCCAAGATTTATCTTTAGCAGGTAAAGGAAAAGGTATGAGTGATACATCTACTCGTTCTGGTATGTTATGGGAAGTTGAAAGAATATTAAGTGAGTGTAAAGAACTAGATTCTTTACCTCAAATACTTTTAATGGAAAATGTACCTCAAGTACATGGAGAGGGCAATGTAGAAGATTTTAATAAATGGCAATTAAGACTTGAAGAATTAGGATATAAAAATTATTTTGAAGATTTAATTGCAACTGACTATGGAATCCCACAAACAAGAAATAGATGTTTTATGGTATCAATATTAGGAGATTATAGTTATACATTTCCTAAACCTATACCACTTAAATTGAAATTAAAAGATTTGTTAGAAGATAATATAGATGAAAAGTATTATATAAGTGATAAAATGCTACAAGGAATGATTAATACGAATTTTAATTCTTATAAATTAGAAAGTAGATTACAAGATTTAGATGGTGCAATAGACACTTTATTAACAAGTAGTGGTAGTAGATGCCCACATTGTATTCCAATAAAAAATAATACTAAAAAAGGATATTTAGAAGCAACTGATGGAGATGGAGTAGATATATCAAGTAGAATGGAACATCATAGAGGTACAGTGCAAAAAGATAAAGCACAAACATTAACAACTCAATGTGATATAGGTGTAGTTATTGAAAAAGATAATTATTATCAATGGTATCAAAAAGGTTATCTAGAACACGATACTAGAGCATGGAAAGAAGAAAAAGTAAGTGAAACATTATGTACTAGAGGAAGTACAAAAGTAGCCACAAATAATTTAAGAATAAGAAAACTTACTCCAAGAGAGTGCTTTAGACTTATGGGAGTTAAAGATGGAGATTTTGATAAGGTAAAGAAAAATCAAAGTGATTCAAGTTTATATCATTTAGCAGGAGATTCTATTGTTGTAAATGTACTTATGGCAATATTTAAGGAGTTATTATGATAAATAAAGGATTAATGAGTAGCAATACAGATGAGTGGGCTACACCTAAACTATTTTTTGAAGAACTAAATAAAAAATATAATTTTACACTTGATCCATGTGCTACAAATGAAAACCATAAATGTAATTATTATTTTACAAAAGAACAAGATGGTTTAAAACAAAGTTGGAGTGATCAAAGAGTCTTTTGCAACCCCCCTTATGGAAGAGAAATAAACAAATGGGTGGAGAAAGCATATAATGAAAACAAAAATAATAATGTATTTGTAGTTATGTTAGTACCTGCAAGAACTGACACTAGATGGTTTCACGATTATATATATAACAAACATGAAATTAAATTTATAAAAGGTAGATTAAAATTTAATGATGGTAAACAATCAGCACCTTTTCCTAGTATGCTAGTAATTATGCACAATAGAACTAATTTGACATAGTTCTTTTTTAGTGGTAGTATATCTTTAAGTTAGAACTAATATATATAATAGTATCTAAACCTAAAATTAGAACTATATACTTGAAATTAGAACTCATATGTAATATATTACAAAAAAGGAGAGGATTATAATATGGCTACTAAAAGTGAGAAAGAATACAATAAAAAGTATTATCAAAAACATAAAAAAGAAATGATAAAAGCAGCAAGTAAAAGACAAAGTGAAGATAAGAAAGGACATGCAGCATATCAAAGAGAATATTATGCAGATAATCCTAGTTATAGAACCTATAAAAAGAAATATGCTGCTAACTATAGAAAAACTAATCCAATCAAATCAAAAGCCAAGAAATATAGAAAAGTAAAATAAGGTGCAAAAGTGCATCTTTTTTTGAATCAAAAAGAACAAAAATGCACAATAAGAG